>JAEEGJ010029390.1_pt1 | contig 10846 bp, 7 predicted proteins | sample 8958761 | NCBI WGS metagenome assembly JAEEGJ01 (sample SAMN16246546, study PRJNA631951) | gut metagenome | biome: gut microbiome; feature: rumen; material: RS-attached | host: Bos | place: Iran: Karaj | collected 2018-10
TTACCAAGAACGGTATGTGCATTCACTTTGATGAATCCGACGTTCGTTCAACCGGAAGATCTTCTATCGGTGTAAGAGGAATGATGCTCGATGACACCGATGAGATTGTAGGAATGCAGATAGATACTCAGGGAGATTCACTGCTTATCGTATCTGAGAACGGCTACGGAAAGAGAACAACACTCTCAGAATTCCACTCACAGTTCAGAGGCGGAAAGGGAGTTAAGTGCTATAAGATCACCGAGAAAACCGGTAGCGTTGTAGGTGTAAAAGCTGTTAACGATGACAATGAGATCATGATGATCACCAATGCCGGAATCATTATTCAGCTTAGAATGAATGACATTTCCGTACACGGAAGAGTAACCTCAGGTGTTAAGATGATCAACCTTGATAAGGGCGTAACCGTTGCCAAGATTGCCAAGGTAAGAGAAAAGATATCTGACGGTGAAAAAGAGATCGACAATATCGACGATATTGAAGAATCCAGTGAAGAATAAATGAGGGGCTTATGAACATCGGACTGCTTATATCTGAGATTGAGGATAAAGAAGTTAAAAAGATCATAATAGGTGCAAACCAGGCGGCGAAGGACAAGGGTGTATCCCTTGTCGTCATCCCCGGTAAGTATCTTATTTCAGATGCCGGTGATATTAATGCAGGCTTTGAATACCAGTATTCTGCGCTTTTTGACTATGCTGTTACCTCGGATTTTGATGCTCTTATCATTGATATCGAGCGAATCGGATCTAAGACAACTATCCTCAAGAAGGAGGCCTTCCTCAAAAAGTTTGAAGGCATTCCTGTGCTTACTCTTACTGAAACAGATGGCTACAAGAGTGTTAATCCTGTAAACACTGTTAAGAATCAGTTTGAACAGCTGGGATATGAAGCAGTAAGCGATGCTGTATTTTATGCCAAGAATCAGGTCCTTCCTCCGCTTGAGCCTGCTCAGGATTTTACTTTTGTTAATGGTTCTGAAGCTGATGCACTAAGAGCAGTACTTGGAGTAAGTGATATTTTCCTTCACAAGAAATATGCGGATGACAAATTGTCGGAAGCCTTTTCACAGATGGCTGCGAATGCCGGAATTTCCACCTGCGGAATTCTTCTCTATGAGAAAAATGCCAGAAATACCATAAAGTATCCATGGGCAAGACCTGAAGAAATTGGCGTAAAGAGTGCTATCATCGATGGCAATAATATTTCCTTTAAGGATAAGGGAATGACTCTTTCGACCGATAAGGTAATATCTACCTTTGCCAAGAACCCCGGAAGGTCCTATATTCTCGGAGATATTTATGCCGGAGAATATCAGCTTGGGATCATGATCTCTGAGCTTACAGAAGGCGTACTTATCGATTATTGCTTTGATAATATAATGGCTCTTGTTACCGGAGCATGCAGACTTTCATCTCTTGAAAAAGAGCTTCAGAAGACAACGGAAGAACTCTATGAAGTTCAGGAAGAGCTTGCAAGAGATGACTCAGTTCTCGACCACATCGGAGAGAACGACTATCTCACAGGAGGCCTTAACAGAAGAGGATTCTTCTCCAGGGCTTATGACCTTTTGAAGGAGAAGTTTGTTCCGGGAAAGAGTGCTCTTGTTGCCTATATCCACATGGAGTCACTTAAGAATATCAACAGCCTCTACGGTCATGAAGAGGGTGACAGGGCAGTTAAGAGAGTAGCCCAGATCCTAGAAGAAGTCTTCAGTGACGGTGTTTATGGCAGAATAAGAGGCGATGAATTTGCTGTTATCGTGGTAGCAGATGAAGAAGGCAAGGCAGAATCCTTAAGGGAAGAGATGTCTGAGCAGAATGCGAAGCTTTTATCTGAGCGCAGCAGATATTTAAATCATCTTCAGTATTCCATCTGCGAGTTCAGTCATGAGGAGAACCTGTCTCTCAGAGAGATGTTAAAAGAAACTGACGAAAACCTTCAGAGAATAAAAGGAAACTTATAAATTTATGAGCAAAAAGCTTGTATCATGGAATGTAAACGGACTTCGGGCATGCGTTTCAAAGGGATGCTTTCAGGAATTTATGGATAAGGAAAACCCTGATGTGATCTGCCTTCAGGAGACCAAGCTCCAGGAGGGACAGATTGAAGTTGATCTGCCCGGGTACGAGGAGTACTGGAACTATGCTGAGAAAAAGGGCTATTCCGGAACAGCTATCTTTACAAAAGAAAAGCCCATATCAGTCAGCTACGGACTGGGTATCGAGGAACACGACCACGAGGGAAGAGTCATAACGGCAGAATATCCCAACTACTATCTTGTTACGGTTTATGTTCCAAATGCCAAGGAAGACTTATCAAGACTTGAGTATCGCCAGCGCTGGGAAGATGATTTCCTGAAATTTATAAAGGGCCTTGAAGAGAAAAAGCCTGTTATCTACTGCGGCGATCTAAATGTAGCGCATAAGGAAATAGATCTTAAGAATCCAAAGCCCAACAGAGGACATGCGGGATTTACAGATGAGGAGAGGGAGAAGTTCGACAATGTGGTATCTTCCGGACTTGTAGATACCTTCAGACATTTCTATCCCGACCTTGAGGGAGCATATTCCTGGTGGTCATACAGATTCCAGGCAAGGGCCAAGAACGCCGGATGGCGTATAGATTACTTTGTGGTGTCGGAGTCTCTTTTACCGAAACTTGAAGATGCCAAGATTTATTCAGATGCCCTGGGCTCTGATCACTGTCCTGTAGGACTTATACTGAAATAAAAAATCCTTCCCATTCATCTTTCGGATGGGAAGGTTTCTTTTTAAGGTCATGATGTTTAGCTAAAGAGCTTACCTATAAAGGTATCAACCTTGTTCCAATAGTTTACAGGGTCTTTTACGACTCCTAAGATATGGTTTGCGCCAAGGATCATGCAGTACTGCTTGGGACATTTAGCTGCTTCATACAGCCTTGAGCACATGTGGGGATCAACGAAAGTATCGTCATCTCCGTGGATGAACAGAGTAGGTGTTGTCGATCTTTTAACTGCATCTATTGGTCTTACGTCATTGATGTCATATCCGGCTCTTAACAATATGCTGAGCCTTAAGATGATAATGGCAAGTGGCGTCGGAACAAAAGAACCTTTGAATTTCTTATAGGCTGAAGCAAACTGTTCGGGAAGTGTTGTAAATGAGCTGTCTGCAATGGCTCCCTTAACATTTTTCGGAAGAGTTTCGCCTGTAGTCATTAGTGTTGTGGCAGCGCCCATGCTCATTCCGTGAAGGATTATCTTTGCATCCGGATCTCTTTTAACAATCCAGTCTATCCACTGGAGGGTATCAAGTCTGTCATCAAGGCCGTATCCTATGTAATTTCCTTCACTCTTTCCAAAGCCTCTAAGGTCGATCATCAGGCAGTTATAGCCTTTTTCGAGATAGTGTTCTGCGTAGATGCCGTTACATTCGTGGTTATCCCAGATACCGTGGATAAGTAAACAATAGTTGTGGGTATCTTCCGCAGCCGGAATGAAGCTGGCGTGGAGGCGAAGATTATCGAGGCTTTCAATAAATTCGTCTCTCCTGCGCGGGTGATTTCTCACAAAGGACCTTCCCTTAGTGATAGCCGGGTCAAGATCCTCACTGTCATCGGTGTGCTGGCGTGGAACGGTTGACGTCTTATATGCATAATCGGAGAAGGCAAAGGCTCCTCCAAGCAAAGCCGTAAGGGCTGAAAGCTTAAGCAGTGTATTTTTCTTACTCATGTAAAATCTCCATTTTTCCTAAAAAAGATATATCTATATTAACATTTTTTTCAGAAAGATGGCGAAGTGTGTTATACTCTTTTCGAGTTTAGACGTGGAGAAAACGAATGGGTTTTAATTCCTTTACATTTATACTGGCCTTTTTGCCGATATTGCTAATAGGCTGGCATCTTTTAAACAGGGCAGAGCTTTTCAGGATAGCTGATGTATTTCTGATTGGCCTGTCTTTATACTTCTACTATTCCTTCGGGGTATCATTTCTTGTGATACTCCTTGTTAGTATTGCCGTAAACTTCTGTTTAAGCGCTGTCATGGAGAAGGCACCTTCTTCCAAAAAGCTTCTGAAAGTCATCGGCGTGTTATTTAATCTTTCCCTGCTTTTTTACTTCAAATATCTGGGATTTTTTGTGGATAACTTAAATGCTCTTGTGGGTTCACACCTTTCCGCAAGAGAGATACTAATGCCCATAGGAATCAGCTTTTTTACCTTCGGACAGATATCGTTTATTGTGGACAGAGCAAACGGCGAAGCTCCGCACTATTCCTTCATCGACTATGCGCTCTATACCGTATATTTCCCTAAGCTCATCCAGGGACCTATTGCGTTTCACAAGGAGATGATAGATCAGTTCAGGGAAAAGAGCCTTAGGCGCTTTGATACGGACACCTTCGCCAAAGGAATAATGTCTTTTATCATAGGTCTTGGAAAAAAGGTCATCCTGGCAGATACTCTTGCCAAATCCGTGGACTACGGCTTCCACTACACATATTACATGGATACGCTTACCGTGATTGCTGTAATGCTCGCCTATGCTTTCCAGATATATCTGGATTTCTCGGGCTACTGCGATATGGCAAACGGCGTCAGCATGATGCTTGGCTTTAAGCTGCCTGTAAACTTTAATTCGCCCTACAAGGCATCAAGTGCAAAAGAGCTGTGGCAGAGATGGCACATGACCCTGTCCAGATTCTTTATCAAGTATGTCTATATTCCTCTCGGAGGAAGCAGAAAAGGCAAGCTCAGAACCGTTATCAATGTTCTTATAGTCTTTGTGCTAAGCGGACTCTGGCACGGCGCCGGATGGACCTATATCTGCTGGGGCCTTATGCAGGGGCTTTTGGTTGTGTGGGACGATCTTGGAATTGTAGGCGTTAAGCCTTCAAAGTGTGAGGAAAATAGCGCCAAGCCAAGAAGATACCTCCTTAGGGAAAAGCCTCTATTCATGGTGCCAAGGGCAGTGGGAAATGCTCTGACATTCTTTATGTTTGTGGTATCACTTGTGTTCTTCAGATCCCAAAATATGACCTATGCAATACAGATGTTCAAGCAGTTCTTTTTCTGGACTTACCCGGGATTCCTCTACAGGACAGCATCTCAGCTGGTTATTGCAGAGAACTATATCCCGAGACAGCTCTTTTCCCAGCTGGGTATCGCAGGGGGAGAGACAATAGTATATATGGCGACACTTATCATATTACTGATAGTCAGCGCCTTTATAATGACGAGGAAGAACACCCAGGAACTTGTTGAGGAGACGAAGTTTAGCTTTAAGACCGTACTTGGGCTGACAATTGTTTTCGTATGGTCCTTCATATCTCTTTCCAATGTCAGCACATTTATATACTTCCAGTACTAATTGAAACGGTAACAATACATGTCAGATAAACAAAACTCAAAAAACTTCATAAAGAGGCTGGCTATAGCAGTTCTGGCACTTCTTGTTTTTATCGGAGCAGTGGTCTTTGCCTTTGACCCCTTCTATCACTACCATAAGCCTTGGTTTGGGATGAAGGCGGTTTTAAATGACAAGGAATATCAGTGTGTCGGGACATTAAGGAACTTTGATTACGATGCTCTTCTTGTTGGGTCTTCAGTTATGGAGAACAACGATAACTCCTGGTATAACGATGCCTATGGCATTAGAGCCATAAAGGCCATTAGGTCCTACGGAGCCACAGCTGATCTGTGCTATCTTTTGGATGTGGCCTACGAAGAGCATGATCTTAAATATGTCTTTTACAATATTGATCCATCATCGCTCTACGGAGATGCTGAGACCACCTACGAATCCACCGGGTGTCCCATGTATCTCTATGACAGCAATCCGTTTAATGACATTCAGTACCTCTACAACAAGGACGTGCTCTTTGAGAAGATTCCCTATGCAGTGGCCAATTCCTTCATGGGAGACTATGATGAGAATCTCTCCTACAACTGGGCCAAGTGGAAGAGCTTTGGACCGGACATGGCTCTGGGCCTGTACTTCAGGCCTACCGAGGTAAAAGAGATGCTGCCTGAGGATGCGTATCTTGATAAGCTTAAGGCAAACATTGATCTTCTGACAGCGCAGGTTGAGGCTCATCCCGAGACGGAATTTATTTTCTTCTACCCGCCCTATTCTATGCTCTGGTGGGACATGAGCTACAGAGAAGGCGAGAGCGATGCTATTATCAGATGCGAAAAAGAGATGACAAAGGCTCTTTTGTCCTATGACAATGTCAGGATTTTCTGCTTCCAGGGTGAGAGGGAAGTTACGACAAACCTTGATAATTACATGGATACCATTCATTTCTCTCCTGAGATCAACAGGCTGATGCTCGATCACATCATTGCCGGAGAGTATGAGATGACTCTCGATAACTACGAAGAGATGCTGGACGAAGTTAGCGCCTTTACGGATGATGTGGTAAATGAATATATCCTTCCATACGAGAAGGATGGCCTTCTTAACTACGCATCAGAGGAAGAATGACTTTTTACATATGCTAAAAAATGATATACTTATACAGCAAGTAAGCTTGGAAGAAGGATAAGAAATTGAGCGAGAGAGCAACTAAGAAAATTGTACTTACAGGCGGCGGAAGCGCAGGACATGTAACACCTAACATCGCCCTGATACCGGCCCTGAAGAAGGCAGGATTTGAAATATACTATATCGGTTCCTACGAAGGCATCGAGAAGAAGCTTATTGAGGACTACAACATTCCGTATTTTGGGATCTCTACAGGTAAGCTCAGAAGATACTTTGATCCCAAGAACTTCTCAGATCCCTTCAGAGTTTTAAAGGGAATGTCCGAAGCAAGAACTCTTCTTAAGAAGATCCAGCCTGACATTGTCTTTTCAAAGGGCGGATATGTCAGCGTGCCCGTAGTAAGAGCTGCAGGCCTTCTTAAGATTCCGTATATCGTCCATGAATCGGATATGACTCCGGGACTCGCCAACAGGCTCAGCATGTCAGGAGCAAGCAAGATCTGCTGCAATTTCCCTGAGACCATGAGACTTCTTCCCGCTGATAAAGCGGTTCTTACAGGAACACCTATAAGAGAAGAGCTCGGCATGGGATCCAAGCAGGCAGGAAAAGAGCTGTGCGGCTTTACAGATGACAAGCCGGTTCTTATGGTTATCGGAGGATCTCTCGGTGCGCAGTCTGTCAACGAGACAGTAAGATATGCACTTCCAAGGCTTCTTCCCAACTTCAACGTAGTGCATCTTTGCGGAAAAGAGAAGATGGACAACCTCAAGCTCACAGTACCGGGATACAAGCAGTTTGAGTACGTCAAGAACGAGCTTAAAGATATCTTTGCAATGGCTGATATTGTTGTATCAAGAGCAGGCGCAAACTCAATCTGCGAACTGCTGGCTCTGAAAAAGCCCAACATTCTGATCCCACTCTCAACCAAATCCAGCAGAGGCGATCAGATGCTCAACGCAAGGAGCTTTGAACAGCAGGGATTTTCTATGGTCATCGACAATGATGATCTTGATGAGGATATTCTGGTGGAGACCATAGACGAGCTCTACAGAAACAGGGATAAGTACGTGGAGGCAATGAGTAAGAGTAACCTTCACAGCGCTACAGATACTATCGTTAAGCTGCTCTGCGACCAGCTTGGCAGCTGAATTAAGGAGATATAATGGTTTATAAGACTAGAGGAACATGCTCGACACAGATAGATATTGATGTCGAGGATGGAATAATAAAGAATGTTAAGTTTACAAACGGCTGCAACGGAAACCTCCAGGGAATTTCAAAGCTCGTGGAGGGGATGAGAGGCGAGGACGCCATCGCGAAGCTTCGCGGAATTAAATGCGGATTCAAGAGTACGTCCTGTCCGGACCAGCTGTCCTATGCTATAGAAGAGGCCATGAAAGGCTGAAAACCCGGAAGGGGATTGTGAAATGAAGAAGAGGATACTTGCTTTAGTTTTAAGTATGATGATGATAACCTCAAGCTTTACGGTAAACGCCGAGGAGCTTGGGGATATTTCTGTTTTAGGGGAAAGCGGCATAACTCTTTTAACAGGAGAAGATGATGCTGCTTTGGATGATGAAGAAGGAAGACAATCCGACTCTGAGGGTGAAGCTTCCATATCCGGTGATGATGAAGAAACACCGGATAGTTCTGATGAGATTGTAGATGACGAGACCGCTTCAGGCGAGGAAACAGAAGAGATCACTGAGGAGGAAGTTGTAGAGGATATATCCGGAAATTCAGTGGTGGAGGAGACAGCTCCTTTGCATGTGAGCGAAAGCGATGTTCAGGAGTTCTTCACCGATGAGTGGCTTAGTGAACACAACATGACCTGGACTGAGGACGGGCTTATCGAGTACGTCGATGAGAACGGGCAGATGTGGGTTTTAAATCCTGAGGATCCTGAGTTCTGGAAGTACTTCGTTGAGGAAACGGGCGAGGAGATCGGATTTGGCGATGAGGATGTTGAAGAAGAGGAACTCTTAGGTGCCGGAGGGGTGTACAAAGATCCTTTTACCTGCAGTCTGACAGGAAAGAAATACAGCTACCCCAATTATCATAAGACCAGCAGCGACGTGGACAGGGTTCCTGTGAGGTATGGCGTTGATGTATCCAAGTATCAGGGCACGATATCCAAGGCCAACTGGCAGAAGATGAAGAACGACTACGGGGTGGACTTTGCCTTTATCAGAGCTGGTTTCAGGGGATATGGATCCAGTGGATCGCTGAATAAAGACGAAACTTTTGCAGGAAATATTAATAATGCCTACAACGCAGGAGTGCGGGTGGGGATTTATTTCTTTTCCCAGGCGATTACGACAGCTGAGGCTAAGGAAGAGGCGGACTACTGCCTGAGTATTGTGGGGAGCAATGTGTCTCTGGCAACGCTGCCCATCATCATTGACTACGAGTACACGGGACCTGATACTGCAAGGCTTAGGGCGGCGAATCTCACAAAGCAGCAGCACACGAATATTGTCAATGCGTTTTGCAGCGAGATCAGAGCCAGGGGATATGATGCAGGAATCTATGCCAACAAGAGCATGTTCACCAGTGACATGGTGTTCTCTGATATAAATGGCAATAACACGATATGGCTTGCGCACTGGCCTTCACTGAATGACGGGGTATACTCGACGAACTTCACAGGCAGATTGCAGTGCTGGCAGTTTACCGATGCTTTTACCGGGTTTGGGACAAGCGGTACAGGATACATGATTAATGACAAGGTGGATCTGGACTTCTGGTTCGGGCTGTTTCCGGGGGAAGTGCCGGAGCCGGTGATCGGGACTCTGAAGTTTGAGGCCAACGGCGGAAGCGGCACGATGCCTGCTATCACAGCCGAGGTCAGGGAGAGCGTGAAGGTTCCGGAGTGCGGGTTTTCTCGGGAAGGCGGTACCTTTAAAGAATGGAACACCAAGGCTAACGGCACGGGTACGAGCTATGCGCCGGGGGATGATTTTACATTTACGCAGAAAGAACACAAGTTATATGCTATCTGGAACTTTATTGAATACAGGCTGACGTTCGATCCTCAGGGCGGGGAGATGGATGACACGGAGATAATCGTGTACTTTGATGGCAAGCCCCTTGGGACTCTGCCCATTCCTGTGAGGGATGAGTACGTTTTCCTGGGGTGGTATACCGCGAGCGTGGACGGAGTGCTTATAACGTCATCTTCTGCTTTGCCGGCTGCTGCGGATCTGAAGCTTTATGCACACTGGGAGAAGGTCGTTCCCATGACGATATCTCTCAGCTATGACAGGATCGAGCTGGAAGAGGGAAAAACGAAGACGATCATGGCAAGCTTTTCTCCAAGGTCGGCTGAAATGCCCGTGACCTGGGTGAGCTCGAATGAGAGTGTCGCTAAGGTGGCAGGCGGAACTGTGGCTGCTGTGGGCCGGGGCAAGGCTACTGTTACTGCAAGAACTTCGGATGGGCTTTTGAGTGCGTCCTGTGATGTTACAGTCATAGGCTCAGATATCAAAAATGACACGGGCGTCGTTGATGAAGGGTTCGAAACCCCTGATGGAATCTGGCTTGCGGGATTCGAGAGTTCTTTTACATATTCGGGAAGTAAGGTTACACAACAGTTCAAAGTCTACTATGGCAACAAACTTTTGCAGGCCGGGACGGACTACAGTGTTACTTACAAGAACAATCTGAATGCGGGAGTGGCGACAGCTGTCGTTCAGGGCAAAGGGAATTTTGCAGGGAAAGTCACTAAGACTTTTGTGATAAAGCCCATGTCGCTTGAGGGCAAAGACGTTAATATTTCAGTGATAACTACAAATAAGGGAAAAGCTGTAAAGCCGACAGTAACTGTAACCCATGATGGGAAGGTGCTGAAGCAGGGTAAGGATTTCAGGCTGGATTATGATACGGGAATTACTGAGGCCGGGACTTATGATATTACTGTCGAAGGCATTGGCAACTACAAGGGCACTTTTTACAGAACATTTACGGTCAGAGAAGCGGCGACGCTTAATATCAGTAAGGCAGCAATTCTTTACCTGCAGAAATCTTATGCTTTTGATGAGTTGCCTGAAGACGGCGTTCCTGAAGGAATAGCTTTAAGCTATAACAAAGAGGAAGTCGACAGATCCGAGTATACCCTGAGAGTTGAGAAAGGCAAGGCGGTTGGTAAGGCCACACTGGTAATAACGGCTACCGAAGCGGGGCGATTTGTCGGAACAAAGAAAGTTTCGTTCAATATAACCGGGGCTAAGCTTGGAAGCATCATGCTTTCGGATACAGGCTATGTTTACAACGGTATAAAGCAGGCGCCCGGGTATGTGGTTTACAGTGGCAAGAAGGGCGAGGGCGATGAGATAGACAGTGACTGCTTTAGCATAAATTACGGTGTGCACGGGCAGAA
>JAEEGJ010029392.1_pt1 | contig 10845 bp, 9 predicted proteins | sample 8958761 | NCBI WGS metagenome assembly JAEEGJ01 (sample SAMN16246546, study PRJNA631951) | gut metagenome | biome: gut microbiome; feature: rumen; material: RS-attached | host: Bos | place: Iran: Karaj | collected 2018-10
AGCATCATCCTTCTTGTATTTCTTTGTGATGTCTTTAGTTTCATCTTTCTTCATACCGATGATTTCGTCATCGATCTTGTAGATGTTTTCGCCGCTTCCAACTGTGAATACGAAGTCAGAGCGCTCTGAACCTGCGATTACGTTTCCGTCTTCTCCAAGTTCTGAGTAATTGATTGTTACGATATCATCTTTTGCAACAGTTGCATCTTTCTTTTCGATAACCATTGCATTTCTTTCCTGCATAGACTTGAGCTCTTCTGCCAAATCATCATCAGAAACTGTTACCTGTGGCTCTTTTACATTTACGCCAGAGAAATCTTTTACAGATACTTTTGGGAATACATCGTAGTGAACTGTATATGTAAGATCCTTTGTGATGTCGAGATCTGGAGTTTTATCCATTACTGGCTGTGAGTAAGGAAGAGGGCGGTTGTCTGTTTCTTCCTTGAAGATTTCGTCGAATGACTGATCAATAAGAGTTCCGATTGTGTCGGCTTTGATAGAATCTCCGTATTTGCGTTCCAAAACATTTGCAGGTACATGACCCTTACGGAAACCAGGAATCTGAGCGTGCTTTACGTAGTTTGAAAGTGTTGATTTGTAAGCGCTCTCTACTTCTGCTTTTTCAATTGTTACAGTAAGCTCAACTGCCGATTTTTCAAGACTCTTGAATTCTTTCTTAAGTTTCATCGTGACTCCTTATATTTTCCGGCTTTTTGTAATTGTGATTTCTGCCGGATAAAAAAATAGAGACACAATATTTTGCGTCTCTATTGTAAGATTTAAGCGGAAAACGGGAGTCGGACCCGCGACATCCACCTTGGCAAGGTGGCGCTCTACCACTGAGCTATTTCCGCATTAATTTGTATTACAGGCAAACGCCTTTAATCGAGCGGAAAACGGGAGTCGGACCCGCGACATCCACCTTGGCAAGGTGGCGCTCTACCACTGAGCTATTTCCGCATAAATCTGTTGTAGTCAAAAAGTGCGGGGGGAGAGACTTGAACTCTCACGCCGAAGCACCAGATCCTAAGTCTGGCGTGTCTGCCAATTCCACCACTCCCGCGGGTGTAAAATCATTCAAGTCTTGCGACTACGGAAATCTAGAATATAGAAAACTTTGATTTATGTCAATAGTGTGTTATAATAAACACTATGGAATTAAACAAAAAGTTTATTGCAAAGATGACCCGAATCTACGGCTTAATTGTAGTTCTTTCTAATGTAATAGCCGTACTGATCCCTCAATATATTTCTATTCCGGTTCTTGATGAAGAAAATAACCGCAGATGGGAAGCTTTTCTTAAAAATAACAATCTGGCCTCTATAGCAATGGTTTTTGCCTTTCTGATTCCTGCTCTTGTATGTATTGTCTATGCCTACAGGATTTTCAAATCGGATGAGAAGATAGTAAAAAACGTTGCGGAAATTCCTTCTGTTTTTTCCCTTTCTTCTGTAATAGGCTGGAATGTTTATTATTTTATAGAAATTCCCTTTGTAATTTATGCCAGAATGCAGTTTGGTATATATATAAAGGCAATCCTTATAAGCAGCTGGGCCTTTGCTCTTTTTTCAGGAATGACAGCCTGGACTCTTTCTTATCTTGCAATTGAGATTTTGAATCGTACTGTACTGCTTCCAAAGGTTTTCCCGGAAGGCCACATCAGCCGCAGCGGATTTTCCTTCAGACCTTCCTTTAAGCATCTTATGCTTTTTTGTTTTATTGTATCCTCGATTTTTCCAGTAGCCATTCTGCTTTCAAGCTATATTTCTGTTCAAATCAATAACGGACTTGAAATTCATAGCGGAGTAGTCTTTGTTTCAATCCTTCTTATGATAATAGCCTTTGTTATTACACATGGTCTTTCAAGGCTGATTTTGAATCCGCTGAAAAGTCTTACCGAGGCTTCAAAAAGAATCCAGAATGGAGATTATAAAAGTCGTGTAGGCATTGTAACCTCCGATGAGCTTGGAGACCTGGCCGACAGCTTTAATGACATGGCAGACTCACTGGCAGAAAAAGAGTTTATGCGCGATACCTTCGGAAAAGTAGTTGATCCTGAGGTGCGTGATTATCTGATGTCTGGTGCGGGAAAGGCTTCTTTGGGGCAGGCCCTGGGTGGTGAAAACCGTGAGGTTACGGTACTTTTCTGCGATATCCGCAGTTTTACTGCAATGAGTGAAAAAATGGCCGCTGCTGAAGTAGTGTCTTTATTAAACAGATACTTTACAGCCCTGGGCCAGTGTATTAACAGCCACCACGGAATAATCAACAAGTACATAGGCGATGCAATAATGGCAATATTTGGAGCTCCGGTAAGCTCTAAAAACAGTGCAATGGATGCCTTTGAGGCTGCCCTTGATATGAGAAAGGCTCTTGTCAGACTTAATGAAGAGTTTAAGAAAGAAGGGCTCCCGGAGGTAAAATTTGGAATCGGAATTCATACAGGCCCGGTATTTGCGGGAACAATAGGTGCAGAAAACCGAATGGAATACACCGTAATTGGAGATACTGTAAATACAGCAAGTCGTATTGAATCACTTTGTAAAACCTATACTGTTGACCTGCTTCTTTCGGAAGCTGCCGCCGAAAAGCTTGCAGACCAGGCAGCCGCTTCAGACAAACAGCTGACCTTTGTTGCAGATGCCCAGATTCGTGGTAAAACGGAAGCCATGAAAGTCTATACATGGTAGAAAATAAATCGTCGAAATGCTATAATTTTGTTTATGAGTGAAATTGAAAATACAACTATTGCTGAAGAAGATGAAATCAGCCTTATTGATTTGTTTTCTGTGCTTATCAAACACAGATTTATGATTATTGCTGGAACTATAGCCGTAGGAGTAATTGGTATTGCTTATTTATTCCTTTTACCAATACTGATGAAATCTACAGATAAGCATGCAGTTACCATAGAGTATACATATCAGATAGACTCGCTCCCGCTTGCACTTGAACAGGAGCTTGGTTTTAGTGATCAGAAACAGAAAGTTATTGTAAGCCTTGCAAGCTATAACATGAACCGTCTCACACTCCTGGCCGACGAAGTAAAAAAATATAACCCGTTTGGCGCAGAGCTGGACGAAATGACACCTTACGCTTACAACCGCTATATTCAGACACTCACTAAAGAAAAGAAATATGAAGTAGAAATATCACCAATGCAGACAGAGCTCATAGTAACCCTTACAGTTCCAGAGAATAATATTTCTCAGGCAAGTCTTATGGTAAATGATATTGTAAGCAATACCGTAACAGAGATTGAAAACTATATTTTCCCTAAAATTGATGCTATTGAAAAAGCAACAAACGATTCGCTTTCTTTTGTTGATTCGGGAGATTCTTCTACTTCAACACAGAAATTAAAGGATACACAGGTTCAGATTAAAAACTTCAAGACAACTTATGAAGCCTTCCTTGTAGAATCAGGAGAACCATTTATTCTTCTTGAACCACTTGGACGCCTTAAAAAACTCATAATTATTGTATTTGCCGCATTCTTTATTTTTGTCTTCATTGCATTCCTTCTTAATGCAGTTGAAAACATTAAAAAAGATCCGGAAGCAAGTGAAAAAATCAAAACTGCCTGGGACGGCGGAAAAATTGCCAGAAAAAAATAAGGAACTAAGATTTTGCTCCTTAAGCTTGCTTTTAAAAATGTTATATCTCGAAAAAGCTCTTTAGTTATAATCCTTTTTATAACCTTCGCTGTCTGCCTCTTTTGTGTAGCAAATGCGGTGTTTGACAGCACAGAGCAGGGGGTACAGACTAATTACGTAGCAAGCTTTACCGGCGATTTTATTATAAGACCTAAATCTAAATTCCAGCAGAGCCTTTTTGGAGATGAAACTCCTGTTACCGGCGAGCTTACAATGCTGGATACTATAGTTCCCTATGAAAAAATAAATGCTTATCTTCTGCAAATGCCCGAGGTTGAGGGTACAACAGGTCAGATTTCCGGCGCGGCTATGGCAGAACGCGCCGACGGTGGAAACAGACATGCTGCCTATGTTTTTGGCGTAGAAGGGGAACCTTATCTTTCACTCATGAAATCAATTCATATCCTTCGCGGAAATCCTTATAAACAGGGAGAGCGGGGGGCAATGCTCTGCAGCCAGATGGCAGAAAAGCTTGGAGTTGATGTAGGCTCTACCATTCAGTTTATAGTTTCCGACGGACCAAATTATAAGATTCGTGCCGCAGTGGTAACCGCTGTCTTTGAATATGAGATTTATAATGAGATTTTCGGTAAATTTGTAATTGCAGATCCGATTACAGTCCGTTCTCTTTTAGGAATTAATGAAGTTTTTTCTTCTGATTCTTATGAATTAAGTGAAGAAGCGGTAAATCTTTTTTCTGAAAATAATGATTTTTCAGATTTTGATGATTTATTTGATTCTGCTTTTGATTTTGACCAGGCTCTGCTTATGGATGATTATGAAGAGGCTGAGTCTGAAGCTTCAGAAGAGGCTGGAAACTCAGAAGCAGAAGCCCAGGCCTCTGTGGCAGCTCAGGAATTATCTGCTACAACCTGGAATTATATAATTGTACGCTTAAAAGAAGGGCAGAAGGCTAAAAGCGTAATGAGAAAGGTCGCAAGACTCTTCAGAAAAAACGGCTGGCCGGTTCAGGTTGCAGACTGGCGTCATGCCGCAGGAAGTACAGCCCTCTATCTCTTCTGGATGAGAAAGATATTCAATATCGGAATTGTAATTGTTCTTGCGGCCGGCTTTATAATAGTAAATAATACACTGGTAATTAATATTCTGGACCGTACCCGCGAAATAGGAACCCTGCGTGCAATAGGAGCAAAAAAACGCTTTATTTCCCTTCAGTGTATGACAGAAAATCTTATTCTTACAATAACAAGCGGAATACTTGGTGTTCTGGCAGGTAATATTTGTACTCATTTTATAAACAAGGCACATATAGTTCTTCATAATTCCTTCCTTGTTCAGCTTTTTGGCTCAGAGGCTATTCAGGTTTATGTAACAGGAGCAAATGTGCTTAAGCTTTTCCTTCTGGTTCTGGCGCTTGCCCTTTTAGGCTGGATTTATCCTGTAATTAATGCTCTAAAGGTTAGTCCTGTAGATGCAATTTCGGGGGCAAAATGACAGACGAATTAAAAATGGGGCTCCGTTCCCTTATTTACAGACGTAAACAGTATTCTTCCTTATTTTGTGCCTGCCTTTTTGGTGTTGCAGTTTCTCTTTTCTGTTTATATTCGGTAAACGGTATGCTTTCTGCCCTGGAGGATAAGGCGCGGATTTATTATGGCGGGGACCTTCAGTTTATCGGTGGCGTGGGAATGAATCAGTCTGTTGAAAATGTAGAACATTTAACTCCTTACTTTCCGGAAGGTTCTGTAATTGCAGAACGTTTCGATTTTGATGCAGATTATGCCGCTTTTTATTTTGAAGGAACCGGTGTACGTCAGAGAGTAATAAAGGGTGTTAATTTTGAAAAAGAAAAAAAACTTTTTGCCAGCTTTAACTATATAGAAGGTTCTGCAGAAGGCCTTTACGGAACAAACGGGGTTCTGCTTTCTGAACCTATAGCCCAGATGCTGGAAGTTCACACCGGTGATGAAATTACCTTTATGCTCAGAAATGCGGCCTGGCAGATTAATACCGTTACTCTGGTAGTTAAAGGCATATTCCGCGATTCAAGTCTCTTTGGAATGTATACCTCTTATATGGACCGTGAACTGCTTTCTTCAGTTTATGGATATCCTTCATATTTATGCAACCGAATCTGCGTAATGCTTCCTGATGGTACTCCATCAAAAAAAGAGCTTGAAGGCTATCAGGCAGCTCTTTCACAGGACTTTCCTATGTATCAGCTGGTAGAAGATAAGCAGGTATACTACGATAACTGTCTTTATACAGAAAATCCACCTTATGCCCTGATAAAGCTGAGCGCTAACCTGCAGGAAATTCAGATAATCATTGATGCCATGAAGGTAATTGTAGCCTTTGTAATAGTTATGCTTCTTATTATTATTGTTACGGGTGTAAGCTCCACCTTCAGGGTAATTGCCATGAAGAGGATTAACGAAATAGGAATTTACAAGGCAATCGGAATGAAGAGAATGAGGATTTACGGCATGCTTTTGACCGAAACCCTGCTTCTGCTTATTGCTGCCTGTATTGCCGGCTACATTCTTTCCTGCCTTTTGAGCGGTCTGATCGGCTTAATCAATTTTTCTTTTATACCGGCATTTGATATTTTCCTTGTTAATGGTAAGATGAAGGGAATTATTTCTTTTGTTTATTTTATATTGATTTTTATAGTGATAGTTGTAACTACAACGCTTGCTGTAATGTTTGCAGTAAAGAAGTCTGTTTCGGTCACTCCGTGTCAGGCCCTGGCTGTAACAGAATAGCCTTGAAATTGATATAATTGATAATAGGGAGAATCCTTGAATATGAAAAAAAATACATATCGCCATATCCTGTCCGCAATAATTCTTTTATTTGCAGCTGCAAATCAACTTACTGCCTTAAGTAACGCAGAATATGAAGAACTTCTTAAAAAGGCAGAAGACAATACAGCCTTTTATGAAACTGATTTTAAGGGAAGTTATACAGTAGTTCAGAACAAGCCTGGAGAAGGCCAGAATGTAACAAAGGCAACCATGTATCGCCGCGATAAAACCGGTTCCTGGACAATTCTTGTTACGGATCCGGCAAAAGAAAAGGGTAAGGGCTATCTTCAGTTTGATAATAATATCTGGTTTTATGACCCTGCAGACAAGCGTTTTACTTTTACCAGCGCTAAAGATAAATTCCAGAACACCAATGCAAATAATTCCGATTTTGCTCCCCAGCATTATGCCCGCGATTATTCGATAGAAAAAGCAGAAGAGGTTGTGCTTGGAAAAATGAACTGCGTGCTCTTTACGCTTAAAGCAAAGGTAGATAATGTAGATTATCCTATGCTTAAGCTCTGGGTAACCAAAGATGACGGTCTTGTCCGCAAAAAGGAAGATTATTCCCTCAGCGGTCAGCTTTTGAGAACTACTGCAATTCCTTCTTATCAATTAATAAAGGCAATAGAAAAGAATTATTCTGTTCCGGTTTCAATGCTGATTCAGGATAATCTTAAGGGAAAAAAAATTAGCGGAAAGGTTCAGTATGAACAGACACAGATAACTATAAGAAACGTTGTTTTTGAAAAAGTATCTGATACAGTGTATACTAAGCCTTATCTCGAAATGAATAGTGTAAAATAAAATGAAAAAGTTTTTTCTTCTTTTACTGTTTTTCTCTATTTCTTCTGCCTTTCTTTTCGCACAGGAAAGTCAGGCCGCTGACAATGATGAAATTGATTATGAAGGCTTTGACGATTTTGATTCAATATTCGAAGACGCCCAGGATTTAGAGGAACCTCTTTTGGAAGAAGAAAGTGAACCCGAAAATAAGGTTCAGGCAGTAGCATCTGCTTTTTCAAATATGGTTCATTTTTCAGGCAGTTTTTCTGGTGATGTAGGCCTTTTATATATGCACAGAAAAGGAGTAAATGAAGCCGGTGAAGAAGATAATGATGATTTCAGCGGTTTCTTTTCACTAAAAAATACCCTTAACATGTCTATAATCCCAAGCCCTGTTTTTACAGTTCACGGAAGCCTTGATACCGGTATTGATAATGGTTTTACCCTTGCGGTTTCTTCCTTATATTTTAATTATCTTTTGCTAAACAGACTTTATATTTCAGCGGGTAAAAAGGGTATTTCCTGGGGAAATGTAAGACTTTTCAATTCAACCGGTTATTATGGCTGCGAAACTCATTCGGGCTGCCTTTACAGTACAGGCCCTGCTCATGCAAATATATTTGCAGAAGACGGTGCCGCTCTTGCCCTGGATATAAAGTACCCCTGGGCCTGGGGAACTCTTACCTTTGCAATAACAGGAAATGTCACTTCAAAAATCAAACCTGATTATTTTAATTATTATGGTTCTCTGGAATTTTCTGCCTTAAATACTAATTTTAATATTTATGTAAAACGTCCGGCGAAAAATCCGGCACCTGGTAAGTCAAATCTTGCTGGTCTTGAAATCAAAAGAACTATTCTCGGCTTCGATACCTATGCCCAGGGAATTGTCCGTGTAAATAATCTTAAAGATTTGAAAAGTAAAGAGAGTTGGGACTATGTTGTAGCAACAGCGGGCTTGTACCGCCTCTTTGATTCTTTTGATCCTAATATTGGCTTTAATCTTGAATATCAGTATGAATACAGTCCGGCTTCTCCAGACCAGCATAACAACCGCATAGCCTTTGAAGGCGGCCTGAAGCGTATTGGAAAGAATAAAAATATGAAAATTGGAGTAATAAGCCATTACAGCATAACCGAAAAACACGGCTTTTCTGCTCTGAACTTCATAGTTTCTGGAATCTTGCCTTATGCCGACTGGTCTACAAAGGTAGGAGCAGGCTATGGTTCAAAATATGAAATTCCAGCCTTCTTAATGAGCAGCTCCCTTTCTCTTGCTCTTGATTATTAATAAAGCTATTGATTATTGATTTTTCCGTCTCTGATTTTAATTACCTGAGTAGCCATGCCTACAATCTTAGGGTCGTGAGTAGAGAAGATAAAGGTAGTTTTCAGTTCATGATTTAATTTCTGCATAAGCTCAAGAATCTGGTCGCCGTTTGTTGAATCAAGATTGGCAGTAGGTTCATCTGCAAGAATGATAGGGCATTTTGTAACCAGGGCGCGGGCTATAGCTACACGCTGTCTCTGACCGCCGCTGAGCTCGCTTGGCTTGTGCTTTTTCCAGTTTGTAAGCCCTACAGTTTCTATAAGATAATCTACCCATTCAGTCTGTTCTTTTTTATTCATAGACTGAATTGCAGGTGAATCACCAAGATGAAGAGGAATTACAATATTTTCGTAAACGTTAAGTACCGGAATAAGATTAAAGGTCTGAAAAACAAAACCAAGGAGATTCCTTCTGTAGTCTGTAAGCTTAGAATCGATTGAAAGGGGAATTGTATGGGTTTTAGATAAATCTATATCTTTATAGATATCAATGCCATTGATGAAAACTGAACCGGAAGAGGGAAGGTCTGTAAGGCCTATTATATTAAGAAGGGTAGATTTTCCGGAACCAGATGGACCTGAAATAGCGCAAAAACTGCCTTCTTCAATGGAAAAGGAAATGCCGTCAACTGCTTTTACTAAGACCTTATCCATCTGATAAATCTTGCTTACATTTTTTAGTTCTACAATAGCCATTGTCATATTATAGATTATTTTTTATAATTTATAAAGATGTATAAAAAAATCATTCCGCTGATTATCCTTTTCTCCTCTGCTTTTCTTTTTTCATCCTGCTGGATTTATCCTGATTATAAGGATTATGAGATTATAGACGGAATTTATTTTTTTGAAGATTATGAAACAATGAAATCTGTTATAATCCCCATGATTAATAAGTCCTTTTCTGCCTGGCACTGGAATGGAGATGAATTTGATTCAAAATATCAAAAATACAATGGAAATATCGCCAAAAATCAGGAAGATTTAAGTGTACTTTCTAATTCAAAGTATAATTTTGCAGTAAGAAATAAACTGCTTGCTTCGAATCTTGAAACAAGCGGGGGAAAGCCGATTCGTTCAGAATTTTACTGGATTACTACTAAAAATGACAAAGCTGTTGTTTTCTATCAGAATTAAGGTAATAAAATGAAAAAAAATACTTCTATATATTTTTCTATCCTTTCCCTGCTTTTTTTAATTTCCGCTTTTTCTTCCTGTAAAAATGTAAAGCTGGAAGATGATTATTATTATACAGAAACAGAAACCGTAGACGGAATGACTGTTACTTTAAAAGGGAAGGGATATGGTTTATATGGCCAGATGATTGCGAAATACAAGTCTGGTTCAATAAAAGAGCTTATGGCGGGAAAAGCAATGAAAATCCGTACCAGCTCTGCAGATGATAATAATTCTTCCTACAATGAGATATATCTTACTTTTGATATAAATGGAAATATAAAGTCTTTTGAAACTGATGTATCTGCTTTGAAAAAAGAAGGGCTTTCGCAGGTAAAGGTTTCTTATATTGATGATAATGATAAGGAAGTTACAATATCTGCTTCAAAGTATTTGTCTGGTAAATTAACAGTAAATAAAAAAATTAAATCAATTACACTCTTTATAAGGGCTTATAAATTTTATCCATCTTCGGAAAGTCAATTAACCTGGAAAGAAAACATTACGGCTGAAGAATATAAAAATATGGCTGGAAAACAGGTGGATAACGAGATTTCAATTAATTATATTAAGGTGGAAAGATAAGCTTCGAATCCTCTCAGACGCATTTTCCAGAAATCTATAAAAAAACTCCGGAAACTATTAGGTTACCGGAGTTCAGAATTAATCTCTTTTTTTCTGCGTCTGAGAGGATTCGCCGTTACGGTCGCGAACCTCCTGTTCGCTCCCTCCACGGCGTCTTCGTTCGCTGTCGGCGCCCTCCTGGCGCCTTTTCGGGCAAAACGCTGCGCACTGCTCGCTTTTTGCCCGCGCTCACTACGCTTCGAATCCTCTCAGACGCAAATTTTCAGAAATCAATAAAAAACTCCTGCAATAGTAAAATTACAGGAGTTCTTGTAAAATCATTTTTATATGCGTCTGAGAGGATTCGAACCTCCTACCTACGGATTCGAAGTCCGTTGCTCTATCCAGATGAGCTACAGGCGCGTTAAATAAAAAAGGGTGCCTAGTCGGGATCGAACCGACGACAACCAGATCCACAATCTGGCGCTCTACCGCTGAACTATAGGCACCGTATTAAAAAAAAGCTCCTTGTTTTTGGCAAGAAGCTTTAATGAGCCATGCA
>JAEEGJ010029393.1_pt1 | contig 10843 bp, 3 predicted proteins | sample 8958761 | NCBI WGS metagenome assembly JAEEGJ01 (sample SAMN16246546, study PRJNA631951) | gut metagenome | biome: gut microbiome; feature: rumen; material: RS-attached | host: Bos | place: Iran: Karaj | collected 2018-10
AATAGCAGGTTCTGGCCCCACTCGCTCTCCCATGTGTTGGAGCCGCAACCCTTTCCAGCAGTCTGAAAATCAGCCACAACCACCATCACACCCTCGCCGTTTTCCTTCATCCAACGGTTGGTAGAATCGGTCTCATCTACGTGCACTATCTTAAATTCCATCATATTCTGAGTGCAAAGATACAAATTTTTTTGTAACTTTGCACCATGATTAACGAAGAACAACAAAAAAAAGACGAACGCTACATGCAGATGGCGTTAGACGAGGCTCATTTGGCCCTCGAGGCGGGCGAGATACCCATTGGTGCCGTAGTGGTGTGTAAGGATAGGGTAGTGTCGCGTGCGCACAACCTTACCGAAACGCTGTGCGATGTTACCGCCCATGCCGAGATGCAGGCCATTACTGCCGCTGCCAACACGCTGGGTGGCAAGTATCTTACCGAGTGTACGCTGTATGTTACCGTAGAGCCTTGCACCATGTGTGCCGGTGCCATTGGCTGGGCGCAGATACCCCGTATTGTGTATGGTGCTCCCGACGATAAGCGTGGCTACCACCTGCTGGCGCCCAACGCCTTCCATCCCAAAGCCCAGGTAACTCAGGGTGTGCTGGAGGACGACTGCCGTGCGCTGATGCAGAACTTCTTCAAGGCCAAACGCTAATAATCTAACTGTAGCACTGTAGCGCTGTAGCGTGCTGAGCAAAAAATAGCGGGACTTGCTTTTTATGGCAAATCCCGCACTTTTTATGGTATAGATACAAAAAGTTATTTTTCGTCCTTTGTTGGATCTCTGAAGGCATCGTTGTAATCGCTCTCCCACTGTGGGATAGCCCATGTCCAGTTATCGTTGTCGGGGTTAACGGTAACAGCGATGGCAGTTGCGGCGCTACCACCCTGAGCCAGGCTCTTACGCGAGATGGCCTTGTTCCAACGCTTGTAGTCGCTGTATCCAAAACCCTCACCCCAGAGCTCCAGACGGCGGTAGTTTACAATCTCGTCGAAGAGATCCTCGCCTGTCTTCTCGCAGGTGTAGTTGGCATCACGACCAGTCTTGGCGTTCAGCTCTACCAGTGCAGCCTGTGCGGCAGCCTCGTTGCCCAGGAAGTAGTTAGCCTCGGCCTCGATGAGTACCATCTCAGATGAGCGGATGAATGGCAGATAGCCTACACCTGGAGTGTCGAATACGTAGAACTTGGTCTGACCACCTACGTAGTAGTAACCAGACTGGTAAGGGCGCTCCATATTGCTGGCAGCCGATGAGTTGTGACGGTTTGCAACATAAGCGTCAACCTCGTCCCACAGGGCATCGTTGCTGAATCCCATGATACCATAGCTCAGATAGTAGTTATCTGTAACGGTTGGATCGCTCAGGTCGAAGTTGTCGAACTTATCAGGTGTGAGGAACAATTCCTTACGAGCGTCGTTGTCAGGAATCTGGTTGGTCAGCTCGATGTCGATTGAACCAGCACCGTTAGCAGTGTTGTTAGCGTAGTAACCGTTACAAGAGTACTGTGTACCGTAGCTCCAGTACCACATGTTCTCCTGAGCGTCGCCGTAGCTACCGAAAATCCACTCGCTGGTTGGCTTGCAGAAACCGGCATAGTAGTCGGCATTGCTCATCAGGGCGTAGCCCTTGCGAGCCAGAGGTGCGTGTGTAAGGGCTGTCTGATAGTCCTGCTTTGCCAGGGCTGCACGTGCGTAAACAGCGTGTGCTACGTTCTCGTTAGCAATCCAGATTTCGCTTGTACCACGGTTCATGCCGCTCTGCTGGAACAGTGTGATAGCCTCGTCGAGATCCTTGTAGATCTGCGCATAGCACTCAGCCATGGTTGACTGTGGCAGCTCGCCTGTTGACTCATCCAGTCGCAGGCAGATACCTTTGGCAGTACCGTTGTTGCTGTCCTGCCAGCGTGGGGCATAGTAGTGCAGCAGCTTCTCGAAGCTGTAAGCACGGAATGTGAGTGCCGAAGCCTTCTCAAACTTCTTCATCGACTCTTCGCCAGTAGCGTCGTCGATACGTGTAATGATGGTGTTGGCCTGTCCTACCAGTGTATAGTAGTAGTACCAGGGGTATGCATCGTACGATGTGTTGTTACGCAGCGAGTAAGCCAGGTTCATGATAGGTGCCCAACCCTGTGCGTAATAGTTGTAGAAGTAGTCCTGGCTGGCATAGTTCTCGTAAAGAGCAATGATGCGGTTCTCGCCAGCACAACCCTGATCCCAGGCGTACTGCTGGGTGCTCATGCTCTTGGCAATACCATTCAGTGCCTTGTAGGCGTTCTCGGTTGTGGCTACAGCGTCGTCGGCCGAGATCGACTCGGTAGGATTGGTGTTCAGATAGTCGGCGCCACACGAAGTGAGTGCGGTAGCGCTAACCAGTACCAAGCCTGCCATGATGTTGCTAATATATTTTTTCATACTTCGATATTCCTTTAAAAATTAGAAATTAACATTGAGCGAGAAGTTCCAAACGCGAGCTGTTACGTAGGTATCGTCCGAGCCACCAGTAAAGCTGTACTGTGGGTTCATACCCTTGCGAGCAGTCAGTGTAAAGAGGTTCTCAACACCAGCGGTAAGTGTCATGCCGTTGATACCTGCGTTCATGGCGGTCATCCACTTCTTAGGCAGGTTGTACGACAGACTGATGTTCTTCATTACCAGGTACGAGGCGCTTGTGAGCCAGCGGTCGCAGGTAGCGTTGTTCTTCGAACTCAGATTGTAGTCCATGGCAGGCACGCCGTTTGGATCAATGCGGTTGGCCGATGTCTCGGTCATACCCTCGGGCACGCCGTTCCAAGCCTTCAGGGCATCCTTGTGCAGGGCAGAACCGCTCGACATGGCGTTTGTGCTCATGAGTGTCTGATAAGTGTAGTCGATGGTCTTACCACCCAGGCTGTAGGTAGCCAACACGTTCAGCGAGAGGTCTTTCCAAGCTACGTTGCCGTGAACCGAACCATAAACGGTAGGAGCAGCAGTGCCGTGGAAGTCGCGCAAGCCGTAAGCTGTATCGGTAGTGTAGTCAACACCGTTGATGGTAACCAGCTCGCCCTGCTTGGCGGCAGTTTCCTTCTTCTCGGGATCGAGTGTGTAGAGTGAGCGACCGGTCATCTGGTCAACACCCTCGAAGTGGTATGTATAGAAGTCGTACAGCGAACGGCCCTCGGTGTAGTTGTGTACACCCGAGAGGATGTTGTCGCCGTTAGGCAGCTTGATAATCTTGTTCTTGATGAATGTAGCGTCGAGACCAACGTTAACAGTCCAATCCTTCTTCTGCAGCACGTCGGCATCGATCGAAAGCTCAATACCGCGGTTGGCGATGGTACCGATGTTCTTGTTAACGGTCATGTTGAAGTAGTCGCCGTAAGAGAACGAACCGGCCGACAGGGGCAGGCGTACAGCAAAGAGCAGGTCCTTGTTACGCTTGTCGAAGTAACCGATGCTGAAGTTCATGCGGCCGAACAGGCGACCCTCGATGGCTGCATCTACAGTCTGGGCAGTCTCCCACTTGATATCCTCGGCGCTCAGGCTCTGCTTCATCAGGGCACTGTTACCACCGTTCTTCTCGATATAGTAAAGAGCCTGGTAGCCATAGTAGTTTACACCAGCGTCGTTACCTACCTCACCGTACGAGGCGCGAACGCGCAGCTGGTTAACCCACTTTACAGTGCGCAGGAACTCCTCTTTCTTGGCATTCCAGGTAGCACCGAACGAGAAGAAGTTACCCCAGCGGTTGTTCTTGTGGAAACGCGACGAACCATCGCGGCGCAGCGATGCATCTACATAGTAGCGCTGATCGTAGTTATAACGTACACGAGCCAGGTACGACTCGGTAGCATACTCGTCGTTGTAACCATTCAGGTATGAGTTGGTCAGGAAGTTGTTCAGTACGTAGATACCGTCAACAGCCATATTGGTGTTCATACCCATGAAGTTCTCGGTCTGGTAGTGAGTGTTCTCGTGACCTACCATGGCATCGATGTGGTGATTGCCGTACTCGTGACCCCAGTTCAGCAACTCCTGCATGGTGTAATCCTCGTACTCGTTGCTGTAGTTGCTCAGTCGTCCGCCGTTTGCAGCACCATCACCAATCTCGGGGTTGTTGTACTGCTGACGTGTAGATGAACGGTGCGACAGGTTACCCTTAACGGTTACCGAGAAGTCGTATGGCAGGTTCAGTGTCAGGTAAGCAGTACCGTTCAGTACGTTACGCTTACGTGTATCCTGGTCCTTGCGCAGCTCGTAAGCAATGTTACGGTTGTCAAGATAGTCAGATTTAGTATCATATACATACTCGCCATTCTGGTCGGTGGCAATGCTGCCATCGGCGTTGTGGCTGTAGATAGGATAGATAGGTGCCATGTAACGGGCTGTGCTGAATGGGTTGCTATAAGCGCTACCCTTAGCATTGTCGTTAAAGTGGCGGGTTGAGATGGTACCATTCAGGTTTACACCAGCAGTAAAATACTTGTTAGGTGTAAAGGTAGAGTTTACGCGGGCTGTGTAGCGCTCGTAGTCGCTGCTGATAATGTAACCCTTCTCGTTCAGGTAACCTAACGATGCGTAAACGTTGGTCTTATCGTTAGTAAAGTTACCGCTCAGGATGTACTCCTGACGCTGACCGGTACGCTCAATGTTGTCCTCCCAGTCCAGGTCGGTGTAGCCATCCAGTACGTTAGCCACAATGTTGCCGTCGGCATCGAACAGCTGGTCGCTGGCACGGTCCCAGATGTTCTGGTGCATCACGTCGCTAGCCAGGTGGGCGCTGGCATAAGCCTTAGCCTCGTCCTCGCTCAAGCCCATCGAACCGGTCATAGCCCAGTTCTTCATGGCCTTCCACGATGTCTCCATGTAGTCGTTCACACCCAATCGGTCGTACTCCTTGATACCACGGTTGTAGAAACCATGGTTAATCTTCAGGTCGATAGATGAGTTACCCTCGTGCGAAACACCGCTCTTGGTGGTGATGATAACCACACCAGCCGATGCACGGTTACCGTACAGGGCTGCAGATGCAGCATCCTTCAGTACCGACATGGTCTTGATATCCTCGGGGTTCAGATCGGCAATGTTACCGTTATAGATAATACCATCTACTACGTAGAGTGGGGTGTTCGAGCCGTTGAGCGAACCGATACCACGAATGCGGATGGTAGGCTCGGCACCAGGCTCACCGTATGTGTTGTTAACCTGTACGCCAGGGGCAGCACCCTCAAGTGCACTGGTAACGTTCGATGTAATACGCTTCTCGATCACCTTCTGGTCAACGGTCGAAACCGAACCGGTAATACTCTGCTTCTTGGCAGTACCGTAAGCCACAACTACCACCTCTTCGAGTGTCTCGGTGTCGGGCTTCATCATTACGCGCATACCGTTAACGGCCTTCAAGGTCTCGGTCTTGCAGCCCAGGTAGGTAATCTCAATCATGTCCTTACCCTCGGGCATGGTTACAGTAAACTGTCCGTCATAGTCTGTGATGGCGCCAGTACCTGCACCCACAATCTTGATGGTAGCGCCGATAATGGGCTCACCATCCTCCTGTGAGAGTACTGTACCTGTAACTTTTGTCTGTGCCAGCGCTGTTCCCACAAAAAGGAACAGACTGACGATGAACATCGTTAGTCGTTGTTTCATAAAAATCTCTCTTTTTAATAATTATATGTTATACCTGTAGTCTCAATCTTTTTTTATTTTCATGGACACAAGGCCCCATTTTGGGCCTGCAAAATTACTGTATATTATTATAATAGGCAAATAATTTTATTAAAAGAGGGTTGTTTTATAACATATTTTAACCATTTTGATGCAAATGGTATTCAAAAAATCAATCTGAAAGCAGTTTTTCGCGGTTAACTTACACTTTGCTCAGCTAAGGTTGGTTTTTGATATTAAATTGTTATGCACAAAATATGCAATTACAACAAAGAAATCGCGGGACTTGCCTTTGGATGGCAAACCCCGCGTTTCTGTTATTGTTTAGGAATACTAAGGATTACTTAGCGTCCTTGGTTGTATCCTTGAAGGCATCGTTGTAGTCGGTCTCCCACTGTGGCAATACCCATGTCCAGTTAGGATCATCGGTTGCGATGGTTACAGCGATAGCAGCTGCGGCGCTACCACCCTTGGTAAGACCCTTACGAGAGATAGCCTTGTTCCAACGCTTGTAGTCGCTGAAACCGAAGCCCTCACCCCAGAGCTCAAGACGACGGTATTTTACAATCTCGTCGAAGAGCTCCTCGCCTGTCTTCTCGCAGGTGTAGTTAGCATCACGACCTGTAGAAGCATTCAGCTCTACGAGAGCAGCCTGTGCAGCAGCCTCGTTACCCAAGAAGTAGTTAGCCTCGGCCTCGATCAGAACCATCTCTGAAGAACGGATGAATGGCAGGTAACCTACACCTGGAGTGTCGAATACGTAGAACTTGGTCTGACCACCTACGTAGTAGTAACCTGGCTTGTAAGGACGTGCCATGCTGCTGGCAGCTGATGAGTTGTGACGGTTCTCAACGTATGCGTCAACCTCTTCCCACAGAGCGTCGTTGCTGAATCCCATGATACCATAGCCCAGATAGTAGTTATCTGTAACGGTTGGATCGCTCAGGTCGAAGTTCTTGAACTTGTCAGGTGTGAGGAACAATCCCTTACGAGCGTCGTTGTCGGGAATCTGGTTGGTCAGCTCGATGTCGATTGAACCAGCACCGTTAGCGGTGTTGTTAGCGTAGTAACCGTTACAAGAGTACTGTGTACCGTAGCTCCAGTACCACATGTTCTCCTGAGCATCACCGTAGCTACCGAAAATCCACTCGCTTGTTGGCTTGCAGAAACCAGCATAGTAATCAGCATTGCTCATCAGAGCGAATCCATTGCGAGCAAGAGGTGCGTGTGTAAGAGCTGTCTGATAGTCCTGCTTGGTGAGAGCAGCACGTGCATAAACAGCGTGTGCTACATTCTCGTTAGCAATCCATATTTCGTTCGAAGCACGCTTTACACCGCTCTGCTGGAACAGTGTGATAGCCTCGTCGAGGTCCTTGTAGATCTGAGCATAGCACTCAGCCATAGTTGACTGTGGCAGCTCGCCTGTTGACTCATCAAGGCGCAGACAGATACCCTTGGCACTGCCGTTGTTGCTATCCTGCCAACGTGGAGCATAGTAGTGCAGCAGCTTCTCGAAGCTATAAGCGCGGTATGTGAGGGCCGAAGCCTTCTCGAACTTCTTCATGTTCTCGTCGCCAGTAGCGTTGTCGATACGAGCGATGATGGTGTTAGCCTGTCCTACCAATGTGTAGTAGTAGTACCAGGGATATGCATCGTACGATGTGTTGTTACGCAGAGAGTACTGCAAGTTCATGATAGGAGCCCAACCCTGTGCGTAGTAGTTGTAGAAGTAGTCCTGGCTGGGGTAGTTCTCGTAGATAACCATTACGCGGTTCTCACCTGCGCAACCCTGACTCCAGGCATACTGCTGGGTTGACATTGACTTAGCAATACCATTGAGTGCCTTGTAGGCGTTCTCGGTTGTGGCTACGGCGTCATCTGCTGATACCGACTCTGTTGGAGCGGTGTTCAGATAGTCGGCACCACAAGATACCAATGCGGGTGCGCTAACAAGTACTAAGCCCGCCATTATGTTGCTAATGAATTTTTTCATAATTCGATACTTCTTTAATTATAATTAGAAATTAACATTGAGTGAGAAGTTCCAAACGCGAGCTGTTACGTAAGTATCGTCTGAACCACCAGTGAAGCTGTACTGTGGGTTCATACCCTTGCGAGCAGTCAGTGTGAAGAGGTTCTCAACACCAGCGGTAAGTGTTACACCGTTGATACCAGCGTTCAGGCCAGTGAGGATCTTCTTAGGCAGGCTGTAAGAGAGGCTGATGTTCTTCATTACGAGGTAAGAAGAGCTTGTGAGCCAGCGGTCGCTTGTAGCGTTGCTCTTTGAGCTGCGGTTGTAGTCCATTGCAGGAATACCGTTTGGATCAATGCGGTTGGCTGATGTCTCAGTCATACCAGCGGGTACACCGTCCCAAGCCTTCAGAGCGTCCTTGTGGAGGGCTGAACCGCTTGACATAGCGTTAACACTCATGAGTGACTGATAAGAATAGTCGACATTCTTACCACCCAGGCTGTAGGTAGCCAGGAGGCTCAGTGTCAGGTCCTTCCAAGCTACGTTACCGTGGAACGAACCGTAAACGGTTGGAGCGGCTGTACCGTGGAAGTCACGGATACCATAAGCAGTATCGGTAGTGTAGTCAACACCATTGATAGTTACCAGCTCGCCCTGCTTCTCGGCTGTAGCCTTCTTGTCGGGATCGAGTGTGTAGAGTGAACGACCGGTCATCTGGTCAACACCCTCGAAGTGATAGGTATAGAAGTCGTACAGTGAGCGACCCTCGGTGTAGTTGTGCAAACCAGAGAGGATATTGTCACCGTTAGGCAGCTTGATAATCTTGTTCTTAATGAATGTAGCGTCCAAACCTACGTTAACCAACCAGTTCTTGGTCTTCAGTACATCACCGTCAACCGAGATCTCCCAACCGCGGTTAGCGATGGTACCGATGTTCTTGTTAACAGTCATGTTGTAGTAGTCCTCGTTGTAAGAGTATGAACCAGCTGACAGAGGCAGACGTACTGCGAAGAGCAGGTCCTTGTTACGCTTGTCGAAGTAGCCGATGCTGAAGTTCATGCGACCGAACAGACGACCCTCAAGGGCAACGTCGATGGTCTGAGCGGTCTCCCACTTAATGTCCTCAGCGCTCAGGCTCTGCTTCATCAGGGCACTGTTACCACCGTTCTTGTCGATGTAGTAAAGAGCCTGGTAGCCATAGTAGTTTACACCGGCGTCGTTACCAACCTCACCGTAAGAAGCACGGAGGCGCAACTGGTTAACCCATTTTACATCGCGCAGGAAGTTCTCCTTCTTAGCATTCCAGCTAGCACCGAATGAGAAGAAGTTACCCCAACGGTTGTCCTTGTGGAAACGTGAAGAACCATCACGACGCCAAGAAGCATCGAAGAAGTAACGCTGATCGAAGTTATAGCGTACACGAGCCAGGTACGACTCTGTAGCATACTCGTCGTTGTAACCGCTTAGGTATGAGTTAGTCAGGAAGTTGTTCAGTACGAAGATACCGTCAACAGCCATGTTGGTGTTCATACCGTAGAAGTTCTCAGTCTGATAGTGAGTGTTCTCGTGACCAACCAGAGCATCAACGTGGTGCTGACCGTAGTCGTGACCCCAGTTCAGCAACTGCTGCATAGTGTAGTCCTCGTACTCGTTATCGTAGTTAGTCAAACGACCGTTGTTTGTTGCACCATCACCAATCTCAGGGTTGTTGTAACGCTGACGTGTAGATGAACGGTGTGACAGGTTACCCTTTACAGTGAATGCAAAGTCGTAAGGCAAATTCAGAGTCAGGAAAGCAGTACCGTTCAGTACGTTACGCTTACGTGTATCCTGGTCCTTGCGCAGCTCGTAAGCAATGTTACGGTTGTCCAGGTAGTCAGATGTTGTATCATATACATACTCACCGTTCTGGTCGGTAGCGATGCTACCATCGGCATTGTGAGTATATACAGGATAGATAGGAGCCATGTAACGGGCTGTAGAGAATGGGTTTGAATAGTAGCTACCCTTAGCGTTATCGTTGAAGTGGCGGGTTGAGATAGCACCGTTCAGGTTTACACCAGCGGTGATCCACTTGTTAGGAGTAAAGGTAGAGTTTACGCGGGCTGTGTAGCGCTCGTAGTCGCTGCCGATTACGTAACCCTTCTCCTTCAGGTAACCCAGTGAAGCGTAAACGTTGGTCTTATCGTTAGTAAAGTTACCGCTCAGGATGTACTCCTGACGCTGACCTGTACGCTCAATGTTGTCCTCCCAATCCAGGTCGGTATAACCGGGCAGTACGTTGGCAACAATCTTACCGTTAGCATCGAACAGCTGATCGCTTGCGCGGTCCCAGATGTTCTGGTGCATTACGTCGGTAGCCAGGTGTGCGCTTGCATAAGCCTTAGCCTCTGCCTCGCTCAATCCCAGTGAACCAGTCATAGCCCAGTTCTTCATGGCCTTCCACGATGTCTCCATGTAGTCGTTTACACCCAGACGGTCGTACTCCTTGATACCACGGTTGTAGAAACCCTGGTTAATCTTCAGGTCGATCGATGAGTTACCCTCGTGTGCTACACCGCTCTTGGTGGTGATGATAACTACACCAGCCGATGCACGGTTACCATACAGAGCTGCAGATGCAGCATCCTTCAGTACCGACATGCTCTTGATATCATCTGGGTTCAGGTCGGCAATGTTACCGTTGTAGATGATACCGTCAACTACGTACAGAGGCTTGTTTGAACCGTTGAGCGAACCGATACCACGAATGCGGATGGTAGGCTCAGCACCTGGCTCACCATAGGTGTTGTTAACCTGTACACCAGGGGCAGCACCCTCAAGTGCACTGGTAACGTTCGAAGCAATACGCTTCTCGATAGCTTTCTCGTCGATAGTTGACACGGCACCGGTGATACTCTGCTTCTTAGCAGTACCGTAAGCCACAACAACAACCTCGTCGAGAGCGGCAGCGTCGGTCTTCAAGAAAACACGCATACCGTTCTTGGCCTTCAAAGTTTTGCCCTCAAAGCCCAGATAGGTAACCTCAATCATATCCTTACCCTGAGGCAGTGATACAGAGAAGCGACCGTTTACATCTGTAAGAGCACCTGTAGTAGTACCAACCACCTTAACGGCAGCACCGATGATGGGCTGTCCGTCTTCCTGTGAGAGTACTGTACCAGTAACTTTTGTCTGTGCCAGCGCTGTGCCTACAAACAGGAACAAGCTGACGAAAAACAACG
>JAEEGJ010029396.1_pt1 | contig 10843 bp, 9 predicted proteins | sample 8958761 | NCBI WGS metagenome assembly JAEEGJ01 (sample SAMN16246546, study PRJNA631951) | gut metagenome | biome: gut microbiome; feature: rumen; material: RS-attached | host: Bos | place: Iran: Karaj | collected 2018-10
TTTGACGCGACACGCGGCAGTACGCTCACGATGGATCTTTTTAAGAACAAAGACGGAAAAATCTGGAATGTTTTTGGAAGCATAAGCGGACAAGGGCATGACTGCCGCGAGCATACGTGCGAGCATGCATGGCGTTTTATGCGGTGCTTCAGTCGCGCAGCGGACGGCTCCATTATAGGCGGCAATCCAGAAGAAATAATGGAAAGTCTTTCGCGTTAGGGGCTGTAGTGGCAGCCCGAAAGGGCTGTTCGTTTTGCGCGAGCACTTGTGCGTAACGCGAAACGAATGGAGCGCGGTTAGCGCGTAACCACGCAAGACCCGACCGCCGCAAACGGCAAATTTGCCGGTTCGCGGCGGGAACGCCCACAAAAAATCACGCAAAAACCCGCGACACACCGACACAGAGAAACCCCGCGAACAACTGGCGTCCCTCGCGCGAAATCCGAATTGTGTTTAGTTTTGTGAGTGCTTGATTTTCTTTTCTTTGTAAAGCTCTTTATCTGCTTGAATCAAAAGCTCGGTTAGTTCGTTATACTGAGAGTCGAATTCCGCAATACCAAAACTGACAGAAAGCGTGAACTTGAACTTCTTGCGCTTAGAATACTTTGCACAAAGCGTCTGGATTTTCATCCTGAGCAAGTCCGCATTAACCTTATCAAAACCAGGTGCAACGGCAGCAAACTCATCACCGCTGAGTCTTCCGATAATGTCCGATTTGTGGAACGCCTCGCGCAAAACCTCTGCGCACGTCTGAATGGCAATATCGCCAGTTTTATGTCCGTAAAGGTCGTTAATCTTCTTAAGACCGTCCATGTCAAAGAAAAACACAGAACCCTTCGCGCCTGTGACGATGGAAAGATCGAGCAGCCTCTGCGCATATTCCATAAAGCCGCGCCTGTTGAAAAGCTGCGTAAGCTCATCCGTCCGTGACTGAACAGAAAGCTCCTGATTCAACTCTTCAAGCCTTATGTTCTGCGTCATATTCTGCGAATACTCGTAGCAGTGGACAAATCCGTTAGTAAGAAGCTTTAGGAATATCGCATAAACAGTGTAATGATAATACGGAAGCTTGCAGAGGACGTATCCGTAGTTTTTGGTGCGCACAGAAACCGGCAGGATGTAATAAAGCCCGCCGTTGAATTCCTTAGCTCCAGGCGGCATTATCGACTCTTTCGGAGAAAACTTCAAACCGCCTTCGTTGTAGAAATTCTTTTCTATGTTCTCGTATTCGTTGTAGTAGAACATAAGACGCGCCGTTTCTGGAAGCGAAAAATCGTCTTCCGGAGCGATGTCGTAAACCTTGTCGTACATACAGATGGCGCAAATGCGGAAATACTGCATTTTAACCGTCTTGATAAATGTGCTGAAATAGTCGTTTATGTTGCAGATAGATTCAGTCGTGTTCAACATGTGATAAATTATCGCCATGTCGTTAAGCGCGTTTCCAAAAAGGTTGAGCATCGTGTTTTTGGACTTGCCTTTATCGTAGTAAATGCCCTTTTGGTCATAAAAAGATTCTGAACGATTATTTAAAGAAACGCATCCGCAAGACTGCCTGTAAACAGGAGACGAGCTTATACGGCATTTGAGCGGAATTTTCTTTCCGCAAATCGACTTATACGCAAGCTCAGCCGCCTTTCTGCCCGAAAGCTCAAGCTGCTGATCGACCGAAGAAAGCGTCGGGTCGCTGCTTATGGCGACATCGGAATCATCGTAGCCGAATACGCATACATCGTCCGGCACTTTTACGCCAAGTTCGTTGAATGCAGCCAGCGCGCCGCCTGCCATATAGTCATTGGAACAGATAAGCGCGTCAAATTTTATTTCATCGCGGGAATGAAAATGCTCAAGCAAATATCTTTGCGTCGTCATAGGCGTAAAGTCACCTGGGAAAATCCAGTCTTCGTTCACTTTAAGGCCCTGGGCCTTCATGGCGGCGCGGAATGCGTTAAGACGGTCGGTTGCCTCCGGGGAGCGGTTCAGTTCCGCAGAAAAGAATGCGATTTTTTTTCTTCTGTGCTTTTTTACAAGATGTTCTACTATCTGGTGATACGCTTTGCGCGAATCGTTGTAAGTGTAGCTGTTTCCCTCGATATAAAGCGGAACGGCGACGGATATCATCGGCTTTCCGGTAAAACGCCTGAATTCTTTTTCAAGTTTTTCAAGCGGGTAATACATTGTGAATGAATTGGCGACAACAATGAAAGCATCGAACGACTTTGACTTAAGAAGCTCCATAGTTGTCCAGTACTGATAATCAAACTCCGACGTGATAGCATGAGGAACATTCACAGGCGCGATAAACAGGTTAACGTCCTTTTTATTCTTAAAGAACGAAGAAATACCGTCGATTATCGTTATCTGATACTCTATGGTCATGTCATATATTAAAACTGCGATATTTTTCATTAAGAAACATTATAATACGCATTTCTGGAAAAAACAAACAAAAAATTGAACAAATTAAAGATAATGCGTGCCGGGTCGAAGTTTTCCGGCCTTCCGGGGTTTGGTTCATTCATTGTACAGTAACTGCGCTCATGGATGTGCGCAAAAACTGGGAGTTTGTCGCGCCTAGCGACAAACTCGAAAAGTATGGACACACGGACGTGTCCATACGTCTTGCCCCTACACGCCGGCGCATGGCTAGATGCGGGGTTGTAAGTTCTTTGGCTTGTGGCGACTTTGCCTACCTACAAATCCGTAGATTTTCGTGCGTAGCTAGAATCTCTATACTCCACAACAAAATACGTACCCTTATTCGGTATTCTGTCGGTCTTCATCGTCAGCGGCAATAGAACAGATTGATACGCTTTATACTGTTCTTCCGAATCTGAAATATCGGTTCCGTCCTTATGCGCCCAAAGCGACTTGTCTATAAGCAGCTTTTCAGGCGGAATGTGGACACATGCGAAACCCTTTGCATCATCGCGCTGATACTTCGTATGATATGTAATGAGCAGTGTAAAACCGAACTCGTCCGAATAGGTGATTCTGTCCGTAGCGTATGTTCCGTCGTAATCGAAACAAATTTTCTTGAAGCCGAACGCAATACCCGAACAAACAATAAAAACGAGAAGAATAAAAGAAAGAAGTCCCGAAAGAGGGTTAAAACCACGTTTGCTCATTTAAGCCCAATATCCGCCTAAAGCGATGTCCGCCCTACTCCCACTCGATTGTTCCGGTTGGTTTTGGCGTAAGGTCGTACAAAACTCTGTTGATGCCGGGAACTTCCGTAATTATGCGGTTTACAATCTTGTTGAGTGTGCTGTACGGAATCTCCTCGATTGTGGCGGACATTGCGTCACGCGTGTTCACGGCACGGATAACGACGAAGTTTTCAACGGCGCGAAGGTTGTTCTTAACGCCGACTGACTTGCACTCAGGAACAACCGTGAAATACTGCCAAACTTTTCCGGCAAGACCGGCTTTGTCAAACTCATCGCGGAGAATAGCGTCCGATTCACGGACTTGCTCAAGCCTGTCGCGTGTTATCGCGCCGGTGCAACGAACGCCAAGTCCGGGACCGGGGAACGGCTGGCGGTATACCATGTTGTCAGGAAGTCCCAGGACTTTTCCGACGACGCGGACTTCATCCTTGTAAAGGAACTTAATCGGCTCAACAAGGTCTTCAAAATGTATGTCTTCAGGAAGTCCGCCTACGTTGTGGTGAGCCTTTACGGTTCCGGACTCCAGAATATCTGGGTAAATCGTTCCCTGAGCAAGGAAGTCCACGCCTTTAAGCTTTCTGGCTTCTTCCTCGAACACGCGGATAAACTCCTCGCCGATAATCTTGCGTTTTTTCTCAGGTTCGGCGACACCCGCAAGCTTGTCCAAAAAGCGGTCGGTCGCGTCAACATATATAAGGTTTGCCTTCATCTGGTTACGGAACACTTCTATAACCTGCTCCGGCTCGCCTTTCCGCAAAAGACCGTGGTTCACGTGAACGCAGACAAGGTTCTGTCCGATTGCCTTAATAAGCAATGCCGCTACGACGGAAGAATCGACTCCGCCAGAAAGCGCGAGAAGGACTTTCTTGTCGCCGACCTGTGCGCGGACGGCAACTATCTGCTCATCGACGAAAGCTTGTGCGAGCGCGTCCGTTGTAATACGTTCCATTGAATCCGGTCTTTTTTCCATAAATGACTCCTAAATTATTTCGTAGGCGGGGCAGGCAAAACAAACGTTTTTCCCTCCCCGCGCCCTTCCTTTTTCCTCATGCGGAAAAGCGTTGTAGCGATAATATCATAAACAGAAACGGAACTTCAATACTTCTTTTGGGATTGCTTCCGCCGCTTCCGGATATAAACTCGAGAAACAGTAATTATAGAAAAAGAATGCAAAAATTTCAAAAAAGAGTTATATTATGTGGGAAGGGGGTGCAATATGAGCGATTTTGCATATGATTATTTTAATACCGAACTCGACAAACTTGCAGTACCAGAATTGACTCAGATTCTTGAAAAGGTTAAAGCCCTGCTTTCTCAAAAAACAAATTCCAGTGAATCTGTTTTCAAACGTCAGCTTGGTGGTTTGGAAGAAGGCTTTTATATGGCGCCAGACTTTGACGAAACTCCAGACTGTTTTAAGGAGTATATGTGAAATACATTCTTGATACCAATGCCCTTATTTACAGTCTCTGTAAACCTAATCAACTTACAAAAGTTGCCAGTCAAATTATAACCACAGAAAAAGAATTGTACGTAAGTATAGCTTCATTCTGGGAAATTGCAATTAAACAGTCTCTAGGTAAGCTTGCAATCAATTCAACAATTCCGGATATTGAAAAAATCTGCCAGCAAAGAAGTATTGAAATAATTCCTATTCTTTCTGATGAAATTGAAGGAGTTAAATCTTTACCACAAATTCATAAAGACCCTTTTGACAGAATTATAGTTTCTCAGGCGATGAAACATAATTTTAATATCATTGCCAGCGATACTATAATTCCACAGTACGCTGTAAATGTCATCTGGTAGAACAAGATATTGTAATTTGGTGGGTTGCTGACCCGTCTTTTTTCTCACAAATGATGTTCTTTTCTTTTTATGTGAAAATACAATACTAGTGGCGGACGCGGAGACCGGTGCACTGGATGAAGTGCGGGATTGTCGTCGGCTCAGGCATAATACGCGCAAGGAGCGCAAGGTGCTCTTTTTCCCACGCCGCAATCGCATCCGGCGGCAAGGACGCGCCTATTCCCCTGCACGATTTAACTCTGCCGTGCCATTTTTCGGGCGTAAACTCCACGTCGGCGTAATATTCTTCATGGAAGGCTTCTTCAAACACTTCGTAAACGCACGGCTCGAACTTCATAGGCTCGTCGAAAATGCCTTCGCCGCCGTTCCAAGAAGGGTTCGCGCGTTCGACCGACTCTTTGCTCAGGCGCGTAAGCTCGTGTTTTTCCGGCAGCCACGACATAAAAAGCACAAGAAAAATGCCGTCTTTTTTGAGCATACGCGCAATGTTCGGAAGCGCTTTTGGCTTGTCAAAATAAACGAAGCACTGGCACGCCGTTATAAGGTCGAACGCGCCGTCAGCATACGGAACTTTTTCCGCCGGGACAGTCTCGTATTTTATGTCCATCCCGGCTTTTTCAGAAAGAACACGCGCCATCGCTATCTGGTTTTCTGAAATATCAGTTCCTGTCCATTTCGCGCCGTATTTGTACATATTTCTTGGAATAACGCCCGTTCCTGTACCCAAATCAAGGCAGTTCTGCCCTTTTACACCAAGACCGCGCGCGGCTATTTTCTCGTAAAAAATCGGCGGATAAATATCTCTGTATTTTGCATAGTCGGCGGATGTTCTGCCCCAGTCAAAACCTTTTCCGCCGTCTAAATCTGCTCGGCTAATCTCCATATAGGAAACTATAGCACAAGCGGCGCGTTTTGTCTTGTTTTACGGACTTCCAAAGTCTCCACATTACATGTATTGTCGTGTAGCGCGATATCGCGCGTTTTTGACTCCCCGCTACGTGACTGGAAGCCATTTTTCCTCTGAAACTATCTATACTATGGAGACTTTGGAAGTAAAACCACGAATCATTGTGCTGTTAGCGCAAATCTGTTATACTGTCCGGACAAACAACACAAGAGATTGCCTGAGCCGAACGCATAACAAACGCACAGGCAGCCTCTGCCGGAGGTAATCATGGACGAAGGAATAAGACTTAGCGACAAATACTCTCACATCTTCAAGGATCTTCTTGCCGCCGCGCGGAAAGAAAACGTAATAGACGAAACAAACATATATCAGGAACAAAACCCAAAAATCTTGCCGTTCGTAGATTCCATGCTGGAAGAAAACCTTCTTCCAGGATCAACGCTCATGGGATTGGAGAACGTAAAAAACTTCCTTGCCCAGATTGAGCAGGGAAAACACGGACTTATCCTGTGCGAGCACTACAGCAACTTTGATCTTCCGCTTCTTCACTTTATGCTGCGCAAATTCGGCGGCGAAGACGGAAAAAAACTTGCAGAAAAGCTCGTTGCCATTGCAGGAATGAAGCTCAACGAAGAAAACCAGCTTATAAGCGCATGGGCAGAAGCATACTCGCGTATCATCATCTATCCGAGCCGCAGCCTTGCGTCCATAAAAGACCCGGCAAAACGCGCCGAAGAAGAAGCCCGCAGCCGCAAAATAAACATGGCTTCTATGCGTTTCCTTGACCAGTGCCGCCGCCGCGGTCAGGTCATAATGGTTTTCCCGTCAGGAACACGCTACCGCCCCGGAATTCCGGACACAAAACGCGGCGTTCGCGAAATAGACTCATACTTGCGTCTTACGGACATATTCCTGCCCTTCTCTATAAACGGAAACTGCCTGCGTATCTCTGAGGATGACCCGAAGAACATGATTCACGACAGGGTATGCCAGGACAAAGTTATCTTCGCCGCCGGCTCCGTCGTAGAATGTAAGTCTTTCAGGACAAACATTCTGAACACGCTCGGCGATGATTACGACGGCGACAAAAAGCAGGTCGTCGTAGACAAGATAATGGAGATTCTTGAAAAACAGCACAACTACTACGAAGAATATAGATAAAAAACACGTCCGGCGGTGATTAAAGCCGCCGGGCAACGTGCGCACGCTTAAAATCCTGCACGCAAACGCATCAAAAGGAGAGTTTTTATGCCATCGTTTCTCGCCAGAGTATCCCTTAACTATTCATTCGCACAGGAAAAGCTTACCGATCAGGCGGAGTTCTGGGCTGATGTCAATAAAGCGACACCAGCCACATGTGCATCGAAACTATTAAGCTGGCGTTTTACGTTCGCGACTTTTTCCTTGTACGCCATAACAAAAGACGAATGCAAAAAAATACTCCGCGACGCATGGGAAAAAGTTTTTCCTAAAACAGACGCTATTTCGGGCATACTTGTAACAGAGGACAATGGCGACAATATTTCAAAAGCCTTCCGCACGCTGTACAGTTCCTATTACGGCGTTACAGAGTATCAGGAGCTTGCGACAGAACTTCGCGCCATCGTTCCTGAATTGGCTCTTCACAACGCAACTTCAATCATTCGAAATCAGAATTATCTTTTTGCGATCGATTCCGGATGCGGCTTCACGGCTCTTATCTCTTCGCTCGGAGATTTGCTCCATGAACTGAACATCTACGACAAATCAGAGTATAAAACAAGAAAGTTCTATACTGAATTTAAGATAGGTGCAGAAGATGCGGATGAATTTTCTGCTACATCGACTGTTATAAGCAAGCTTTACGATTCGAAAGAAAAAAATCCGTATACAATAATCGGAATTGATATTTCATATTTCCTTCAAGACGGCAAGACTGAAGAACTTCGCCGGTTCATAAGACGGCTTGAAGATTATCAGGATAACTTTGTATTTGCGTTCAGAATTCCGTTCCTTGAAAAAGACGCGCTTAAAAATGTCGTGGACTCCATTTCAGACATGACTTTGCTAAGGACGATTCAAGTTCCGCCCTTACACGAATGCGTAATGATAGAAACATTCTGGAATGTTCTGATGAATAACGGATATACGCCGTATACATCGCTTGTAGATGTTTTTATTGAAAGAGTTCATCAGGAAAGGAAGGACGGTCGTTACTACGGCTTTAAGACAGCCACAAAAATCGCGCATGAAGTGATACTGAGAAAGTCGTTGGACACGGCGGAAAAAAGAGATAACGACGAAGATTTCAGCAGCTCTGAAATAACAAAAGAGGATCTTGCAGAGTATGCCGGTTCGGGCAAAAAAGAAGTATCGGGCTACGATGAGCTTTCGCAGCTTATAGGCATGGAAACAATAACGGAAAGGATAAAAGAGATTATTGCGCAAGTTAAAATTGCGGCAAAGGACGAAAAGCTTGATCATCCTTGTATTCACATGCGTTTCGTTGGCTCGCCCGGAACCGGAAAAACGACAGTAGCTAGAATTATTGGACAGATTCTTAAGCAGGAAGGCATTTTGCGGAAAGGCGGATTTTTTGAGTACAAGGCGCGAGACCTTGTGGCAGAGTATATAGGACAAACTGCCGTAAAAACTTCGACTATCTGCCGTGACGCATACGGTTCCGTGCTTTTCCTTGACGAAGCGTATTCGCTTTATGAAGGAAGCAATTATGAGAACGACTACGGAAAGGAAGCCATCACTACGCTCGTTTCAGAAATGGAAAACCACCGCGAGGACATGCTCGTAATAATGGCGGGCTACACAGACGAAATGGACCATCTGATGAAAGCGAACCCCGGTCTTAGAAGCCGCATGCCATACGTTCTTAATTTCCCTAATTATACGAAGCAGCAGCTTTTCGATATTTTTATGCTGATGGTAAAAAAGCACTTTGAGTATAAAAAAGATTTGGAAACTGTGGCAAAAGACTTCTTTATGAATCTTTCGGACGAGTATCTTGCTTCAAAAGAGTTCGCGAACGCCCGTTTCGTAAGGAATCTTTACGAGCGAACATGGTCAAAGGGCGCGCTCCGCGTGTCGCTGGCAGGAGAAACCACGATTGTGCTTCAAAAAGAAGATTTTATCGCGGCGAGCTCAGAAAAAGAGTTCAGCGAAAAGATTATGGTAGAGCACAGGATAGGATTCTGACGGGGGGATTTGTAGCGGCTTGTGGCGCGGCGCATTCCAGCGGGGCGCAAACTACCGGCGCACAGCTTAAACGCGCACATTCGCCCGGCGCGGAAACTACCGGCGCTCGTTTCCGCTACTTTTACGCTAAAACACTCAGCATATATTCGAACGAATCGACAAGCGCAATCCACGACGCTTCAATCAAGTCGGTAGAAACGCCGACCGTCGTCCAAACGTCGCGCCCGTCAGTTGACTCAACAAGAACGCGGACTTTTGCCGCCGTAGCGTCCTTAGAGTCAAGAACACGCACCTTGAAGTCTGTAAGACGCATAGTCGTCACCGCAGGATAGAACTTTTCAAGCGAAGAGCGGAGCGCGACGTCGAGCGCATGAACAGGACCAAGCCCTTCTCCTGCTGTTATTGAAGTTTCTCCGTTAACGCTTATCTTTATCTGTGCAAATGATGTGACAGGGTTATCATCAATGTGCTGCTCACCGATTACCTTGTAATACTGCAAAGAAAAGAACGGCTTGTACTTTCCAAGAATCTTTCGGGCAAGCAGATAAAAGCTTCCTTCCGCACCTTCAAACTGGTAGCCGTCTTTTTCGAGTGCTTTTATGCGGTTCACGATTTTCGTAGCTGCGGGGCTTTCTTTCGTCACTTCCGGAAACGCGCTGTGAAGCTTTTCTATTATAGCGGAACGGCCTGTAACCTCGCTTATAAGAATTTCGCGCCTGTTGCCGACCGCAGCAGGATCTATGTGCTCATACGCTGACGAGTCTTTAAGAACTGCGTCGGTGTGCATTCCAGCTTTATGCGCGAACGCGTTCAGCCCGACGTAAGGCATTCCCTGATTCAAACTGATGTTCGCAATTTCCGCTATTTTGCGGCAAACAGGCGTAAGCTCCGATATATGACCGTCGGGCAAGCATTTATATCCAAGTTTAAGCTCCAAGTTCGCTATTATTGTAGAAAGGTTCGCGTTTCCGGAACGCTCACCGAACCCAAGAATCGTTCCCTGAACGTGTGAAGCACCGGCGTGAACCGCCATCAAAGAGTTAGCCACGGCAAGCCCAGCATCGTTGTGCGTGTGAATGCCTATCTGCGCTTTTCGCACAAGGCGGCGGACGACAGTAAATACAGGCTCGTACACATCAAGCGGCATAGCCCCGCCCTTCGTGTCGCAAAGCGTCACAATCGACGCACCGCCTTCAACCGCCGCCTCAAGCGTTTTCAAAGCATATTCGCCATTCTGCTTCCAGCCGTCAAAAAAGTGCTCCGCATCAAAAATAACGGTCCGTCCCCGTTCTTTCAAAAACGAGACAGTCTCGCGTATCATATCAAGATTTTCTTCCGGCGACGCGTGAAGAATTTTCTTAACCTGAGAAAGCCATGACTTTCCGAACACCGTTACAACAGGTGATTCCGCCATTAAAAGCGCGTTAACAGCTTCGTCTTCGGCACATGAAACGCCTTTTCTGCGCGTCGCACCGAACGCCGCAAGCTGCGCGTTCTTAAAACTGATTGATTTTGCTTTTTGGAAAAAATCTGCGTCTTTGGGGTTTGAGGCGGGATTCCCGGCTTCTATATACGCTACGCCAAGGTCGTCCAAAGTTTTAGCAACGGACAGCTTGTCCTGAAGAGAAAAACTTATTCCCTCTCCTTGCACGCCGTCGCGCAGGGACGAGTCAAGTACAGATACATAATTTCCATTGCTCATTACCTTCGCATCCCCTGCCGTATAGGTGGTATTGGATTTGAACCAATGACTTCTACCGTGTGAAGG
>JAEEGJ010029398.1_pt1 | contig 10842 bp, 4 predicted proteins | sample 8958761 | NCBI WGS metagenome assembly JAEEGJ01 (sample SAMN16246546, study PRJNA631951) | gut metagenome | biome: gut microbiome; feature: rumen; material: RS-attached | host: Bos | place: Iran: Karaj | collected 2018-10
GGTGTTGATGGCGCGGACATAATCCTGCAGATAGCGGTGCATTTCATAGTCCAAGAGCAGCCAGTCAAGCCCTTTCTTGTAATCCCACTCGATGAACTGGCCGAACTCGGTGCCCATGAACAACAGTTTTTTGCCGGGGTGGGCGTACATATAGCCGAGGAAGGCGCGCACGCCGGCGAACTTTTCGTTGTAGTTGCCGGGCATTTTATTGAGCAGCGAAAGCTTGCCGTGCACGACCTCGTCATGGGAGATGGGCAGAATGAAATTCTCGGAAAAGGCGTAGAAGAACGAGAAGGTAATCAGGTCATGGTTGAACTTTTTATAAACGCCGTCCATCGCGATATAGCGCAGGATGTCGTTCATCCAACCCATATTCCACTTGAAGTTGAAGCCCAGACCGCCGATGTCGGTCGGCTTGGAAACCAGCGGCCATGCGGTGCTCTCTTCGGCAATCATCAGCACGCCGGGGAAATCGCGGAACACCAGCGCGTTGAGCGCGCGCAGGAAATCGACCGCCTCCAGATTCTCGTTGCCGCCGTAGCGGTTCGGGACCCACTGGCCGTGTTCGCGGCCATAGTCCAGATAGAGCATGGAGGCCACGGCGTCCACCCGCAGGCCGTCGACGTGGTATTTGTCGAGCCAGAACGTGGCGGAACTCATCAGGAACGACACGACCTCCTTGCGGCCGTAATCAAACACCTTGGTGCCCCAGTCCTTGTGCTCGCCCTTGCGCGGATCTTCATATTCGAAGCAGGCCTTGCCGTCGAACTCCGCCAGACCGAACGCGTCCTTGGGGAAGTGGGCGGGCACCCAGTCCAGAATGACGGCGATGTCGTTTCTGTGGCAGGTATCGATGAAATACATCAGATCGTGCGGCGTGCCGTAGCGCGACGTGGCGGAAAAATAGCCGGTGACCTGATAGCCCCAGGAGCCGTCGAACGGGTATTCCGACAGCGGCATCAGCTCGATGTGGGTGTAGCCCATGTCCTTGACGTAGGGCACCAGCGTTTCGGCAAGATCGCGGTAGGAATAGAAGTTGCCGTCGTCATGCTGCTTCCAGGAGCCGGCGTGCACCTCATAGATGTTCATCGGGCTCTCATAGGGGTTGTGGCGCGCCTTCTTTTCCTGCCAGGCGTCGTCCTTCCAGCGGTAGCCGTCCATCTCATAGAATTTGGAGGCCGTGCCGGGGCGCGTTTCGCTGTGGAAGGCGAAGGGGTCCGCCTTGTCGCGCACGGAGCCGTCGGGGCCTGTGATATGGAACTTGTAGTTATCGTAGACCATGACCTCCGGGACCGCGCATTCCCAGACGTCGGAATCCGGCAGCTTGGTCATCTGCGCCGCGCCGGCGTCCCAGTCGTTGAAATCACCCACGACGCTGACCGCGCGCGCGTGCGGCGCCCAAACACGGAAGGTGACAAGATCGCCGTCCGCCTGCCGGTGCGCGCCCAGGAAGTCATAGGCGCGGTTGTTGGTGCCGGCGTGGAAGTAATACAGGGCGATGTCGTCGCGTTTCGGTTGGTTTTTTGACATCTGAACACCTTCCTTTTCCGAAAGCGGTTCCGCGGCTGCCGCGGAAAAGCAACCGAGACCGCTCCCATTTTTAATACTTTTTTATATCATAGCACGCACAGGGGGAAAAGACAAGGGGTTTTGTTCTTTTTGTTAGAAGATGAATAAAAAAACAAGGCCATTTTTGGTCACTTTGTTAGAAAACTTTCGGGCGTTCGGCGCAGCAGAAACCAAAAGCGGCGGCGCCGGCTTCGCGGGGGCGGTCCGGCCCGGCGCGCAGCCGCATCAGTATAGCATGCCGCGGGTGAAACGAAGGGCGAAAAACGGCGAGTTGACAAGAAAAGCAAACTGTGATACACTGAACTGCGGCGGCAGGTATGCCGCTATACTATATATAATGAGGTGCCCGCAATGAAGCTGCCGCGCTTTACCATAGATGACGATACCAGACGAACCATAGACGAAACCAAAGACAAGGCTCTGCGGGCGGGCGACCGCGCGCTGCGCGTGACCGACAGTCTGCTGCAGCCGAAGCTGGTGCTGCCGCTGTTCGCCGCGCTGCTGGTGCTGCTGGCGCTGGTGTCCGCCGTCGTCATGATCCGCGAGCACCGCCCCAAGCCCCAGCCGACCGAACCGACCGCGCTCACGCAGCAGACGCAGACCGGCGCCGAAGCGCGCGGCACGCTGCAGGGCAACTTCCTGCTGGTCTTTGCCGATAACGCCGGGCGGATCAAGATGCTGGCGGTCGTGCAGGCGGACAGCGAGGCGCACAGCCTTGCGGTCAGCTACGTGCAGCCCTCCGAACGCGCCGAGGTCAACAACCTCAACGGCTCCATGCAGCAGCACTACGACAAGGGCGGCGCCACCGAGCTGGCCTGGGCCGTGGGCGCTTTCATGGAACGCACGATCGACCGCTACGTGATTGCAAACGACGACCGCTTCATCAATTTCTGCAAGATGCTCGGCGAACACGAGCTGACAATCGAAACCGGCGTGCAGGCGGAATACGAGGGCATCTCCTTCGTCATCAAGCCGGGCAAGCAGAAGCTGACCAGCGACACGCTGTGCAAATATTTCGGCTACTGCTGCAAGACGCTCTATCAGGGCGGCGACGCCAAGGTCAGCGAGCTGCTGGGCTATCTGGCGCAAAAGCTGCTTTCGCCCGAAAACGACGCGCGTTTCGACCGGATCCTGGCCAAGCTGATCGGCGAAGCGACGACCAACATTTCCGCCATGGATCTGCAGGGCTACAGCGCGGTGCGTCCCGCGTTCTGCGCGGACGGCGCGCCCGTCGCGCTGGTGAACGAAGGCGTCTTCCGCCCCGCACAGGAAGCTGAAAGCTGACACCTGAGAACTGGCATAGATAAGCCGCAGCGGAACGATCCGCTGCGGTGCTTTTTTGCTGTCAAACTTGACATTCAAGGAGGAGAATGTTAGAATAAAACCGCAGGTTAATATTATTTAATAATTGACAAGGAGCAATGTGTTATGGCCTTTTTTCAAAAAATAATCGCGTTCTTTATGGCTGTCATAGCTTTTTTCACCGGTCTGTTTTCCGGCGGCAAAAAGCCGGAGCAGCCCACCCCTGAACCGAGCAACCCGACCGCTTATATCTATTATGACTACTCTTACGGCAGCTCTGCCAGACAGACGCTGGACCTTGTGCTGCCCCCGAACGGCAGCGGCGACACGGGGCTGGTGCTCTATATTCACGGCGGCGCCTGGATCCAGGGCAGCAAGGACGCATACCGCGACGCGTTAAACACCGCGGCCTCCCTCGGCTATGCGGCCGGCGCAATCAATTACCGCTATCTTTCCGACACGGTGCATATGGACAGCCTGATGGCGGATGTTTCATCTGCGTTGGGCAAAATGAAAGAACTTGCAGCCGGGCAAGGCATGCAGCTGAACAAGGTGCTGCTGACCGGCTCTTCCGCGGGCGCGCATATGTCGCTGCTGTATGCCTACCGTTACGCGTCCGGTTCCCCGGTGCGGCCCGTTGCGGTTGTCAGCTTTTGCGGCCCCACTAATCTTTGCGATCCGGTGTTTATCGAACAAAACGAGCTCGGCAATACCGCCGGTATCATCGGGCTGATGAATCAGCTTTGCGGCGTCACGATCAGCGAAGACGACTACCGCAATCACACCGGACAGTATGACCAATGGATGGAAGCGCTGCGCACCTATTCGCCGCTGAGCTTTGTCAATGCACAAACCGTGCCGACCGTGCTGGGTCACGGCCGGAAAGACACGATCGTTCCGTTCTCCAACGCCGAAGCGTTAAACGCGGCGCTGACAAGTCACGACGTCACCCATGTGTTCGTCGAATTTCCGAATTCCGGCCACGGGCTGGACAAGGACGCGGACGCAACAAGCCGGATGTACACTCTGCTGAGCCAGTACGCGCAAACCTATCTGAAATAAACAAATCCTCCGATCACAAGGAAACGGCATTTACCGTCGATGGAAGACAACAGAAAAGAAAAACGCCGCAGGGGAGATCCTCTGCGGCGGTCCTTTTCAATGCATAAGGATGAACGAAAGTCATAAGCGAGAAAAAAGCCGGCTTCCGCGCGGGAGCGGCCTTGTCAACCCGGAAAGGCCCTGCTGCCGGGGCGCGCGCCGTGCGCAAAAAGCACAAAAAATCAGCGGGGAAGCGCAAGATTTTATGGAAGAAAAAAGAATCGAAAAAAGAATAAAAAAACTTGAAAAAAGGGGTTGACAAAGTGGGGGTGAAGTGGTATACTGTGCAAGCTGTCTGCGAAGAGCGGGCAGCAAAGAACCTTGAAAATTAAACAACGATGGAAAAAGGAACCCGAGATTTTTTTGGTGAGAGAAGTACTCTTACACAGTAATTACGGAAGTCTGCAAAAGCAGATGGAAGAAGAAAGATACGTCAGTATCGAAAAGAGCGATTGAGCTCTAAAATAGGTTGAAACGCAGAGATGTGTTTTGATAGGATATTTTAGAGAGTTTGATCCTGGCTCAGGACGAACGCTGGCGGCGTGCCTAACACATGCAAGTCGAACGAAGCTCCTGATCTGATCCTTCGGGTGAAGAGAGGGAAGACTTAGTGGCGGACGGGTGAGTAACGCGTGAGCAACCTGCCTTTCAGAGGGGGATAACAGTTGGAAACGACTGCTAATACCGCATAACATATTGATGTCGCATGGCATTGATATCAAAGCTGAGGCGCTGAGAGATGGGCTCGCGTCCGATTAGATAGTTGGTGGGGTAACGGCCTACCAAGTCGACGATCGGTAGCCGGACTGAGAGGTTGAACGGCCACATTGGGACTGAGACACGGCCCAGACTCCTACGGGAGGCAGCAGTGGGGGATATTGCACAATGGGCGAAAGCCTGATGCAGCAACGCCGCGTGAGGGAAGACGGTTTTCGGATTGTAAACCTCTGTCTTTGGTGAAGAAGGAAGTGACGGTAGCCAAGGAGGAAGCCACGGCTAACTACGTGCCAGCAGCCGCGGTAATACGTAGGTGGCAAGCGTTGTCCGGAATTACTGGGTGTAAAGGGAGCGCAGGCGGGACGGCAAGTTGGATGTGAAATACCGCAGCTCAACTGCGGAGCTGCATCCAAAACTGTCGTTCTTGAGTGGAGTAGAGGTAGGCGGAATTCCGAGTGTAGCGGTGAAATGCGTAGATATTCGGAGGAACACCAGTGGCGAAGGCGGCCTACTGGGCTCTTACTGACGCTGAGGCTCGAAAGTGTGGGGAGCAAACAGGATTAGATACCCTGGTAGTCCACACTGTAAACGATGATTGCTAGGTGTGGGGGGTCTGACCCCTTCCGTGCCGGAGTTAACGCAATAAGCAATCCACCTGGGGAGTACGGCCGCAAGGTTGAAACTCAAAGGAATTGACGGGGGCCCGCACAAGCAGTGGATTATGTGGTTTAATTCGAAGCAACGCGAAGAACCTTACCAGGTCTTGACATCCAACTAACGAGATAGAGATATGTCAGGTGCCCTTCGGGGAAAGTTGAGACAGGTGGTGCATGGTTGTCGTCAGCTCGTGTCGTGAGATGTTGGGTTAAGTCCCGCAACGAGCGCAACCCCTGCCATTAGTTGCTACGCAAGAGCACTCTAATGGGACCGCTACCGACAAGGTGGAGGAAGGTGGGGACGACGTCAAATCATCATGCCCCTTATGACCTGGGCTACACACGTAATACAATGGCCGTTAACAACGGGAAGCGAAACCGCGAGGTGGAGCGAAACCTTAAAAACGGTCTCAGTTCGGATCGCAGGCTGCAACCCGCCTGCGTGAAGTTGGAATTGCTAGTAATCGCGGATCAGCATGCCGCGGTGAATACGTTCCCGGGCCTTGTACACACCGCCCGTCACACCATGGGAGTTTGTAACACCCGAAGTCTGTAGTTTAACCGCAAGGAGGACGCAGCCGAAGGTGGGATAAGCGACTGGGGTGAAGTCGTAACAAGGTAGCCGTTCGAGAACGAGCGGCTGGATCACCTCCTTTCTATGGAGAAGCGACAGTCATCAGAAACTGACTGTGCAATCCAAGGTCAGAATTGAGGGAAGCCTTTGGAAATCGTTGTTTAATTTTGAGGGTTCTTTGTAACTCTCAGAGATGGGGGTGTAGCTCAGCTGGGAGAGCACCTGCTTTGCAAGCAGGGGGTCATCGGTTCGAACCCGTTCATCTCCACCATGAGGGTGAAAGATGGAAGGGAAGCACCTCTCTGGAATGTATGGGCTCATAGCTCAGCAGGTTAGAGCGCACGCCTGATAAGCGTGAGGTCGGTGGTTCGAGTCCACTTGAGCCCACCAAGTTAGCAGTCAGCGGTTAGCAGTTAGCGGTTAGAAGCTAACAGCTAATAGCTAACAGCTAACAGCTGCGAGCGCAATGCGCTCGCGATGTACCTTGAAAACTGAACAAAGCGCAAGTAAATGTGAAATGGTAAAATATTGGGTAAAACTACAATATATTATCGTCGAGGGAAAAACCCAAACAAGAACCAAGTGATTCGAACAAAGGATCAGAACCTTGCGGGAGGAATCAGTAGACCGGCGGCGGAAACGAAGCCGGAGGACGGAGGAATCCCGTGAGAAAAGAATGGTCAAGCTAGAAAGAGCGTAAGGGGAATGCCTTGGCACCAGGAGCCGACGAAGGACGTAGCGATCTACGATAAGCCGCGGTGAGGCGAAAGCAGCCAGCGACCCGCGGATTTCCGAATGGGGAAACCCGGCAGTGGAAGACACTGTCAACATACGGTGAATCAAATAGCCGTATGTGGGGAACCGCCTGAACTGAAACATCTAAGTAGGGCGAGGAAAAGAAATCAACCGAGATTCCGCCAGTAGTGGCGAGCGAACGCGGAAGAGGCCAAACCGGGAGTAGTAATATTCCCGGGGTTCGGACAGCGGACGGCATCAACAAAGGTTAGCAGAAGGACATGGGACGGTCCACCAGAGAGAGTGATAGTCTCGTATGCGAAAACCTGAGTTGGCCAGCTGGATCCAGAGTACCGCCGGACACGTGAAACCCGGTGGGAATACGGGGGGACCATCCTCCAAGCCTAAATACTCCCTGGTGACCGATAGAGAACAGTACTGTGAAGGAAAGGTGAAAAGAACCCCGGGAGGGGAGTGAAAAGAACCTGAAACCTTATGCTTACAAGCACATAGAGCACATCAACGTGTGATATGGTACCTTTTGTAGAATGGTCCGGCGAGTGAATGTAACCGGCGAGGTTAAGTTCTTCAGGAACGGAGCCGAAGCGAAAGCAAGTTTTAACTGAGCGTCAAGTCGGTTGTATTCGACCCGAAACCGGGTGACCTAGCCATGTCCAGGCTGAAGTGAAGGTAAAGCTTCATGGAGGGCCGAACCCACTCCCGTTGAAATGGTAGGGGATGAGGTGTGGCTAGCGGAGAAATTCCAATCGAACCCGGAGATAGCTGGTTCTCTCCGAAATAGCTTTAGGGCTAGCCTCGATTGAACATTACCGGAGGTAAAGCACTGAATGGGCTAGGGGCCGAGAGGTTACTGAACCCTATCAAACTCAGAATGCCGGATAATGATGATCGGGAGTCAGACAGTGTGAGATAAGTTTCATTGTCGAAAGGGAAACAGCCCAGACCCACAGCTAAGGTCCCGAAGTACAGTTAAGTGGAAAAGGATGTGGGGTTGCATAGACAACCAGGATGTTGGCTTAGAAGCAGCCACTCATTAAAAGAGTGCGTAATAGCTCACTGGTCGAGTGACCCTGCGCCGAAAATTTAACGGGGCTAAATTGTACACCGAAGCTTGGGAATATGGTTTAAGACTGTATTGGTAGGAGAGCGTTGTATGCGGGGTGAAGTCATAGCGGAAGCGATGGTGGACTGCATACAAGTGAGAATGCCGGAATGAGTAGCGAGAATTATGTGAGAATCATAATGGCCGAAAGACTGAGGATTTAGAAGGAAGGTTCGTCCGCTTCTAGTTAGCCGGGAGCTAAGGTGAGGCCGAAAGGCGTAGCCGATGCACATACGGTGGAGATTCCGTAGCCGCTGAAGTATTTAAGGAAAGGGACGCTTTTGAAGTGCGTGACCCGGGCGTTGGTAGACCCGGGCGTAAGGGACCGAACATTGCAGTAGGGAAGCACGCATGGATGGAGACGAGAAAAGCTTTCTGAATATACAAAGCGCCCGTACCGCAAACCGACACAGGTAGTCAGGAAGAGAATTCTAAGGCCAACGGGAGAAGGGTAGTTAAGGAACTCGGCAAATTGACCCCGTAACTTCGGAATAAGGGGTGCTCCGGCAACGGAGCCGCAGTGAATAGGTCCAGGCGACTGTTTATCAAAAACACAGCTCTCTGCTAAATCGAAAGATGACGTATAGGGGGTGACACCTGCCCGGTGCTGGAAGGTTAAGAGGACGTGTGCAAGCACAGAATTGAAGCCCCAGTAAACGGCGGCCGTAACTATAACGGTCCTAAGGTAGCGAAATTCCTTGTCAGGTAAGTTCTGACCCGCACGAATGGTGTAACGATCTGGACACTGTCTCAATTACCCACCCGGCGAAATTGTAGTACCGGTGAAGATGCCGGTTACCCGCGGCAAGACGGAAAGACCCCATGGAGCTTTACTGTAGCCTGATATTGGGTTTCGGTACTTTATGTACAGGATAGGCGGGAGACTTGGAAGCAGAGGCGTCAGCTTCTGTGGAGTCATCCTTGGGATACCGCTCTTAAGGTATTGGAATTCTAACCTGCGGCCATGAATCTGGTCGGGGGACATTGTCAGGTGGGCAGTTTGACTGGGGCGGTCGCCTCCTAAAGAGTAACGGAGGCGCTCAAAGGTTAGCTCAGCACGGACGGAAACCGTGCTTTTGAGTGTAAACGCATAAGCTAGCCTAACTGCGAGGCTGACGGGCCGAGCAGTAACGAAAGTTGGAGTTAGTGATCCGGCGGTATGTGAATGGAAATGCCGTCGCTCAACGGATAAAAGCTACCCTGGGGATAACAGGCTGATCTCCCCCAAGAGTCCACATCGACGGGGAGGTTTGGCACCTCGATGTCGGCTCATCACATCCTGGGGCTGTATTCGGTCCCAAGGGTTCGGCTGTTCGCCGATTAAAGTGGTACGCGAGCTGGGTTCAGAACGTCGTGAGACAGTTCGGTCCCTATCTGTCGTGGGCGTAGGAAATTTGAGAGGATCTGTCCCTAGTACGAGAGGACCGGGATGGACGCACCGCTGGTGCACCGGTTGTTCTGCCAAGGGCATGGCCGGGCAGCTATGTGCGGATTGGATAAACGCTGAAAGCATCTAAGCATGAAGCCAACCTCAAGATTAGATTTCCCATAGCATAAGCTAGTAAGGTCCCCGGAAGACTACCGGGTTGATAGGCAGCAGGTGTAAGTATGGTGACATATGTGCCAGGCTGTACTAATAGACCGAGGGCTTGACCTGTTTTCGATTCTCTTCGCATTTATCTTTATTCGGTTTTCAGGGAATGATTATATTTGCACCATTAGCTCAGTTGGTAGAGCACCTGACTCTTAATCAGGGTGTCCCGGGTTCGAGTCCCTGATGGTGCACCAATTGTGGCCCGTTGGTCAAGTGGCCTAAGACTCCGGCCTCTCACGCCGGCAACATGGGTTCGAATCCCGTACGGGTCACCACGCGTGACCGCATCGAAAGGTGCTTCACATATATCTTCAGGTATTTATGCGTCAGCGTATAAATAGTCGGTGTCTATAGCATTGAGGTCCCACCCGTTCCCATCCCGAACACGGTAGTTAAGCTCAACTGCGCCGAAAATACTTGGCGGGCAGCTGCCTGGGAAGATAGGTCGTCGCCGACATCATTAAGAACCGTCTCCTGATTGCGAGACGGTTCTGTTTTTTTCATAACGAGGTGATCCCATGCATTTTGAATACTGCCCCAAATGCGGCGCGGCCCTCGTCCCACGCGTGCTCGGCGACGAAGGCGCGGTGCCGTGGTGCGTCCCCTGCGGCAGGCCGTGGTTCGATATGTTCGCCGCCGCGGCCATCGTGCTGGTGGTGAACCCCGAAGGCAAGGTGGCGCTTCTGGACCAGAACTACATCTCCACGGTGCATAAAAACCTCGTTTCCGGCTATATGAAGCCCGGCGAGAGCGCCGAGGAATGCGCCGTGCGCGAGGTGGCGGAGGAGATCGGCGTGCATCTCCACACACTCGAGTTCAAATTCACCCGCTGGTTCGCAAAGGCCGAAGTGCTGATGGTGGGCTTTATCGGCTACACGGACGATACCGCCCTCACGCTCAGCGCCGAGGTGGATGCCGCCGGCTGGTACGCCCCAGAGGAGGCGCCCGCGCTCGTGCATCCCAAAGAGACCGGCGCGGTTTCGGGCCTGCTCGTGGATCTTTACCTGACCCAAAACAAACGGAACGGAGGAAACGGGAATGGATGACGAAAACAACGTGGTGCTCTTTACGGACGACCACGGCAACGAGATCGAATTTGAATTTTTAGACCTTATCGATTACGGCGGCGCGCAGTACGCGGTGCTGCTCTCCACCGAAGAGGGCGCGGACGAAGCGCTGATCATGCGCCTTGCCCCCGACGAGAACGGCAACGAAATTTACGTATGCGTGGAAGACGAAGCCGTGATCAACGCCGTTTTCGATATCTTCAAAAAGACACACGGAAGCGATTTCAATTTTTTTGACTGAAAAACAAAAATCTTTGTGATATTTTACGCTTTGGCGCGTCTCATCCATGAAAAACGGGAGGTGTGCGTATGCATTGCGATATCGTAGAGGATCTGCTGCCGCTGTATGCGGAGGATATCTGTTCGCAGGCAAGCCGCGCCGCGGTGGAAGCGCACGTAGCCTG
>JAEEGJ010029404.1_pt1 | contig 10841 bp, 15 predicted proteins | sample 8958761 | NCBI WGS metagenome assembly JAEEGJ01 (sample SAMN16246546, study PRJNA631951) | gut metagenome | biome: gut microbiome; feature: rumen; material: RS-attached | host: Bos | place: Iran: Karaj | collected 2018-10
TAACATTTATTTTGATTTTTGCTATCTGCTTCCTGGCGATTTTTCTGATGGACATGCAAGTATCAAAAAATAGGATTGCATTTCCTGATGTTATTATGCAATGGCATTATGTTCCAAGATATATTGTTTATTTGATATTTATCCTTACAATATTTGTGTTTGGAATGTATGGTCCAGGATATGATACCGGACAATTTATGTATATGAGTTTTTGAGGTTGATATGAAAAGAAAACGTCTTGTGCAGTTTGCATTCATTTTATTAACATTTGTATTTCTTTGGTATCTTGATGGTGTTCTTTGTGTAAAGAGCCGTCATGGGGTTGATCAGGCACGAGCTCTTTACTTCCAACCCAGAGACAGTGTTGATGTGGTTATGTTGGGGTCAAGCCATATTCATTGCGATATTGATACGGGGTTATTATGGGAAAGATATGGTATAGCGTCTTATGACTATAGTGCTGCTGAACAGCCCCTTTGGTGTACATATTATTATTTAAAAGAATTCTGTAAATACCAGAAGCCCAAGGTGATAGTGCTGGATTTATATTCTCCGGCTCATTTTAAAGATGATCATCAATATACATGGCTTAGAGAAAACCTTTATGGGATGAGGTTTTCTATTAATAAGCTGCAAATGTTATATGATAGCGTCGAACTTGAAAAATTTTGGGAATTCTTCCCTTCATTTGCTACATACCATAGCAGGTTTACAGAGCTTACAGGTGATGATTTTTTATATCCAGTTACTGCAAGAAAAAGGCTTAGCACCTTTAAAGGGTTTACACCATATCTAAAGAGAAATGCCCAGATCAGGCCGGCGTTAGATGAGAAGGCAAGTTTTGGAACGACTGTAAAATCAGAAATTTACCTGACAAAGATAATAGAGTATGCAAAAGAACATGATATAGAGTTGTTCTTGATTGTAACACCTTATATCACGAATGATGAAGATGAGACGATTTATAATAGGATCAAGGAAATAGCAGAATATTATGATCTGCAGTTTAATAGTACAAATTATGACTATGATGAAATAGGACTTGATTTTGCGCAAGACTTTAATGACGAATCACATTTAAACTACTGGGGTGCATACAAGTTTACAGACTACCTTGGTGGACAGCTAAAGAGCAGATATGATATTCCCGATCGCCGTGGAGAAGACGGATATGAGACATGGCAAGCTAACTTCGAGGAGATTGCGGAATATGTTAAAGAGAATAGTTAATGCACCTTTAATGTATATCCATAACTAGGTTCAAAAGTGGGTTCAGAAACTAAAGTAAGACCGCCAGCCTCCTTTCCATCTATGTTTGAAAGGCGCAGGAAAGTTCGATCCCGGTCGCCGGCAGTAAGAGAGAAGCTTGGTAAAGATCTTATTGTATTTGTGGCAAGAGCTGATGGGCGACCGGTTGCAACGGCATATCTTTTACTCATAGAAAAGCCTGCTAATCCATCTATGCAAAATGGACTGGTTGGCGAAGTCCTGAGCGTATTCACCGAGAAAGAGTATCGTGGACAAGGTATAAGTACACGCTTAATGAACGACGTAGTAAACTATGCCAAGGAGAATCATCTGTGTTATATCGACCTGAAGGCTACAGAAGAAGGTTATTCCCTCTATAAAAAGATTGGCTTTGAAGAAAGAAATCAGAAATATAAGGATATGCGATTGAAACTATAAAATAGGAATGATGTTGCAAAAATAGTTAAAGACTAATGTTGGAGAAAGCGATGAAAAGAGAACTTGGAATAGCACGTTGCGGATTAGCATGTTGCCTGTGTTCTGAAAATGTAACCTGTAAGGGATGTAAAAGAGATGGCTTTATGGAGCTATCCTGGTGTAAAGATGCGGAGTGGTGTGAGGTCCGCAGGTGTGGTATTGATAAAAATCTGAATGGATGTTATGAATGCGAACCGGTAAATTGTCGAAAAGGGTTATATGCTGAAAAGATCAAACCAAGAGCGTTTGCGGAATTTGTACGAAGATTTGGAGTAGAAGAGCTATTGGATTGCCTTGAACGCAATGAAAAAGCAGGCATAGTTTATCATCGTGAAGGGATCATGGGTGACTATGATGACTTTGATGATTTAGAAGAACTGATAAGTTATATAAAAACAGGAAAAAGATAATAAAGGTGGTAACTCATGAAAGTTGGCATTTCAGCCTGTTCAAACGGACATTTGCCGGAGTGGCAGAATCAGATAACAGAACTTGAACAGGTTCTTAACAACATGAATATTGAGACAGTTCTTTCACCGCATATTATGAGAACTACAGACGAATACAGCGGGACTGATAAGGAAAGAGCTGAAGATCTAATGAAGTTTTATTCTGATGATGCGATAGATGCAATCTACGACATTTCAGGCGGAGACCTGGCTAATGGAGTGTTAAGATATTTAGACTATGATACCATAGCCAAGACCGATAAGGCTTTCTGGGGATATAGCGACCTGACTACGGTTATAAACGCGATATACACAATGACAGGCAAGCCGGGAGTTCTTTATCAGGTAAAAAACATGATCTGGTCATGCAGAGATGTTCAAAAGCAGAGATTTGCAGATTATATCTCCGGAAAAAATAATGACCTGTTTGATATAGAATACAACTTTTTGCAGGGAACAGCTATGCAAGGCGTGGTTGTAGGTGGCAATATCCGCTGCTTTACCAAACTTGCAGGAACAAGGTACTGGCCTGATATGAATGGGAAGATATTGCTTCTTGAGGCACTTGGTGGAGAATCCGGACAGATAGGGACTCTTTTTAGCCAATTGGACGATATTGGTGTGTTTGACCAAATATCAGGTGTATTGCTTGGGACTTTCACTAATTACGAAAAAGCAGGACTATCGCTTACTGTATATGATCTTTTGAAAATGCATATCTCAGAGGTGCTTCCCGTAGCATATACAAGAGATATAGGACATGGCCATGATGCTAAGGCTATCATGATTGGAAAAGAATACAGTATTCATGCGGATACACATAATGGTGAAACATTTGATGTATATCAATAACTAGGTTCAGAAGTGGGGTTAGTATATTAAGTGAAACCGCCAGTCTCCTTTCTATCTGTGTTTGAAGGGCGCAAGAAAGTTCGATCCCGGTCGCCGGCAGCATTCGACAGTCATCTAATCTAAAAAGCCATTTAGCAGTATAAATTACTGTTGAATGGCTCTTTTTCTGTTATAGTAAAAATATGTTTTTGTTGGAGGGTGTTCGATGAAGCTTATTGTTATAGATGTACAAAAAGGAATCACCGATGAAAGACTATATGATTTTGACGGATTCATAAAGAATGTGACAAGTATTATTGATGCTGCAAGGAAGAATAATGTTGAGATTATTTATGTTCAGCATGATGATGGCCCTGGAACTGGCTTTTCTTTTGGTGACAAGGATTTTGAGATAGCTGATCAGGTGGCTCCAAAGGAAAATGAGAAGATTTTCATAAAGACGATAAACAGCTGCTTTGGTAATAATGATCTTGCAAATTATCTCAGAGAATCCAGAGAAAAAGATTTGATGATAGTCGGATTGCAGACGAACTTTTGCGTTGATGCCTCTGTGAAATCGGCTTTTGAAAGGGGATACAAGGTAATAGTTCCGAAAGGCACCAATTCTACTTTCGACAATGATTACATGGATAGAGAAACTACTTACAAGTATTACAACGATATGATGTGGCCGGAAAGATTTGCAAGCTGCATTTCTGTTGATGATGCAATTAAGATGATAGAGGATTTGCGATGAAGCTGGATAACATAGAATGGCTCTTTTTTGATGTTGGCTCAACTTTGGTAAGTGAGGAAAAGCCATTTTTACATAGACTACACGAAATTGCTGATGCTGTTAATGAACCTTTTGATGCGATACAGAATAAGGTTACTCAGCTTTATAAGGAAACCAAAACAGTATGAAGTATAATGTGGACCTTCAGAAATAATGCTATTCTGAGGGTCTATTTCATGTAGAAAATTAATCTATATTTTTTATTATTCTCCGCACATTTTACATGGCTCATCCGTTAATCATTATGAAGGGAGGTTGAAAAAGGTATCCATGGACTTAGAAAATGCTTACGACAAAATATACCGGTATGTCTATTTCAGGATAAAGGACCAGACAGTAGCTGAAGATATCACCCAGGAAACTTTCCTTCGATTTATCAGTCAGAAAGGCAATATACACGATTACGAGATGAAGTATCTCTACACCATTGCCAGGAACCTGTGCATAGATGAGTTCAGGCGGGTGAAGCCGGATTCTCTTTCAGAAGATTATGAACATATAGCATCTGTGCAGGGAGACTCACTGGAGGAACGAATGGCAGTAAGAGATGCAGTAGCAAAACTCCCTGTAGAGGATCAGGAAATGTTATTGCTTCGACATGTCAATAATGAATCAGTTGGCACTATCAGTAAGACGTTGGGAATTTCAAGATTTGCCTTATACAGGCGGTTGAAAAGTGCTGAGGATAAGCTTCGAGATAGTTTGGAGGCGGACGATTATGAAAAATGAATTGAAAGATGCGTTAAACATGGCGTTTGATGCTCCAGAGCCAAAGAATAAGCATGTATTTTTGAAAAACTTAAGACCAAGAGAAGTCAGCATGATAGAAATGCTGTTTCAGCAGGTAAGATACATACGGGTGTCAGTGTGGATTATGACTGTAGTGATTATAGCACTTGCTATATTGGGTTCCTGTATGCACCGTGAAGAAACAGGAGAACTGATTCCTGTAATAATGCCATTTCTGGCGGCTGTTTCAGTACTTGAAAACAACAGATCCAGGAAATATGGAATGTCTGAGCTGGAGATGGTCACACGGTTTTCGTTAAGGAGCGTGATCTTTGCGAGGATGCTGATTCTTGGATTAGCTTTTTTGTTCATGATTGCCATTACATCCCCGATTCTGGTGATGGCGTTTGGTGGTGAAATGCTTGTGACAGCAATGCATATGCTGATTCCGTATCTCGTGACAATGACCATTAGCTTACAGATTGAGCGTAGCATATGGGGAAGAAGGCTTGAATATGGAACACTGGCAATAGCAATGCTCATCACGGCCTTAATGGTATGGATCAGAGATTATGACATGGCTTTGGTAAACGGCTATATGGAAATGGTAAAGAACTGGGGAGTATTAATAGTACTTGTACTGGCGGTGATAACAGTATTTGAACAGTGGAGAACAATTGAGTGTGTGGAGGAGCTGGCATGAGATTATCAGTAGACAGGTTAAGTAAACAGTATAAAAACAAAATTGCGGTGGACCGTGTTTCTTTTACCTTATCAGAAGGTGTCACAGGACTTCTTGGTGCTAACGGTGCGGGAAAGACAACTCTGATGAGAATGATGACCGGAATCCTTGTGCCAACAAGCGGAGAGATTACAGCGGATGGAATTGCGGTTCAGACAGAAGAATACAGGTCGCTTCTTGGATATCTCCCACAGGATTTTGGTTATTACCCTGAGTTTACTGCCAAAGAATTTATCCAGTATATAGCGGCACTAAAGGGGCTTGAAAAGAGACACGCCAAAAGAAAGACTGATGAGCTTTTGGAAGTAGTGGGGTTATCCGATGTTGCAAATAAAAAAATCAAAACCTTTTCCGGCGGCATGAAGCAGAGGGTTGGAATTGCACAGGCTATTGTAAATGATCCTAAGATTCTTATACTTGATGAGCCAACAGCAGGACTGGATCCGAAAGAACGAGTGCGATTCAGAAACCTCATTGCCGAGATTGGGAAAAATACGATAGTTCTTTTCTCAACTCATATAGTTTCTGATATTGACAGCATAGCAAAGAGTCTTCTCATGATGCGCGACGGGCAGATCATCTACGAAGGAACTTGGGATAAGGAACAGGGTGATCTTGAACAGTTCTACATGGAGGAATTTGAGTGATGAAAAACTATGGGGAAATTTATAGATTTGAGATAAAGAAAATCATGAAGAACCGTCTTACTGTCGCAATGCTTATAGTGACGGTGCTCTTTATACTGATTGAAGCTTTGATTCCGAAATTATATATGTCAAAAGAGATGGAAGAGGGCCAGAAGGTATTGGAGGGAGCAGTTATTGACGATGTTCTGCTTCAGGAGATGTATCCAAAGCTTATAGATAACGGAACAGTTTGGACAGCGGATAACTTTCAGTACGAAAAGGTGGCGGAGATCGCAAATGGGATCATACCTGATAATGCACGCCTACCGGAGTATTCAGCAGATGAGCTTTACAGGGAGCGGGAAACAGCCATTTTGGATCTTATGAAAGAGGAAAGGCTGGCTGATGAAGAGATAGTGTGGTGGCAAAATGAGAATGCAAAAATAGATACACCATTTACATATCGTTATTGTCAGGGGACCATAAATTTTGCTCAGGGAATGTCACTGACACTTATGTGTATAATGCTTATTTCGGCGTTATGCCTGTCTACAGTTTTTACGATAGAGCATCGTCAGCGTACAGATCAGATAGTGATCAGTTGCAGAAATGGGCGGAAGGAGACATATCTTTTAAAAATAGCGGCTGGATTATCTGTTGTAATAGGGTGCTCAATTTTTTCTGCGGCTCTTTTAGCGGGTTTGATTGCTGTTCTATACGGGATTAATGGGCTTAATGCTATTGTTCAGATGGAGATTCCTTTGTCAGCCTATTCATTCACGATGGGGCAATTTATTATCGTGCAAATGATCGTTATGATCAGCGCAGCTATTCTTTTTGCTGCATTTGCAATGGCAATATCTGAGGTCGTAAAGAATAGCCTTGCAGTAATGGGCATCATGGTGGGATTGTTTATTTTCGGGCAGCTAGAACTTATTCCACCAAGATACCGCGTATTGGCACAGATAAAAGATATGCTCCCATCAAATCAGATAAGTATATGGACACTGATGAAGTACAGGTTGGTAGGCCTTGGAGGGCATTATGTTACAACATATGTGGCTGCTCCTATCATATATGTTTTTATAGCGATTATTTTGATAGTTATTGGAAAAGTTGCTTACGACAGATTTCAGGTTACAGGGAGATAGAAACAGACTAATACCGGAAGGAATGAAAGATGCTGTTTTGGACAATATACAGATATGAACTCAAAAAGATTTTTTCTCATAGGATAAAGCTGCTGATTTTACTTGCCATAGCCGCGTTCCTGTTCATTGTCTCTGCGCAACGCTATTTTTCAGATTCATCCGAGAAGCAATCCTGGAAGACAGAACAGTCCCTTGATGGAAGGATAATGGATGAGAATTTCTTTACAGATATGAGAGAGTCTGCTGATCAGGAAGAATCAGGGTTATGGTATTTTGCGACACTATATGCAAGGAAAGTATTTAGATATAATGAGTCACAGTCTATTTTTCATAGTTCAGAGGAAGAAGAGGAATGGACAGAAGATACATTTTATGAGACTAGAAAACGAGTTATAGATGAGTTTGCAGATGCATTCTATCTGACGAGAAAAGAGCGGGAATATTGGGATGAAATGGAAGAAAGCAATCCGAAACCGTTTATCTACCGCAGCACAACTGATGTTCAGAACCTCCGAGACACCTATCAGTTTACCATGACTATAACCTGTTTGCTGATAGCTGTGTTTTTATCCGGAAGCTTTGCGGGGGAAAGTGAAGATAAAACAGATGCACTTATCTATTCCAGTAAATATGGACATAAATATGCGGTGGCTACAAAACTGATGGCCGGATGTACATTCTCGCTTGTCATAGGAATTATGATGCTCCTCATGACTCATATCCCAGTTGCAATATTCAGTGGACTCCACGGTCTTGATGCGCCATGGTATATGGTCATGCCTTTCTCGGTGATGTCTGTTAAGGCATGGAAGATGCTACTTTTGCATACAGTGGTGTATATGCTAGGTTGTATACTCACCGGACTCCTGGTAATGATGTTGTCACTGTTGCTTGACAGATCTATGGCAGCTGCGGGAACTGTTTTTGCACTTATTTTATGTGATCTGTTTGGAAGTGTACCTACACATATGCGTGTGTTGAGCCAGATACGTTATCTGACACCAATTTCTGTATTGCTAAATTCCAATGTTCCGGATATGCGCTTAACTAAGCTGTTTGGAACATATTTGATATCATTTCAGACAGGATCGTTATTATATTTGCTATGTGGATTGCTTTTGGTTATCGTAACTGTTAGGATCTTTCGAAGAAGATACTGTTGGAAGAATGATTCAGGCAGCTGAATGGGGAATTCTGAGGCGTCATAAAAGTTCAATCACGGGCGCAGGTATTAAATGTGTATGGCTTCAAACTTAGAATTTATCTAGATTTGAAGCTTTTTGTTTTACTAACGATTTAAGAGGATATTTACTTATTGCGGAGATGTTCTCAAATACAGCTATTTTATGGGAGAAACCCAATGGTTATGCTAAGATATATAGGTATTTTCTAATATTCAAAGCATAGCTAAATATGGGAGGATTGTAGATGCGGGATTATAGTGAGCAGCATAAAAAAGCATGGGAGTATGATGCCTATGACTTTTGGGTTAAGACAAGCGGAACGCCACAAGAAAGAGCACAGAAGGATATAGCGGACCCTAGAGGAATGCTCAAAAAATATGCCGCATATTTTGATTCCTTTGAAGGTGTAAAGATTGCAAATATCTGCGGATCTTGCGGAAAGAAAGCAATTCCGCTGGCACTTCTTGGGGCAGATGTCACTATTTTTGACATTTCTGAAGATAACAAAAAGTATGCTATGGAAGTAGCTGCTGCTGCAAATACTGAGATTACTTTTGAAGTTGGGGATGTGCTTGACATAGACCTTGGTAGGTATGCTGAATACTTTGATGTAGTTTTTATGGAGGGAGGAATACTTCACTATTTTCACGATATAGATGAGTTTATGAAAGTTATGAACGCTATTCTTAAAACAGGCGGAAAGATAATCTGCAGTGACTTCCATCCTTTTACCAAAATATTTGATAGTTTAAAGCTGGAACAGCCTACGGGGAGCTATTTCTCTACTGATATATTTGAAGGTGAAATGGCACATGCCAGATTTTACGATGAAGAAATAAGAAAAAAGATGCCTAAATGCAGTTATAGGAAATACACGATAAGCGAAATCATAAATTCTATGCTAAGAAATGGATTTTCTATAAAACAGTTTGATGAGCACCCTTCCTGGGAAGATGAAAGGCTGCCAGGTGAGTTTACGGCGATTGGGATTAAGTGTAACTAATAAGAGGCATGGGCATGGAGGAATAGAAATATATGAATAATATTAGTGTACACAGATTGACGCCTGATATGGCAGAGCAATATGTAGCATATTTTGATAATAGGGCATTTTCAGATGGCAACGAGCAAAAGATTGTGTATTATATGAAAATGAGGAAATAGACAAGGCTGTCTAATCGAGAAATCGGCATTTTCTCGCTTTATGTCGTGTACTGATCAGGCAACTTTTTATATTCTGTGAGTGAGAGGAGGAACACATGGATTCACAGAAGATAGGAACATTCTTACGCGAACTTCGTAAGGAAAAAAACTTAACCCAAGAGCAACTTGCTGAAATATTAGGAGTGTCAGGGAGAACTGTATCAAGATGGGAGACAGGATCAAATATGCCTGATCTTGCTATCATGATAGAACTCGCTGATTACTATGATATTGACATTAAAGAGCTCCTTAATGGAGAAAGGAAAAGCGAGATGGATAAAGAATTAAAAGAAACATTGAAAACGGTAGCTGATTACACTGATATTCAGAAACAGGAAGCGGTAAAAGCAAGCAGTTATGGCTTTATTACAGTTTTTATGGTATGTGCAGCTGCAATTTTGGTTCAATTGGTAACGTATGCTGACATGAGACTGGTAATTGGAGAAACTGCAGCTATATTAGCCGGAGGCATTATATATCTGATGCTTGTTGTCAGAGCAGGTGCGTGGAATGGCCCAAAGAAGGAGGCGGAGGCCATAAGCAGGGATCTTCTTGTCAGCGCAGTTACTTCATTGGTATTTACAGTACCTTTTTTCTTTATAGCGCTTAGATATTCTGTAAGAAATGAATTTCAGCTCTCCATTGCTTTCTTTGGTATCATTTTTATTATATCTTTTGTTGTACTTAGGGCTTTAGCGGCTATTTCATCCAGGCACAGAAAATGATGTATTGTCGTATGAGAGCGGAGGTGCATTATGACATTTGACGATGAAAAAGATTATATCATGCGCATCATTAAGGAAATGGTAAGGGTACTTTTTTCATTAATGCTAGGTAAAAAGTATGTTGCAGTAGAGCTGGAGCGTGATAATGGCTATGAGGTTTCCGGGAGAAAACTTGCTGAGCTTCTTGAAATGATAGATCGCGGAGAGATAAATAAAGCTGAAAATCTCCTTTTGGAATCTCTTGATTATTCTGATAAGAATAGCATTGCTGCTGCGGCAATGTTCTATCAATATTTATCTGAGAAGGAGGAAAAGTTCCTTATAGAGCATGATTTCTCCAGGGAAGAAGTGCTTGATGGAATAAGCCGCTTAATGCGACAGGCAGGCTATGCTGATGTTATCGATATTGTAGAAGGTACTGTTATAGGAATAGACACATATTCAGAATATAATAAGATTTAATGTTCAAAAAAGTATTGACCTTGCCCTTGGGGCAGCCCTTAACATTAAACAGCACAGGATAACAAGGTTTAATGTCATGTGTTTTGCTTAATAGGTATGGAGTTTTTTTTAATGGAGGGCAGCAGTATGAAAGAAAAAATGACATCCGGAGAAATTGCAAAGCAGGCAGGAGTATCAACAAAGGCGCTTCGTATATATGATGAAAAAGGGCTGCTTAA
>JAEEGJ010029406.1_pt1 | contig 10840 bp, 6 predicted proteins | sample 8958761 | NCBI WGS metagenome assembly JAEEGJ01 (sample SAMN16246546, study PRJNA631951) | gut metagenome | biome: gut microbiome; feature: rumen; material: RS-attached | host: Bos | place: Iran: Karaj | collected 2018-10
CATTGGGAAAGAGGATGTTCTGGAAACAGTTCGTCATACTCGGACAACTCCGACACGTTCATCTTGTAGGAAGCCTCGGAATCAGGATCATAGGGATCAAAGAACCAGTTATCTTCTGAAAAGCCCTTATCTTCCAGACTAAGGTGTGCGAACACGGTGGCGTCCCTGTGCCCGGTAATCCCATATTCTTGAAAAAAGCCCTGAACACGAATTACGGAACTGTTTGGACGAAGAAGGAAATCCAGAACGAGGGTGTACCCAACGCCCTCTTCTTCTCCGTTGTACGTCTTGACAATGCTATAGATGTACGGAAAACCGCTAATCCGCCGTCCGTTCTCGACCTCGATGAGCGCCTGGTTTTCGGCAAGGGTATGATGAATCCCGTCAATCAGCGCATCCTTATCATTGAAATCCATCGCATCTTCGGGTTCGATGGGATAGATGGAGACCATACAGATGGCGTTCTCTGTTTGTTTCCCATAGGAGACACATCCTTCGGGATCCTCCGGGAGCGGATCAAGTTTTTGGTAATCTGCGGGAATAATCATAACCAAAACTATATGTCATATAATACAAAGTTACAAAAACTATCGATTGTCCCTGTTTTTCAAATAAATAACTTACAACGTAGTACAACCTTTTCTAGAATAACAGACCACCATAATCAATAAAAATGCGTAAATTTGATTTTTACATTCCTCTGAAACCAAATATTATGGCCGAATTGACAATAGCCAAGTCCTTGAATAAGGCATATCGCCAGATTCCCGTGGACCGCGCAGCGTTTGATACGTTCAAGACACAGCTACATAACTTCTACGAACAGATTGCCGTCATCAACACCGAAGAAAAGGTTAAGGGCGATCTAATGGACCTTTTCAAACTGACTTTCTATGGCCAGACATACAAGGTTTCTCCAAATGGCAAAATCGACTGTGCCATCCACCTCGGAAACAAGATTCAGGATCCAGTAGGCGTCATCTTCGAGGTCAAGATGCCAGGGAACGCATCTGAAATGATCACGCGGGAAGACCTCAACCGCAAGGCCCTACAGGAACTCCTGCTTTACTACCTCCGCGAGCGCCATACCAACAAGAACATCCAGCTCAAGCAGCTGATTGTCACCAATATCTACGAGTATTTCGTCTTTGATGCCCAGGAGTTTGAGCGCCTTTTCTACTCCAACAAAAAGCTCATCAAGCGCTTCGAGGAATTCAATGACGGCGCCCTTACCTCGGAAAAAACCGACTTTTTCTACAAGGAAATCGCCGCCGACTTCATCGCCAAGGTCCTGGACCAGATCACCTATACCTGGTTCGACATCCGCAAATACAAGCCCTTCCTCGATACCGGAAACGACAAGCGCCTCATCGAACTCTTCAAGTTCTTCAGCCCGGAGCACTTGCTGAAAAAGCGCTTCCAAAACGACAGTAACTCCCTCAACACTAAGTTCTATAGCGAGCTGCTTTACATTATCGGACTGGAGGAAGTGGTGGAGAAGGACAGCAACAAGCACATCATCACCCGCCGCAAGGAAGGAGAGCGCAACCAGGCCTCCATTCTGGAAAACGCCATCACCATTCTCGACAGCGAGGACTGGCTGGACAACGTAAAAGAGCGTTATTCCTTTGGGAAAAACCGACAGGAGCAGTTGTTCGGTGTCGCCCTGGCGCTTACTATCGGCTGGGTGAACCGCGTCCTCTTCCTCAAACTCTTGGAGGCCCAGCTGGTCAAATATCACAAGGGAGACCAGAGCTACGCATTTATGCGCCCGTTCGTCATCCCGGATTACGACGAGCTCAACAAACTCTTCTTCCAGGTTCTTGCCAAGCGCATTGCCGATCGCTCCGAGAGCGTCAACACCAAATACGGCAAAGTCCCTTACCTTAATAGCTCTCTCTTTGAAATTAGCCAGCTGGAGCGCCAGACCATCCGCATCAGCAGCCTGGACAACAGCGAACTGCCCCTGTTCAGCGGCACGGTGCTTAAAGACGGCCAGAAACCGCGCTATGCCAAACTTCCGACGCTCCGCTACCTGTTGGAGTTCCTGGATGCCTATGACTTTGCCAGTGAGGGCACCGAGGAAGTGCAGGAACAGGCCAAGACCCTTATCAATGCTTCTGTGCTGGGCCTCATCTTCGAGAAAATCAACGGCCACCGTGACGGTTCCGTATTCACCCCCGGCGCCGTCACGATGTATATGAGCCGCGAGGCCATCCAGCAGACCGTCGTTTGCCGCTTCAATGAGGAGATGGGCTGGTCCTGCAAGGACTACGAGGCCCTGAAAAACAAGGACATCGAGGACTATGCCCAGGCTAACGCCATAGTCGATTCCCTTCGCATTTGCGATCCGGCTGTAGGCTCCGGTCACTTCCTGGTGTCAGTTCTCAATGAAGTTATCCGCACCAAATATGACCTCGGCATCCTCATCGACGGCTCCGGCAAGCGCATCAAGAAACAAGACTATAGCATTGATATTGAAAACGATGAACTCCTTGTGTCCGACGAGGATGGCAATCCTGTAAGCTACATACCGGGCAACCAGGAGAGTCAGCGCATACAGGAAACCCTCTTCAACGAGAAGCGCAAAATCATCGAAAACTGCCTGTTTGGCGTGGACCTCAATCCCAACGCCGTCAATATCTGCCGCCTCCGCCTGTGGATAGAGCTGCTGAAAAACGCCTACTACACCAAGGAGAGCGACTACACAGAGCTGGAAACCCTGCCCAACATCGACATTAACATCAAGGTGGGCAACTCGCTCCTGCACCGCTTCGACCTGGGGCAAGACATCTCCGAAATCCTCCGCAAGAACGGCATCTCTATCGGTGCCTACCGCAAGGCTGTGAGCGACTACAAGAACGCCCATAGCAAGGAGGAGAAACGCGACCTGGAAGACTACCTGCGTCAGATCAAGGGGAACCTCCGTACTCAGATTAGCCTGAAAGATCCCAAGGTGGTTAGCCTGAATAAACTGAAAGGCGATCTGGACAACCTTCTGGCGCCCCAGCTCTTTGAAATCAGCAAAAAAGAGCAGACCCAGCGCAATAAACAGGCCAAGGACCTGCAGGCTAGGATTGCCAAGATACAGGCCGAGGTGGACGAAATCAGGGATAACAAGATTTTTCTCGGCGCCTTTGAATGGCGCATCGAGTTCCCGGAAGTCCTGGACGAAGATGGCCGCTTCGTCGGCTTCGACTGCGTAATTGGCAACCCGCCGTATATCCAGCTCCAGAAAATGGGAGCCGATGCAGACGCTCTCCAGAAGATGAGCTACGAGACCTACGAGCGCACCGGTGACATCTACTGCCTTTTCTACGAGATGGGGATGAAACTGCTGAAGCCCGGAGCGCTGTTGTCGTTCATCACCTCAAACAAGTGGATGAGAGCTGGCTATGGCAAATCTTTGCGTGAGCATCTTTCCTCCAGGTATAATCCAACTCTACTGATTGACTTCGCGAACAACAAGATATTTGACTCGGCTACGGTCTTGGTGAATATTCTGTCATTGGAAAAGAGCAACAATCAGGGACATACATTGTCTTGCTCTGTTGAGGACGGTTTTGATGTTAGCAAATTGAGCGATTATGTGCAGACACACACACAGGTTTCCTCTTTCAGAACTGATGATACCTGGTCTATTTTGAGCGAAATTGAGCTCAGTATAAAGCGAAAGGTTGAGGAGGCCGGAGTTCCGCTCAAGGATTGGGATGTGGAATTGTATCGTGGTGTTCTTACGGGTTATAATGATGCATTCATTATCACATCAGAGAAGCGTGAAGAGATATTGTCGCATTGTACGGATGATGCGGAGAGAGAAAGAACGGCGGAAATTATACGACCGATTCTCCGTGGCCGGGATATAAGGAGATACGGCTATGAATGGGCTGATTTATGGCTCATCAATACCCACAATGGGGTGAAGGATTCACTTGAACGAATACATATAGAGGACTATCCGGCAATCAAGCAACATCTTGATTATTATTGGGATAAGATTGAATCCCGCGCAGACAAAGGCGATACTCCATACAATCTTAGGAACTGCGCTTATGTGGACGAATTCTCGAAGCCAAAGATAGTTTGGGGAAATCTCAACACAAGGGGCAGCTATGCAATGACACCAGAAAACATGTTTATCAACGCCCCAGCATGTATGATTGTGCCTGGGAGTCATTACTTGTTGGCTATGCTAAACTCAAAGGTGGCCGACTACTACATACGAAATCTGGGTGTAGTCAGAAATGGTGGGTTCTTTGAGTATAAGCCTATGTTTGTAGAGCAGATTCCTGTGCCATCTCCTCGGGAAGAGGTCGTGACATCAATTGAAGAAGTGTTCAACTCTGACGCATCAGACGAACAGAAGGAGAAGCGATTAGAGGAAATTATTGAATCATTGTTTGACTTTACTGAGCCAGAGATTGCATATCTCCGAAATCAATAAAACCGACATACTCTCTCTCTTCCTTGGTAAGTTGGTACAGGTCAAAAATGGCATTATCAATCTCCAAGAGAGACTCTTTTGAGATATCTTTTTGGGTTGCCTCAACAAGCATAACGAAGCGAGTTTCATCATCATCACTGACCTCCATTACAGGGATCTCATCCATGAAAATCTTACTGAGTTCTCTAGTCTTTCCCTGCAGCTCGGGGAACTTGTCGGCAAAACAGAATTTGAAGAGAGATGAGTTTAGGAACGCCGTGAGAAAAGCAAGCCGTTTTCCCGTGATAATGAAACATTTCTGATTTGTGACTAAGCCAGATGTATCATAGACGAAGGGCAAAAACTTAGTCATATTGGGGTAAATAATCTTTGGCTTCGAAAATTCGTCCCAATAACTGATGCTATCCTGGGTCTCAAACCATTTATTGTTGGTTTTCTTGCGAGCTTTGACCTTCTCTCCATCGATGATGTACTCTTTCCCCGTCTGCTCTAAACGCTCAATGCCAAACGACAGAAGGAACTCTTTAAGTGTCGGATAATCCTCAATGTTATAATGGCGGGATGGGAACGTCGCTATGATATACTGATCAGCCCACTCATAGCCATACCTTTTGATGTCGCGGCCCCTCAATATCGGTCGTATGATCTCCGCCGTTCTCTGGCGCTCATCCTCGGTCTGACAAGCGTCCAGAATCTCCTCCCGCTTGGCCGAATCAATGATGAAAGCATCGTTGAAACCGGTCTTTATGCCATAATTGATCTGGAGATCCCAATCTTTCAAAGGAGTTCCGATGGCTTCAATCTTTGCCTTGATGGAACGTTCTATATCGGACAGAATGGACCAAGATTCGGATGAGGAGAAGCTGGAAAGGACGGCGTGTGTCTGCACATAATCGCTCTTATTTTTTCAGAAACGAATGGATATACCGCCCCAGGGTGTTGCGGTCCACCTTGCAGATCTTAGCAATCTTCCGCTGCGACACCCCAGCCCTGAGCAACTCTACGATAAGCGTCCGCTTGGGGAAGAGCTTGTACTTGCCCTCCTCGGTCTTCCTGCCCATTGGCCGCCCCAGCACAACGCCCTCCGCCTTTTTCCGGGCCAGAGCCTCCTTCGTTCGCTGGCTTATAAGGTTGCGTTCGATTTCAGCCGAGAGACCGAAAGCAAACGCCAGCACCTTGCTCTGAATGTCCTCGCCCAGCCGGTAATTGTCCTTGATGGTCCACACCCTGCACTCCTTTGTCATACAGATGTTCAAGATTTCCATAATCATAAACAGATTGCGCCCCAGCCGGGATAACTCGGCGCAAATTATTAAATCATCCTTCTGCACCCGGTTCAGAAGTTTTCCCAGCTCCCGCTTGCTGTAATTCTTCGTCCCGCTGATTGTCTCTTCAATCCACCCGTCTATGCTCATTGACTCACGAGAGCAGAAATTATTGATTTCAAACCTTTGATTTTCAACAGTCTGTTTGTCGCTGCTGACTCTGATGTAACCGTAAATCATACTTGTTCTGTGTGTTAGCGTTTCTGTGTATTCATAAAGTTGACTATCTTTGTATATTGTATTTCGGTATTTTTATGAAAGGCACAGCGTCATATTTGATGAAATTCCTGGATGGCTCCCAGAAGCGTTTCATCATCCCCGTGTATCAGCGTAACTATGACTGGAAGAAAGAGAACTGCAAGCAGCTCTTCGACGATCTAGTTAGCGTTGTCAAAGAGAAAAAGGACAGTCATTTTTTCGGAAGCATCGTATCCTATGCCCATAGTCGTGATGAGGTCGTTTTGATTGATGGCCAGCAGCGTATTACTACAGTATCCCTTATTCTTATAGCTATTGTGAATGCACTGAAAAAGGGAGTTGTGGAATCCGCCGACAACACTTTATCGATGAGACTTGAGGACTATCTCGTGGACAAGTATGACAAGAGTGAGCGCAAGGTACGACTTAAACCCTTCCGGGATGACTGTGTCGCATTTGACCGGCTTATCTACAAGGAGGAGTCAGAATACATTCCAGAGTCCAAAGTAACTATCAATTACCGCTATTTCTACGACCGGATCGTAAACTACAAGGAGATGACAGTGGATGAGCTCTTCCGTGCGGTCAACTGCCTTGAGATAATCGATATCGAGCTGGAGCCGCACCATGGAGACAACCCACAGCTCATCTTCGAAAGCCTCAACTCTACCGGCCTTGATCTGACTGAATCCGACAAGATCCGCAACTTTGTTCTGATGAATCTGGAGCCTAAGATCCAGGAGAATTACTACGACCATTATTGGAACAAGATTGAGAAGTGTAGCCGCGACGAACTTGATGCCTTTGTTCGCAACTACCTCACTATCAAACAGAAAGTTATCCCCACACTGAAAGGCATATATCCGGCGTTTAAGGCTTATACGAAGGCCAACGGAGATATCGAGGCCATATTGCAGGACATGCTGGTTTATGCCTATGCCTACCAAGATATTGTCACATTCCAGGTGGGTGATGAAGCCGCCAACGAAGTTGCCAAGCGGCTTGACCTGCTGGACATGACCGTTGCATATCCGTTCTTGATGGCATTCAGGGCTTACGCGAAGGAAACAGAAATGAGCGGAGACGAAATCTACAAGGTTTTCTCCAGCGTGGAGACATTCATCTTCCGCCGTTTGATGTGCGACCTTCCGACGAATGCACTCAACAAGATCTTCGCTACATTGCACAGCTCAGTCCTGAAGAATAAGCGTGAGACGGATTCTTACTCCTCCGTGATGATTTACCTGCTGGAGAGCCGTAAGCTTTCCAGCGCCTTCCCGAAGGATGAAGAATTCCTCAACGGCTTCACGACTAAGAACATCTATTCTATGCGCGGGAAGAACAAAGAGTACATCTTTGAGCGCTTGGAGAATGGTAGCAGCAAGGAAAAGAACGACGTCATAGGGAACATTGAAAAGGGCATCCTGACAATCGAACACATCATGCCCCAGACACCTACTGCCGCTTGGAAAGAGGCCCTGGGAGAAAACTGGGAGGAGATTCAGGAACGTTGGCTGCACACCATAGCCAACCTTACGCTTACAGGCTACAACTCCAACTACAGCAACCGCACATTCCAGGAGAAGAAAACAATGAAGAATGGCTTCCAAGATAGCGGAATTCGCCTCAACCACTATGTCGCTCAATTCGAAAAATGGGATGAGGAAGAACTTGAGCTTAGAAAGGCCAAGCTCTCGGAGATGGCCCTTGAGATTTGGGAATATCCCACCACTGTATACGTTCCGATACAAGAAGAGGAAGACATCGTATCTCTATCTGAGGATAATGGCATTGCCACAAACCGCGACATTCAGTTCTTTATCTTCCAAGAAGAACGTACAGAGGTGTCAAACTGGACGGAGATGATGTGGGAAATGGCGCACAAACTATTCGCCGTCAACCCTGCCATTCTTTATCAAGAAGCAAGCGGGGATAAGAATGTTTGGTTCGCAACTACTGCCACATCCAAGAGCTACCGACAGCTTGCAGATGGCTTGTTTTTCTGCCCCGGCAACAATAGCACTTGGAACAAAATGGCCATCCTAAAGAATCTATTCCGTCTTTATGGTATTGATGAGGACGAGCTGTCATTTGGCTTGCAACCCAGAAAAGAAGAAACAATAGAATCGGCGGGCAGCTCTATGAACGACAGCGAATCTCGTTATGCAAAAAGAAAGCGTTTTTGGACAGAGTTTATTCAGTATTGCGAGGATAACAATGGTTTATTCGTGAGTATTTCTCCTGTTACTGCTAGTTGGATAAGCAAGAGTCTAAAAGTACCAAACAGAATCGATGTTAATGCTGTTGTTGGTTTTGACTTCGACCGCGTTGAGATTTATATTGACAATAGAGAAAAGGAACAGAATAAAGCGATATTCGATTATCTGTATGCCAGAAAGGATGTTATTGAAAAAGAGTATGGTGGCCCTTTAGTCTGGGAGAGGATGACCAACAATAGAGCTTGTCGAATCAAGGATGAAATTCAGTGCCACACCTTTGAGATTGACAATTGGACAGAAGTCTTTGCTTTTTTGAAGTCAGCTGGCTTAAGAATGTTTGATGTTTTTCATAGATTCATTGGCGAGTTTTCCAACAAGTAGAATGTAATTATTTAGTACCTATCGTCTATTTTGAAGTTGGAAGATAGACCTTGTATCCTTTTTATAGATCACTAAAAGATAAATGGATGAGTATTCTGAGCATAAAAGCTTTGACGAGGCTCTAAAATCTTTCAAGAAGGAGCACCCCGACTGTCAGATTGAATCATTCTCGGGAAATACTCAACAGATTATTGATGGCTTTGGTATAAAGGGTTATCCAATTCCAAGGGATAAGACAATTCCGAGTTATTTGATTAAAGTAGGCAAAGAGGAGCACATGCTTCCACTTCTTAAACAGGGGTATGTGTATATGAATCCAACCAGCTATTTCAAAAACCTCGAATACACTGGTGATGGTCGTGCTGATGATGGCGAGGGAGCCCACTCAATTGTTCAAACTGGCGGGTTAATCATCAATGGCCTTGAAGTAAAAATTTCCACTCCGCTCACTTTTTCTGTTCCTGGCCACAACAGTGGCTACATTTATTGTATGATTGGCGTGTATAATGATACAAGGCCGCAGGAGTTATTCAATGAGAGAATGATTGAGATGGGCACTGTTGCCATTATCATACATGAACCTGAGCAGTTTATTCAACGGTGTGCGGCAGTTCTAAAAGCGAATAATCATACGCTCGAATGGGGACGTGTCCGCTATTATGATAAGGCGGAGGGTTCATACCTTTTAGACCCGTGGCTAAAAACGAAAGAATACGAGTATCAATCAGAGTTTCGCCTGTTCTTCCCAATGAAGGAGACGAAGGCCAAGGTACTGCAGCTCGGTTCAATTGAAGATATTGCGCAAGCTTTTTCTATATTCACCAAGAAAATGGAGTAATACTACACATTTTTGAATTGGCAAATTTGCCAATTCAAAAATCTTTTCATATTTTTGTGCCATGTTTAATTTTCCGTGGGGAGCACCACAAAAAAAACGCAAGGAAAATTATGGACAAAAATCTCAAAAAGTTTATGGCGACCGAGACCAGGTCTCGGGCCCAGATTCTCGACAGATACTTTGTCGAGGTGCAGACGCCGGATGGCGAGCTTTTCAAAATCATGTCCGACATTGCCAAGTACGATAGCGATGAGTACAAGGCCTATGTCCTCCACCTGATTGAATTCATTTTCGACCGGAACTTCTCCGACGATAAGGAGCAGATGGTAAACCGTATCAGCCGAGAATTCCTGCTCAATGCTGTGCCGTCAATGGGTATGGACTCTGGCAATCGACAGGCCGAGCGCTTGCGTATAGGCCGTCGCATCAAGGAACTCCGAGAGGCAAAGAAGATGGAAGCTCGTGATCTTGCCCTCCTCACAGGCATTGATGCAGCTAACCTTTCGCGCATCGAACAGGGGAAATACTCTACCGGAGTCGATATCCTTTCTCGTATCTGCGTCATTCTTAACGCCCACCTGGATCTAGTTCCCAATAGCACTAAGGAGGAATAGTATGGAGCAGGTGAATTTGATAGGAGTATTCGGAGAAGAAAGAATCTGCGAATACAAAGGCCGCCGCTATTATGTTCGTGACAATGGGGCCGTATATCGTCAATGCAAGGAAGACGGAAAGCCTCGCAAATGGGACGAGGAATGGACTTTCGGTAAATTCGACCCGAACACGGGTTATATGCTTATCGGTCAGGAACGTGTTCATAGAATCGTCTGCACGGCTTACCACGGCGAACCTGTTGGGGATAGGAATGTAGCCGACCATATTGATATTAACCGATGCAACAATCGTCCAGAAAACCTTCGCTGGGTAACAAAACTGGAAAACACACTCAATAATCCCATCACTCGCGCCAAAGTTGAACTAATATGCGGTTCCATTGAATCCTTTCTTGAGAATCCAAGTTTGCTCTATGGCCACGAATCTGAGAATCCAAACTTTGTTTGGATGCGTGCCGTTACCAAAGAAGAAGCACAGCGGTCCTTGAAACGATGGGAAGAGTGGGCGGCCAAGCCAAAAGAAGAACGAAAACCCAAAGGCGAAGGGGTGGGAGAATGGATATACGAAAAAGATAAACCAATAGTAGAAAACAAGCCTCGTAAGCAGTTCCAATATGCTGGACCATACAAGTCCTATGCAGAGCATATGGCGGCCGTTGAAGAAATGAATCGCTTAGAGCGTGAAAGACAGTTCGGTCTGAAAGACTCTCTGACGCCAGGAGCCAAGCAATTGGAATGGAAAACACCCACCGAATTCCCTCAGATTCCTCAAGAGATTTCTTCTACGCCCCTCCAGGCTTATTTGAGCCATCTTTCCAAAA
>JAEEGJ010029414.1_pt1 | contig 10836 bp, 13 predicted proteins | sample 8958761 | NCBI WGS metagenome assembly JAEEGJ01 (sample SAMN16246546, study PRJNA631951) | gut metagenome | biome: gut microbiome; feature: rumen; material: RS-attached | host: Bos | place: Iran: Karaj | collected 2018-10
CTTCACAAAGAAAGAATGAGAGATGATTTCTTCTGGTGATGCACTGAGGTTTGTCTTTTGATTATAAATGCCATCTGCGCTTCTAAAATCTGGGATGCCGCTTGGTACAGAAATACCTGCGCCAGTAAAAACAACGATGTTTCTGCATTCGTTGATCATTTCTTTTAAAGATTCATATTCGTTTTTCATGCCATTATTTTACCGATTAATTGGTATGTTGTTTAGAGGGTTTGTTAATACGCTATATAAATTTAATATTGCCAAGACCATGTCCCCGTGTATAATACTCGTGAGACATCTATCTCGTTTTATTATCTAATATATGGGCAAATTAAGATTTACTTTAACTAACGTCTTATTCTGGGTAGCACTTGTGTTATCTTGTCTTTTGTCTGAAAACTTTGCCATTTTCAGCGCTAACCCAATGGGTGGTTATTCAGCTGACTCGGCATTTATCTTAACAATTTCCATCATTGGTTTGCTAGCGCTTTATTACTTCTTAGAGCATAAAAAGAATGGTCTGAAGTTTGATAAGGTCCTTTTGCCAAGTCTATGTATAGCAGGACTTCTATTGATATTAAACATCCTAAGACAAGGCTTTAGATCGTTTATTAGTTACTCGGATATGTGGTATTTCGATATCGCGTTCTCTAGATGGGAGAGAATACTAGCCTCCCTTCAAGTTGTCATATGGCTAGCAGTCGTTTATGCCTTAGTGTTTGTTTATAATCGCTTTAGATTAAATAAAGAAAGCTATCGTTGGATTGCTAAACTATACCTCATTGGCACATTATTAATGTGCCTTGTTGACGTATTTATGGAAAAAGACACCATTATTAGCATTCTTGGTGGTTCTGGATCTGGCGCAGAATTAACGTTCGTGATGGGCAACGCTAACGTATGGTCATTGCTCATATTCTCTGGAATATTAACTGCTATTGTGCTCTCGTTTAAGAGGTATAGATGGTATTACCATGCTGCGATGTTTGTTTTATTTCTCTATAACACCCTTACAACATGCGCTACAACAATCTATATCACCTTTGTTGCTATAGCAGCTTATACAATATTTGAAATATTCTCCCGTTATAAAACTAGCAAGAAGCAAAGCTTAAAGTGGCTCTTCATATATCTAGGCGCCTGTTTAGCCGCGCTCGTATTGTTTGGTGTCTTAATTATCGCAAGAGTCCCAATGTTCTATAACTTATGGCTCTTTATCTCTAGAGATATCTTTGCTAAGAATGTTAATACATTGTCAGGTAGAACTGATATCTGGTTTAGAATCTGGCACTTTATGAGTGAGAATCCAGTTGATGTGGTCTTTGGCTTAGGTCACTATACTGGTAGCGCGATATTCCAAGAATATATGGGCTATACCGTTAAGAGTGCACACAGTGCATTTATGGAAATGTTCTTAAGATATGGCTTAATTGGCTTAGCGATTTACCTTGGTATTATTGGATTAACAGTTTACTGTTTCATCCGTCATATCAAAGAAAAGAATTACCGTTTTGCATTTATATACGGCTTATGTTTCCTTTGTATCTTAGGCCACTCCATGACAGAGTCCACAACATTATTTACTCCTAATGTTGGTGGCTTATACTTTAGCTTTGTCTTTGTTTTACCAGTTTTGAATATAATTCAAAGAAAGCATTTCAAAGAATTAAAAGATGACTTAATGACTGTTGAAGTTTCTAAGAAGACTATCAACAAAACTGATTTATTAGCGATGTTTATTTACACAGCCTTTGCTGTTATTATTACGAAAATAATAAAAGAGTGTTTTGCTCTCGGTAAATACCGCACTATACTTGTTCTATTAGTGATTTTATCGGGTGGAGCTTTGATGATGATTTTACTCAGAAAAGACAATCCATTTGAAGTAGTCTCTAATAACTTGTTATTAGATTATAAAAATAGAGTTTCTAGGGAGAACGACAATGAGTAATGATGCTGGAATTAAAATCATAACTTCTAACAAAAAAGCCCATTTTAACTATTTCCTTAGTGAATTCACAGAATGTGGGCTCGTTTTAGTGGGCACAGAAATCAAGTCCCTAAGGACTCATGGATGTTCTTTAAACGATTCCTATATCGTGATTAGAAATGGGGAAATGGAAGTTATCAACATGCACATTAACCCTTATGATAAGGGCAATATTTTTAATCATGATCCTTTAAGAAACAGAAAACTTTTATTACATAAAAAACAAATCAGATGGTTTGATGAAAAAGTCAGAAGAGATGGCTACACTATCGTTCCTACACGCGTATACCTAAAAAGCGGTAGGGCAAAGATAGAGATTGCCTTAGCAAAAGGTAAAAAGCTCTATGATAAGCGTGAAACCATCAAACAAAGAGATATTAAACGCAGCATCAAGAATGGAGACGACCTATGAACTTAAAAGAATATTTTGAAAGTGTTGATCGTGGTGATTACCAAAGAGAAAACTTCGATGACTTTCTAAAGAAAGTCTCTTTTAATTATAATGTCCCATCCATCCATATTGCTGGAAGCAATGGTAAAGGCACTACTGCAAACTATCTCGCTAACATTTATCGCGCACACGGACTAAAAGTCGGTCTTTTCACTTCTCCGTATCTTAACGAAGTTAATGAAATGATTAACATTAATGGAGAAGATATCTCAACAGAAGAAATCGAATCTGCTATTAAAGAAAACCAAAAGCTTTTTGATAAATATGGTTTATCCGCTTTTGAGATTCAAACATATATCGCTTTCAACTATTTCAAAAAGAGTGGTGTAGATTTAGCGATTATCGAATGTGGCATGGGTGGAGAGATTGATGCTACAAATATCTTCGATCCAATTCTCTCAATCATCACATCTATTAGCCTTGAACACACAGCGTTTTTAGGCCGTTCCTTATGTGAAATCGCTTATCAAAAAGCAGGTGTTATTAAAGATGAAGTTCCTGTTATTACAGGCATGTTAGATGAGGAAGCTCTTAACACAATTGTGGAAGTTGCCAGAGAGCATAATTCAAAAGTAATCTGTTCTGTTGAACCTGCAAAAGTAGTGTATAGCAATTATGGTTATACATTTGCCTATTCTACATATACTGACTTAAGAATTAACTCATCAGCAGCCTATTCATTAAAGGATGCCTGTATTGCATTAGAAGCAGTTATTAGATTACGTGATAGATATCCAGTAACAGAAGAAGAAGTACGTGAAGGTTTAGCTAAAACATTCATGCCAGTTAGAATGGAAATCGTTAGTGAAAAGCCTCTAATTATCGTGGATGGCTCCCATAATCCAGAAGGCGTGATAAACATGGTTAAATCAATACACAATGTGGCTGAAACAAGGGACGTGCACGTTTTATTCGCTTGTTTTAGAGATAAGAATGTTGAGCGTATGTTGGCCTATTTGGGTGAATATAGCAAGGATGTAATTTTAACAACCTTCCCTCATAAGCGTGCTAGAACAGAAGAAGACTATTTCCTTTATTTAGATGACCATTCTTTTAACGAAGATCCAGTCGCTGCTTTAAACGAATTAAAAGAAAAATATCCAGAAGATGCTATTTTGATCGTTGGTTCATTAGCGTTCGCTGCTTATATGAAAAACATTATCAAAAGAGGTTAAAACAAAATGCGTCTTATTAAGTCGAATTTAACTGTCATACAGAAGATTTGCCTCTCTGGTTTGTTCATAGCTGTTGTCGCAATTTTACAAAAAGTTGTGGCCTTAAATTATTTAGCGTTCGCGCCTTTTGTGCGTATCAGTCTAGGCGGACCAGCGCTTATTATTTTTGCGTCCGTTTTACTCGGACCTATCTATGGCATGATCGTGGGCATCGCGAGTGATTTACTAGGCTATTTCATTTTTGATGCCAGTGGTTATCCGCCTTTCTTACATATTACTGCTATTTATGCCTTATTAGGTTTTGCTTCATACTTTATTTTCTCGTTCGTTTTTATGATTAAAAATCGCAAGGCGATTGCGACTGTTGAAATAATCTCAATGGCTATTATCTGGGCAGTTTTGGCGATTTTTACTTTAACTAGAAACGAAATCAAGTTATTCGGTACAACTTATCAAATGAATGCTTTGAGTAAAGCTCTAGTTTGTAGTGTTTCTGGCGCTATATTCATCGCCATTATTCTTTTAAGTATTTTAATCAAGCCAAAGGATAACAGCGTTTATACAAGCCCATTACACATTTGTTTTGCCTCATTTATTTGTGATTTCTTTATCCTAGTCATATTTGGCAGTGTGATGAAAGCCTGTGCATTTGGCTATACCACATTCATCGCTATTATCGTTTGCCAAGCATTAGTGATGTTCTTTAATGTGTTGATTGACACATTCTTCATATCAGCTTTGCAACGCTACACAAAGAAGTACTATTTGGAGGCCTAATATGGAAGAAGAAAAACTCCCTGAACAAGTAGAAGAAAAACCACATTTTAGCTTCCCTGTTGGTACTGCTATTTTCATTGGTATCTTAATGTTACTCATTATTGTTTGTTTCATTGTGGTGATGATTTTAGGTCCTGAAGATCCGGTTACTTCTAGTAGTCAAATTAGCGTTTCTTCCCTGTAAAGAGATAAATATTTCTTTACAAAAAATAAATGGAGTGATAGTGTATTAAAAGTCAATTGTAATAGGGGGTCAGGAGATGAGAGAAAGAGTTCTTTTGATTTGCGAAGAGTGCCTGTCCCGTAACTACACGACGACTATCAAAAAAGAAGGCACAACAAACCTTCAAATTAAAAAGTATTGTAAGCGTTGTAATAAGATGACGCTTCATAAGATTAGTAAGTAATAGGAGGTCCGTAATTATGGGTCTTGGAAAATTTACAAAAGATGTAGTCAAAGAAGGCAAGCGTGTTCGCTGGCCTAAGAGAGAAGTGTTAATTCCATCAATTATCGTTGTTGTAATTATCGCCGCCTTAACAGGTATCATCCTCATGGGCGAAGATGCTTTAGGCAAAGGTTTAATTGATGTTTTAAAACAAACATTCAATAAGTAAGGAGTGGCAATATGGCAGATGAAGTAAAATTTACAGATAGTACCACTGACTTAAGTGAAGGCGAAAGCAATGCTACTTTAGGTGAAAAAGCTTGGTACGTTGTTAATACATACTCAACACACGAAAACAAAGTAAAAGAAAACCTCAAACGTCGTGTTGAATCCATGGGTTTAGGAGATTTAATCTTCCGTATCATCGTCGCGGAACAAGAAGTTCCAGTGATGAAAGATGGTATGCCAACAGAAAAAACAAGAATGAAAAACCTCTATCCAGGTTATGTCTTCGTGGAAATGATCATGACAGACTATGCTTGGTACGTTGTTCGTAATACTCCAGGTGTTACCGGCTTCGTCGGTTCCTCTGGCAAAGGTACAAAACCATTCCCAGTTCCACGTGAACAAATCGAACCGGTTCTTAAGAGAATGGGTGAAATCGACGCCGATATGTTCGACCGTTATAACGTTGATGACTATGTCAAAGTTATCCATGGTCCACTTGAAGGCACCGAAGGTAGAATCCTTTCTATCAACCGTGATACCAAAGTTGTTGAACTCGAAACCATCTTCTTTGGTAGAGCTACTAAAGTCGAAGTTGACTTCTCTGAAATCGATAAGATCTAAGAAAGTTAATAACAAACAACAAAAAAGACTCCGATTTGGAGTCTTTTATTTTTTGCAAAAAATGATTAAACGGTTTTTCTCTTTTTCTTCATGCCGTTGATAGCTTCACGGAAGTTTCTAATTTCCTTAGTGCCACCGACAACGAAGATAGTGTCATCTGGTAAGAGTGAGTCATTACCACCAGGAACGAACGATCTACCATTTCTCATAATGAGAACGATGTTAACGCCGTATTTATCTTTGGATGATAAATCTTTTAATTGTTCTGGAACATAACCGTTATTAATAACGATGGAGACAACTGAGTATTTGTCATCGAGTTTATAGAAGTCTCTGAAGTCTTCATTACCAAGTCTGTTTGCTAACGCAACACCAGCAGCCTTTTGTGGCATGATGACTTCGGTAGCGCCTAATTTCTTCATAATAGGCATATAGTAAGCATCGTCAACACGAACGATGATGGATTTGACACCTAATTCTTTAAGAATAACAGTTGTTAAAATGCTCGCTTCAATGTGAGAACCATAAGCGACGATAGCAGCGTCAACATCTTTAATACCAAGGTCTTTAAGAGCTTCTTCGTCAGTACTATTAGCGACCGCAACTGTTGGGAGAATGCCGCTTACCTTTTTGACAGCTTCTTCATCACTGTCGATAGCGATGACGTCCATACCGTTGCCGACTAATTCTTCAACGATAGAAATACCAAACTGACCAAGTCCGATCACAGCAAATGATTTTTTAGCCATATAGAGATTCCTCCTTTATCCGATTAAAAAATCCTCTTCAACAAAACTATAATGTGAATTCGTAGTTTTGTCCAAGTTATTTTGGAATAATTGGAAAAATGCCATTGGTCCTAAATGACCAACTAACATTAATAAACATAACACTAAAATTGAGCCCTCTGAAAGGTGTGGTTCTAAGCCTGTATAGAACCCAACATTACCGAAACAAGAGAACACTTCATATAAGTAGAAAGACACCTGGTCTTTTTGAATAGTTTCACTAAGCTCATAGCCTTGCACTGTTTTTGTACCAAAAAGAGTTAAACCAATAAAGGCTACAAATAGGAATAAAACAACAAGGAACACTAAGGACATGCTCTTAGCAACTAAGTCGTAGCTGTAGCGGCGTCTAAACGCTGACATCTTGCTTCCTTTGAAGTAGGAAACGATTGTAATAACAATGATGAAAGCAGTAGTGACTTTAATACCACCAGCAGTGGAAAGTGGTGAACCACCAACAAGCATCATGATGCAACAAATCATTCTGCCTGGTAAGGAAATCTGATCTTGTGGATAAACACTAAAGCCAGCAGTCCTACAGTTAATGATTTGCATTAATGCTTGATAGAAGCTCATTGGGTTATTGGCCTTGAATCCTTCAGTGCAGAAAATAAGACCCGTCATCACTAGAATTAAACCCGCTGTCATAACCAAACAAATCTTAGTAAAAGCGGACCAACGACGTGGTGGTTTATGCTCTAAAATAATTTCAATAATCACTAAGAATGAGATGCCACCAAGTAAGGATAAAACCGCTAAATAAATAGTGGAATAGTAGTATAAGAAATTGCCTGTAGAAATAAGTTCGCTACCAGCAGCTTGTAATCCGCCAATCATTGAGGACGTGCCACTAAATAAGTCGAACCCAGCATTGTTAAAAGCGCTCACAGCGTAGAAAACTGAATAGTAAATTCCTTTCGCAGGATTATTCGGGAACATTTGGAGGAAAAGTGGAAGTCCAAGTAAAGTTCCAACCACTTCACATACCGCCGTAATTGCGATTAACCGGCGCACATACCTCGCAATTTCACCAAAGTTGTTAAAGGAAATAGCTTGAGAAATCATCAAGCGATCCTTGAATTGTAGTCTTCTTCTAAAAATGCTAAATAAGAAGGTTAAAATGGTAACGATGCCTAAACCACCGATTTGCACCAAAATCAAAACGATAATTTGACCAGCGATTGATAAGGTATTTGCTAAGCCTGCTGGATAAGTAGTGACGCCTGTTAAAGTCATCGCAGCAAGCGAAGTAAAGAAGGCATCAGCGTAAGAACCAACATGGCACCATTCATTATTTGGATTGTCTCTAAAAGCAAATGGCATACTGAGAAGGAACGATCCTAACAAAGCAACTGTCAAAAACGAGACGATTAATAATAGGTACGGATTTAACTTAAATTTTTTAGTCATCTTGCTTGCCGATATAATACACTCGCTTGTATGAAAAGTCAAATATAAACAAATCACAAGTGATTTGAACTTCGATTTTTACTTTGTTTAGGAAAAATTAATAAGAAAACACTTGCTACGCTCATACGTATTTTGATACGATATATAAGCGTGTTGTCTAGCGCTATGAGAGAGCGTAAGCGCACGTGAGAAAATTACGTTCCGTGGAAGAGTGGCGATCACTCAATAAACCACGGCACTGACAAATCTACACAAAAGGAGGAAAGTCAAGTGAAGAAAATCGCGAAAGTCGTGAAAATGGAACTTCCTGGTGGTGAAGCAAAACCAGGTCCAAAACTCGCTTCTGCCGGTGTTAACATGGGTAAATTCTGCACAGATTTCAATGCTAAAACCGCTGATAGAAAAGGCGAAATCGTTCCAGTTATTATCACAGCTTATGAAGACAAGTCCTGTGACTTCGTCGTCAAAACCTCTCCAGTAGCAGGTTTAATCTTAAAAGCTGCTGGCATCCAAAAAGGTAGCGCCACTGGCCGTAAGACCAAAGTTGGCAAAATTACCAGAGCTCAACTCAAACAAATTGCTGAGTATAAGCTCCCAGATCTCAACTGCGAAGACATTGAGGCAGCTATGAAGATCGTTGAAGGCAGCGCCAATAACATGGGCGTTGAAGTCGTTGACTAAGGTGAATCGGCATGTTCAGAAGTAAAAATTACAAAAACGCCGCCGAAAAAATCGACGCCAACAAACTCTACACAATCGAAGAAGCTTGTGCATTAGTCAAAGAAACTTCCACAGTGAAGTTCGATGCTACTATTGACGTTAGCTTCAGACTCAATGTCGATCCAAAACAAGCTGACCAACAAGTCAGAGGAACTCTCATCCTTCCAAATGGTAATGGCAAAACCAAAAAAGTCTTAGCCGTTACAGACAAAGTTGACGAAGCTTTAGCCGCCGGTGCTGATTTCGCAGGTGGTAACGAAATGCTCGATAAGATCCAAAAAGAAAACTGGTTCGATTTCGATGTCATCGTTGCAACACCAAACATGATGGGCAATATCGGTAAATTAGGCCGTGTCTTAGGTCCAAAAGGCTTAATGCCAAACCCAAAGACTGGTACAGTTTCCCCAGATATCGCTAAAGCAGTTAAAGAAATCAAAGCTGGTAAAGTCGAATATCGTGTTGACAAAGAAGCAAATATGCACGTTTGCATTGCTAAAGCGTCATTCGATGCCGACAAGATTGCCCAAAACTTAAACGCTCTCGTTGAAGCTATTGTTAAAGCTAAACCAGCCGCAGTTAAGGGTGTCTACATTAAGAAAGCTGTTATCCATACGACCATGGGTCCAGCCATTCAATTCACATTTGCTGGTCGTTAATTAATTAAAAGCACAATATACCTAAGACAGTAACGGACGAAATAGTCTTAATCATGTTACCGAGGCGTATGTATAAATGCCCACCGTATATTGGAGCCTTCAAAAATCAAAATTTTAGAAAAAGGAGGTCAAGAATATGAATCAAGCAGTCTTAGCCGCAAAATCCGAGACCGTTAAGGAAATCAGTGAAAAAGCGAAAAAGAGCCAAACCATTATCGTTTGTGAATACCGTGGTTTAACAGTTGCCCAAATTCAAGAAGTCAGACGTGCTTTACGTAAAGAAAAAGCCGAAATGAACGTTTATAAGAATTCTCTTGTGGAACGTGCTGTTGATGAATTAGGCTATAACGATTTAAACGCTATTCTTACTGGCCCAAATGCTATCGTCTTCTCTGAAGATGTCATCGCTGGTGCCAAGGTCATCGCTAAATATGCGAAAAGACACAGAGACGTCTTAGTTGTCAAAGGCGGTATCGTCGAAGGTAAATTCGTCGACGCCAAAGGCATCATCGAAGTTAGCAAACTTCCAGGAAAAGAAGGTCTCATTTCCATGTTCTTATCGTGCTTACAAGCACCAATCCGCTCCTTCGCTTGCGCTGTCAAGGCAGTAGCGGACAAGTAATGCCAATCTAGGAGGATTATTATCATGGCAAAATTAACAAATGAAGAAATCATTGCTGCATTAAAAGAAATGACAGTAGTGGAATTAAACGAATTAGTCAAAGCCGTCGAAGCAGAATTCGGCGTCACAGCAGCCGCCCCAGTCGGTGTTGCCGCTGCTCCAGTTGAAGAAGAAGAAGCAAAAGGACCAACAGAAGTTTCTTTAATCTTAAAGAGCTGTGGTGCTTCCAAAGTTCAAGTTATCAAAGCCGTCCAAGCTATCACAGGCTTAGGCTTAATGGATGCTAAGAAATTAGTCGACAGCGCTCCAGTCGCCGTCAAAGAACACATCTCCCCAGTCGAAGCTGAAGAACACAAGAAAGCTCTTGAAGCCGCTGGTGCAGAACTCGAAATTAAATAAGTTCCAAATTTCAAAAACTAATCCATTATCTATAGGGGGTAATTTCGCCTAATGAGCCATTACTTTAAAGAGGATCCTAATCTTGCTTCAAATATTAAAACGATCACCTACGAAGTAAATGGGCTCACTATGAACTTACTCACTGATAATGGAGTATTTTCCAAAGGTAAAGTAGATGAGGGTAGTTTGGCCTTTTTAAAGGTCTTACTCCCTCTCAACCTTGGAAATAACATCTTAGATTTAGGATGTGGATACGGTACGCTCGGCTTAACGCTTGCCGTATTTAAAAAAGACGCAAGGGTCACCCTTGCTGATATTAATTCGCGCGCCCTAGCGTTGTGCAGACGCAATGCGGAATTATTGAATGTAAGCCAACGAGTCACTATCCTTCAAAGTGACATCTATACAAAGATTGAAGGAAAATATGATTCAATTGTTATTAATCCGCCGATTCGTGCTGGTAAGTCAGTGACTTATAAGATGTACGAAGAAGCGAAACAATATCTGATTGATGGCGGCTCTCTCTTGATAGTGATAAGAAAAGCCCAAGGTGCTGAAAGTGCCTCTAAATACATTGAGTCAATCTTCGGTAACGTCAAGTTATTAGATCGAC
>JAEEGJ010029416.1_pt1 | contig 10835 bp, 10 predicted proteins | sample 8958761 | NCBI WGS metagenome assembly JAEEGJ01 (sample SAMN16246546, study PRJNA631951) | gut metagenome | biome: gut microbiome; feature: rumen; material: RS-attached | host: Bos | place: Iran: Karaj | collected 2018-10
TTGTCGCACTCGACCCAAAAGCGAACAACAAGGTCGTTTTCAAGATCCATCCCGGAAATCTCGTGGGCGTAGGCGCCCTGCTTGAACGCGAACCCGTACGCTATATTTTCCAGGCGACCACCGATTCCACCATCACCATCATCAATGACGAGTGCATGGAATCCGAGCTAAAGGCGCTCCCCGTCTGGCTTTTAGCTGCCATCAAGGCGATTTCTGCCAAAACGCGCCGCATCAACGAATCCATCCGCGCCGCAAAGACCGAAAATCCACTCGCAAGCCTCGCCTCTTTCTGCAAATTCTACAGCAAAAACGAAATTTTGCAAAAACAGCCTCTGCTGCAAGAATTCTCCTGGCTTACCAAGACACCGTTTCTAGCCGCAAACGAAGCGCTAAAGACGCTTATCCGCCGCAAAATGCTCATCCCGCAAGGCAATGACACGACGCTTACAGTCCAAGACCCGCGCCTTCTCGAAATTTTCTCGGATTACCTCAAGACGCAAGAACTTGATCTTCCGTGGTTACCGTTCAAGCTCACACTCCAGCAAAAGAGATGCCTCGTCTGGCTATCGACACTCGCCCCCGAAACGACCATGGACGGCTCTGCATGGATAAATTTATTCAAGGAACACCACCTTGAAGTTAGCGTTGCAGACTGGCTCCAGATGCAGCAATTTGAATGGTTCAGCGAAAAAGAGAACAATCTTTTTGCGCTTAGTTTTGACAAAGTAAATTACTATTTATTGGCATTGCAGTACGAGCCAAATCTCAAGGGGACGGTCAAATGATTTTGAGAGAAGGTGAAAAACTCTGCCAGCAAGGCGACCTCACCCATTCCTTTTACATCGTCAAAAGCGGTACGCTTACCGCGACGTCTAAAGACGAGCAAAACGGCACGCAAATTCTGAATTTGGGTCCCGGATCCACGTTTGGTGAACTCTGTCTCATCGCAGGCGAACCCATGGATTACACGGTCTGCGCCGAAGAAGACTGCGAACTCGAAGTCATTCCGCAAAGCGCCTTGCACGACACGATGAAGGAACAGCCCATCTGGCTCAAGTCCATCCTCGCATTCCTCACGCAACGCAACCACATTGCGCAAGAGAACAAGCGTAAGAGCGACTTGATCACAACTTTCCCGTCGCTGTTGTTTGTACTTTCGAGGGTGCCCACAAAAAATATTAGTTTAGATGCACTACAACACGAGATTGCTCATTTTTCAAAGCTTTCTGCGTTTGGTACATACAAACTACTAATCATTTTGCAAGACTTCAAGCTCGTCCGTCTGCAATCGGAATCCGTATCGGTCGAGAACAAGCCGCTGATCAAGATTCTCTACGAAACGCTCCGCCATCGCGCCATTTACAAGAGCACATCGCCGAACATTCTTTCGCTTACCGACCAGGCAATCCTCACCGCATTCGTGAAAGCCGCCTGCGACAAAGGCGATCTCCAGCCCGACGGTCTCGTTGCCGTAAACTCAAGCGATCTGATTGAGCAGACCAAGCGTACCATGCACGGGATGAGCCTCACCCCGCGCAATCTCGAAACGCTTTTGCAAAAACAGCTTCTCAAAGAGCTCCCCAAAGAAAAATATTGCGCGAACTTCGATAAGCTTCTAAACCTGCTCGAACTCAACCGCATTTATCCATTGCTCGATAAGAAATTAATTACTGGCCAATAGTCATCGGTCATTAGTCAATAGACTGAATGTCATTCCCGACTCCGTTCGGGAATCGCCTTCTTGTAAAACGAAAAAAAATTCAAGTATCGATTATTGCCAGCAATTCTAAGCTCTAAGTTCTAAGTTCTAAAATCCAAATTACTATCTTTGTTACGTAACACATTCACCCTTTTACAAGGTTCAATATGAAACTCTCTGCACTTCTCGTGACTCTTTCCTCCATCGCCGCTTTCGCACAGGACGCAGCCGCTCAGCCGGAACAGCCGGGCGCTCTCGCTAGCTTCCTCCCGCTCATCCTCCTCTTTGTGGTGATGTGGCTCTTCTTCATCCGCCCGAAGCAGAAGGAAATGAAGCAGATGGACGAAATGCGCAAGCAGCTCAAGAAGGGCGACAAGGTCATGACTGCCGCAGGCATCATCGGCACAATCGCTAGCATGGAAGAAAACATCATCACGCTCCGCACTGGCACCTCCACCATCGAATTCGAAAAGGCTGCCATTCTCCGCGTCATCAACAACGACACTTCCGCTAAAGTCGAAGAAAAGAAGTAATCATGGCCATTCTCCCCATCAGAATTTACGGTGACCCGGTGCTTCGCAAAAAGTGCGAACCCATCACCGAGATTACGCCGGAACTCCGCCAGCTCGCAAAAGACATGCTCGAAACCATGTACGATGCTCCGGGCTGCGGCCTTGCCGCTCCGCAGATTGGCAAGAACATCCGTCTCGTGGTCATCGACACCGCCATTCCAGACGAAGAGGAACCGCGTCCGTACATCATGTTCAACCCCGAATGGGAAGCTGAACCGGATGCCAAGAACGTCGATTACGACGAAGGCTGTCTCTCCCTCCCGGAAATTTTCTGCAACGTTGTCCGTCCGGACCGCGTGACAGTGCGTTTCTTTGACATCAATGGCGAAGCCCAGGAAATTCATAACTGCGAAGGTCTGTTCGCCCGCTGCATCCAGCACGAATGCGACCACCTCAACGGCGACCTCTTTGTCGATAAGATCTCGACGTCAGACCGCACGATGAATCAGTCCAAGCTCCGCAAGATGGCAAAAGAAACTCAGGCGAAGCTCAAAAAGAAATAAGGTCCATGGGCCTGCTCCGGATATTTTCAGCAGTTGCTTTGACGACACTCTCTTTGGCGACCTCATCTCTTGCGGCCGGCAATTCTGAGTATAGCCCAATCGAAGCAAACAGCGTATCCGAGCAGACCATCGTTCCTCAAAAAATTGCCAAAGAACTCAACCGCCCTATCCAGGTGGGCGTCTTTGTCGGTGTGCCAAACATTTTCGTCCGTCAAAAGAACGAAGAACTGCACATCACGGCCTCTAAAGGCAAACTCAAAATCAAGACAAAATCAAAGCGCCAGCAGACCGCTGACCGACGCGTTTTCAAAGCCACGAGTTCTTCAGCAAGCGATTGCATTGCCATTGCAACAGACAAGGTTGGCCTCAATAAAGCATGTTACAATGGTGAATTTATCGTCACCGCCAATGGCAACAAGCTAAACGCCATCAACGTCATCGACATTGAAGATTACTTGCGTGGCGTCGTTCCTTACGAAATCGGCAAACTCGACGAATCCAAGTTCGAAGCGCTCAAGGCCCAAGCCGTTGCCGCACGCACCTACGCGTACAAACACTTCGGCAGTCGAGTTGCACAAGGCTTTGACGTTTACGCCGACACGCGCGACCAAGTCTACAAAGGTCTCCACAGCGCCACTGCACTTACAGACAAAGCCGTCCGCGAAACCGATGGCGTCGTGATGACGTACAACGGTGAATTCATCACTGCCTATTACCATTCCACTTGCGGTGGCGAAACCGAAGGCGTTGTTACTTGGGGTCGCCCAGACCACCCCTATCTCAAAAACAAACCCGACCTCCGCCCCGACGGAACGCCGTGGTGCCGCGAATCAAGCTACTCGGAATGGACTCGTGAATTCACCGAAGATGAACTTCGCGACTTATTCCAGATAAACGCAAAAGAAGCAAAAGCAAACGTCCCAAGTTTTTCGAGCATCAAGTCGATGCACATTCAAGACACGCTCAAGAGTGGTCGCATCCACACACTCGTCATCGAAACGAACAACGGTTCTTTCACTGCCAAAGCAGACAAAATCCGCTGGCTATTCAAGCGCGGTGGCACAATTCTCCCCTCCAGCTTTTTCCGCATCCACAAGAACGGGAATGAATGGATTCTCAAAGGCAAGGGATTCGGGCATGGCGTTGGGCTTTGCCAAATGGGCGCTCGCGCTCGCGCACAGGCCGGTCAAAGCTACATCCAAATTTTAACGCACTATTACCCCGGCATCACGCTGGAAAAATTCAAGAGATGATAGTCGTTTTAAGCCAGGGCTGTGCCGCAAATTTCGGTGACGGTGAAAAGATTGCGCGCATTCTCTCGCAAAAATCCGAAGTCACATTCGAGTTTCCGGAAGCGAAGCCCGAAGCTTTTTACTTGAACGTTTGCACGGTCAAGGGCAATGCGGGGGCCATGAAACTCCTGCGCAAAGCAGCGAGCACATTTCCGGGCGTTCCCATATACATCACGGGTTGCGCCCCCAAGGACTTCCGCGAAGAAGCTCTCCGCGCCGTTCCTCACGTTCAATTCACAAGCCTGAAAGAACTTGAAGATTCGGCAATATTACCAACCCAGCCTGCGCAATCCCCCTCAAGTCAGACATCCGCGCGCACTCCCGGCAGCAACAAAATCTATCGCAACGTCCTTCGTGAATCCCCGTTCGTCGGCATCGTGAACATCGAAGAAGGCTGTCTCGACGCATGCGCCTTTTGCAGCACACATCTCGTCAAAGGCCGCCTCCACAGCTTTGCACCCCAAACCATCGTGGATCAAGTCCAGGCGCTTGTCGATGACGGTTGCCTCGAAATCCAGCTGACCGGCCAAGACTGTGCCTGCTACGGTTTTGACATCGGCACGAATCTCGCTGAACTCACGCAGAGAATCCTCACGCACGTGAACGGCAATTACCGCATCCGCCTCGGCATGGGCAATCCGCGCCATGTCCTCGGCTATCAAGAAGCTCTTTTAGATTGTTTTACGGATGATCGCATTTACAAGTTCATCCACATTCCCGTCCAGAGCGGCAGCGAAAACGTGCTCAAGGCGATGAACCGTCGCCACACAGCACGCGACTACGCGACCCTCGCCCACGCCTTTACCGAGCGATTCAGCAAGTTCACGCTCAGCACCGACCTTATCGTCGGCTATCCCAGCGAAACCGCCGCAGATTTCAACGACACGTTAAAGCTTTTGAAAGAAACTCGTCCGACCGTCTGCAACATCACGCGTTTTGTCGCGCGCCCAGGCACTGTCGCCGCGCATCTTGAGTCAACAATAAACAGCGCGCATCTCGAAGCTAGCAATTCAGAACGTCTCGCCCCCGCCCCCCTTGCAGTCCCCGACACCGTCAAGCACGAGCGTTCCGCGATTCTCGCCGAAGCGTTCCAGAAAATCGCCATCGAGAACAACAGCGAATGGATTGGCGACGAATGTACCGTCGTCACCGAAAAGCCCGGCTACCGCGCTGGGACCACCATCGCCCGCAACGAGGCTTACCGCCCAGTCGCCCTACAAGGCACATTCCCTACCGGGAAAACGCTCCGCGTCCACATCACCGATGCCGAACCCTTCGCATTAATTGCGAAGCCTCTCTAGCCATTCCTGCGCAATTCTCGCGCGTTTTTCAAACAACCAAAGACTATTGACCATTGACTATTAAAAAAACTCCCCGTGGCATTCACCACAGGGAGTCTTGAAAATCTCTAAGAAATCTTATTTCTTCTTAGCGGTTCTACGGTAACCACGTCTCGTCGTTTCAGTAGTACGCTGGAACGGCATCGTCATCACCGTTGCGTTATTACCGTTACTCAGATAGCAGTATTCGTAGGCTTCCTTAACGACGGTCATCTGGTAAATGTACGGACCCGTAGCAAGCAAGCGACCCTTATCCGTCACCGGATACATCTTGATCGTAGCAGTCATGGCACCAGTTGCACCATAGAGCTTTGTATTGGAGCAACCAGGAACTTCCATGCCATTCGGAGCAGACGGATTTCCCGTGCCCAAAGCCTTTTCAAAGTCTTCCTTAGTCACGCGCTTGTTGTACTGGTTCACAAAGTGACCCAAGTGGTCAAACACGCGAATATTTACCTGGAACGGCTGAGTTGTCGAGAAATGCCATTCAGAACAAGATTCATTACTCTTCTTGCCCGGAATCTTAGAAGAACCATCATTATAGCAGAGAGTCGAATTCGTAGCCTGATCAGCGCCATAAACAACGCCATTAGCAACAACTGTATTGCCCTTGCCACCAGAAGCCATAGTTTCATCGGCATGATCCTTAGCCCACTTCAGCGGGTCGGTGCCACTGACAGCCGGAATCGGAGTCAAAACGAGGTCTGCAGTCATGTCTGTCGGAATCGTACCATCATTGCTTTCTGCAAGATCCGAAAGCTTCTGAGCTTCTTCCGTAAAGTCCGGACGGTCATATGCCGGATCATCAGGAATCACAGGCGTCGTAGCCACAGCGGTATAAGAAATCTTACCCCACTTTTCACGTTCATCAAAGCCTTCCACGTGCTTGCCAGAACTAGAAGCCACATAGAAATTCACCTTCTGAGACCAGAACATCAACTGAGACCATTCGATATCCGTATAGTTACCACCGTTGCCATCGTCATGAAGTCCCTGACTAAACGGTACGTTGAAAGCAATGCGGTCATCGCCCAAAAGTCCGCCATCGACAATATTGCCAGCAGCATCCTTCACAACACCTTCAAACTGGTACATCTGACCATCGGCACCCTTGTCAATCGGTCCCGTCATCGAAGTTACATAGAAACCATAGACAACAGTCTGCTTCACACCATTTGCATCAGTCACTTCACGCAAAACCACCATCGCCGGGATGCCCATATTACCCGAGTTCTGGATAGCGGCAAGGCTGGAGTCAGCAAGCGGGACGTTCATATACATGCTGTTATGAGACACACCGTTTTCGTCCACCTTCACAACGACATCGCTCACAGAAGGCTGACCATAGCGAGACGGAGCGAGTTCAGCAAGAGACGTACGGATGTAAATGTTAGAACCATCGGACTGGCGGTCAGCATAGAAGAAGTGCAAATGATGCCAAGTATCATCAGCCCAGCCAGACACGTCACTAGAATTCAAGCAGTTGGTATAAGTGGCAAGCGGTTCACCAGCATGGCAACCATGGTTGTTCATAGCCAAAGTCTGGATATTGACCTTACCCGGAGCAGCCAAGTGCGTACCACCCAAGTCCACAACAAGCACACCGTCCACAAAGATCCACATGTCATCGTCACCGGCGAATTCAAACACTTCCGGAGTCGGGAGCTGGTTAGAAGACTTATACTTGAAACTTGCATAACCCATCATAGTGAAAGCGTAGTTACGGAGATGCTGCATACCGAGGCTACCATTCATAGCAGCGGCGTTCCATGCGGCACTATAACCATTTCCAGTCGGGTTCACAGCACGCGGACCACCCTGATTCAACCAGTCCGTGCAGAGCTTAGCCGTATTCTGTCCCAAGAAGTCAGCCTGATCTTTAGCATACTGATAATTGTACGGCGGGCAGAAAATGGAGAGCGTCTGCGGACCAAACTGATCGCACACACCATTCGGCTGAATAGAGGCATTACAGGACTTCGGACCAACCCATTCTCTTGTAAGCGGGTTAATACTGTCGAGCGGAGAATAACCACCATTATTGTAGTTATAGTCATAAATGTAATACTTGGATTGCGTATCCTTCGGGATATCCATCGTCGTATTGACACGTTTATTCTGACCAGGAACATCAAGGAACCACTGGTCAAAAAGGGAGTTATCGCAAAGGTCATTCTGCTTAAGGATGACAACATCGTTAAGCATATCGATTTTGCCTTCTTCCTTAGGAACAAACATCAAATACGGCTTTACCATCCCCGGCGTGTAAATAACCGGGTTATTCCAGTTCATACCGCCACCTGGGCACTTGTAGCCACTGACATCTTCTCCAGCGTTCTTGTAACCACGAAGTGTAATATTGCCGTTTTTCTGGGAGCATTCACCGTATTCCAACACGGTTCTAGTAGTAGAAGTCCCTTGCAAATAACCCGGCAAAAGCAAGTTCGCCTGAATCGGAAGACCATCGGTACCAATCTGGGCACCCACAATCCCCTCCCGGAATGTATTCATGTTACCACAAGTAGTGTGATAAGGAGCATTGGCATACCATGCATTGTCGTAGCCAAACATATTCATGGCTGCGCCGGTAGCGGTCCTGTAATTATAGATTTCGTTAATATGATTAACTGATTCTTCCGAGAAATTTTCAAAGTCAGGGTGATTCGGCTGAAAATCGCGAATCACAATATCCAACGTACGGACATCCTGGGTCTGGGCAAAAGCAACAACGGAACAACCAAACAGAGCACCGAGGGTTATCCATCTATAAAATTTCATAATATTCCAATCTCCACCTAAAGATAGGTTACAACAATTCCACCTAAATATAAACCAAATAAAATGAAATGAGGTCTTGCTATATTGCAAAATATATGTAAAAACATAAAATCTTGAGAAATTTCAACAATTACCGTATTATATCGAAAAAAAACACAGCGTTCACAAGCTCTTTTTGAACAGATTATCTATTTTTTCGCGCGTGAATTGGTCTATTATTTTTTTTATTGCCATGATGCTTTTGCTCTTGCGCATTTTGCGCTTGAGAATCCGCGCCAATACAAGCCGTTCTGAGTCATTCAAGCGACTCCCAGCCAAAGATCAGCTGGCAGTGCTCAAGGAATGCCTCCTGAATAATCCATCGGAAACAAACCTCAAAAATCTTGCCGATTTTGCCGAACGCGCATCGCTAGAGATCGACATCGAAAGCTACCGTCCGTTCCTCAAGTCGCAGTTAGCCATTTTCGGTCGTAAAGACGCCATCGCCGAAGACAACGAGCTTTATATTGCAGAATCTGCCTGGATGGACAAAATCAGACCTCTCGAATTTCAAGAAGCCGATACATTCAAAAGCGAAAACAATACACAAAAATATATCGAAAGCAGCCTAGAAGGCATTGCCCGCCTGTATTCAGATAATACCATACTAGACGAACTCGCAAAACTCGCCCCGGACTACCCGCACGCAAGCGAACTCGCCGAAAGCTACAAGCAGCTCATGCAAAAGCGAGACGAAAGCGGTGCCGACGACAAGTCCCTCGAAGCCCTCCGCAAGCTCAAAGACGCTTGGGAAGAAGACCTCTTGAACGTGAGAGTGTAATTATTTTTCTAAAAAGTCCAACGCCTCGCCCGCCAGTTCCACGCAACGATTGCACGGGATGATCTTATTCGGGCGAATTTCCTGGCACTTGGTACAGCCTTGCGCCCCGCGCTTAAAGACTTCTTCAATCGATTCGGCATGGTCGGGTTGCATCATTTTTGCAGCATAGAGCGCCCCACACAAGCCGTCTGGAGCCTTTCCGCCACCAAATGCACGGAACATTTCGGCAGCCTTCACAGCCTCTTCTTCGGACTTGCCCGTTGCTCGCGCATAACCATACGCCACCGACATAGCACAGTTACCGCGCTTATCAGCATGAAATTTCTTCGAAAATTCAGCAATCGACATAAAAGCTCCTTTGCTAAAGACACTATAAATCTACAAAAATCATGTAAAAGCAGTCATTTTAAATGTCATTCCCGCCCCCGAGCGGGAACCTCCTTTTCAAATGATTTTTATATTCATTACATGCCTAACGAAAATAACGACATTCAAAATCTTGACCTCGACCAACTCATCGGCAACATGAGTTCCATCAACAGCGAAGACTACTGGTTCACCAAAGTCTCAAAAATCGAGGAACACGACGAAACCGCCGAGCCCAAGCAAGGCGAACAAGGCTAGAACGAAAACGCCAAAACAGCGCCGTAGTGCCCATCCAGAAGATTCAGCAAGGGAGCGATTCCAACCTGCATGGAATTGCTTGAATTTTTAGAATCTTCCCACTTTTGGTAGTATTTTTCATACTTACTGCGACGAACTAAAGTCGCGATTTCAAAGGTTATATATCCAATCCCTGCCGTTCCCATAATAGCTAAGGGAGCAATAATTCCAACCATTTCCATGGTAGATATTTTTCCACCGCGAGATCCCGCACCCAAAGCCACAGGCAAAGAGATACAACCAGACGCGATCATGCCCCCAATATAAGTCCAAAACATCACATCTTTCACAAAAACATCGCTGTGATATTTTTCCAAGTTGTACTCGTACATTTTCTGATAATACGCCGCTGAATCAACTGGCGTAACAGTAGCCGGTTCATCAGCCAAGCATGGCATCATCAACAACGCGACACACAACAAAATAATTTTCATGCGAATTAATATAAAAAACTCCGCACAAAAATGCGGAGCTTTTAAAATCCAAAATTTTATTTTGAATTACTTGTCAGTAAGCACTGCAACACCCGGGAGGACTTTACCTTCCAAGAGTTCCAAAGATGCGCCACCACCCGTAGAGGTGTGGGTCACCTTCTTGTCAGCGCCGTACTTCTTGGCAGCCGTAGCGGTATCGCCACCACCGATCACGGTGATTGCACCAGCAGCGGTAGCTTCGACGATAGCGTCAGCCATAGCCTTGGTAGCCTTTTCGAAGGCTTCGAATTCGAACACGCCTGCAGGACCGTTCCAAACGATGGTCTTTGCGGACTTGATAGCGTTCACGAAGAGCTTGGTGGATTCAGCGCCCACATCGAGGCCCATCCAGCCAGCCGGAATGCCTTCAGCGTCAGAGACAGCCTTAGTAGCAGCGTCAGCAGCGAACTTGTCAGCAGCGATGTAGTCAACCGGGAGGATGATTTCCTTGCCAGCAGCCTTAGCCTTAGCCATGAGATCCGGAACGAGCTTGGCACCTTCTTCGTCAAACAAAGAAGAACCGATTTCGATGTTGTTGAGAACCTTCTTGAAGGTGAAAGCCATGCCGCCGCCGATGATGATCTTGTCGGCCTTGTCGAGGAGGTTGTTGATGAGCTGGATCTTGTCAGCGACCTTGGCACCGCCGAGGATGGCGAGGAACGGACGCGGAGGATTGTTGAGCACCTGGTCGAATG
>JAEEGJ010029419.1_pt1 | contig 10834 bp, 5 predicted proteins | sample 8958761 | NCBI WGS metagenome assembly JAEEGJ01 (sample SAMN16246546, study PRJNA631951) | gut metagenome | biome: gut microbiome; feature: rumen; material: RS-attached | host: Bos | place: Iran: Karaj | collected 2018-10
GGGCAGCCTTCGCATCGATAATCTGAAGCAGCCGCACATCAATGCGAAACTGAGCACCAACGCTCGGCTCGAAGAGTGGAACCACTTGATTTTCAGCAATCGCCCCGACCGTCTGACGGGCTCGGCCGACGGCTCGCTCACCATCAGCGGCCCAATCGACCTGAACAAAGAGTTCGACCTGAAAGCCTTTCTGCGGCTCAATCCGCGCTGCCAACTCAAACTGCAGCAGGCAAGTTACACCAACGGCTCGAACATCACTCTCACGGGCGTCGATGGCGCGGCCACGCTCAACGGCAGCGCACTGACAATCAGCAGCACAAGCGGTCGCCTGAACAACATTCCCGTAACGTTCAGCGGAAGCATCGGCAATCTGCTCAAAGCCGTTGCCGAGCCTTACCCCGCACTGGACATTCGCGGTTCGGTTTCCACCGATGCGTTTGATTATCAGCAGATTGAACCGTTGTTTGCCAAATCGGACGGTGAGCCGTCGAAGATTACCTACAAGGTTGATTTGATGGCTAGCACCAAAGGCTTCAGTTTCAAGAAGTTCCGAGCCGATAACATTTCGGGACGGCTGCGCTATGCGGGCGAAAACATCGATGTTGACGGTCTGAAATTCAATGCGTTGGACGGCGGCGCCGATGTCCGTGTGGCCTATCGCAGCGGCAAGCACCGCGAGTTGGCTTGCAAAGGTTCGGTCACAAGCATCGATATTAATCAGATGTTCAGCACTTTCGACAATTTCGGGCAGACCACCGTCACCAACGAGAACATTGAAGGGCGGTTGAGTTCGAATTTCACGCTGCTGCTACCGTTTGCAGGCGATTCGGCCGATGTGCGGAATATGGATTTCGACGGCCGTCTGAAGATTGCCAATGGCCGTCTGCACGGGCTCGAAGCGCTCAACAGCGTGGCCGATTTCACCCGCATCGACGAGTTCCGCGACCTGCGCTTCTCAACGCTCACCAACGATATGACCATCAGCGGCGGCACCGTCACAATTCCAAAGATGGATGTGGCCTGCAATGCCTGCGATGTTGCGGTTGCTGGAACACAAAAGTTCACGGGCGATTACGAGTATCACATCACGCTGATTTTGAGCGATTTTATGCGTGGCAAGGCTAAACGTCTGCAACAAACCACGCCTTACGGCATTGTTGAAGATGACGGCGGCAACCACACATCGCTATACCTTGTGGCCACTCGCACGGGCGACAAGACAAAGGTGAAATTCGACAAGGTGGAACTTAAACAGCAGTTGCGCAACGAGTTACAGGAACAGAAAAAGGAAGTGAAACAGATTCTGAAACGCGAGTTTGGCCTGTTCAAGAAGGACACCACCATCAAAACCGAAGAGAAAAGCACCACACCGCCGCCCGCATCGGGCTTTGTGATTGAGTGGGACGATGACGAAGAATAAATACAATATTCCGCCCCGCGAAACGTTATATCTGCTATGAATACATACAGAAATAAAGTAGTTTGGAAATCGTTTATTATTGTCTGCGCAACTCTAATTGGCGGAATATCACTCTATTATACCAATGTGCTTGCGCGAAATATGGCCACCGAGGAGCACAAGCGAATGCAGATTTGGGCCGAGGCCATCCGCCAGATGCAGATTAGCGAAAACGAGGTTGAGATTAATTTCTGCCTCGAAATCATCCGCAACAACACCTCAATCCCCGTCATTCTGACAGCCGATGACAATATTGTTGTGCAGACGAGGAATCTGTCTGATTCTCTTGCTATTATGAGTGATAGCGCCTATTCGGCCCGCCGCATTGAGGCGCTGCGTGCAAAGCATAACCCAATTGTCATCAATCTGCCTGATAATCACAAGAATTTCATCTATTACGACGATTCCACCGTGCTCAAGCAGCTGGCGCATTTCCCGTTTATCCAGATGTCGATAATCGCTATCTTCCTGTTGGTGGCCTATTTGGCTTTCAGTTCGTCGCGCCGGGCCGAGCAGAACAAGGTCTGGATTGGAATGTCGAAGGAGACGGCGCACCAGTTGGGAACGCCCATCTCGTCGCTGATGGCGTGGATTGAGATTCTGAAACAGGATGAGTCGAACGCCTCGTATGTGACTGAAATGCAGAAAGATATTGACCGACTGCAGATGATTGCCGACCGATTCTCGAAAATCGGCTCGCTGCCCACGCTTCAGCCTTGCAACCTGTCGGAAGCCATCAACACGGCGGTGGGTTATATGCGCACCCGCGTGTCGTCGAACATCACGCTCGACGTGAAGGACAACACATCGCACTCGGTTATGGTTAGGCTCAACACATCGCTCTTTAACTGGGTGATTGAGAATATGATAAAGAATGCCATCGATGCGATGGAAGGCAAAGGCTGCATCACAATCAAACTGAACGAGACAGTGAAATTCGCCGAGATTCTTATAACCGACACCGGCAAAGGCCTTGCCAAGAACCAGTTCAAGGCCATTTTCTCGCCCGGCTACACCACCAAAGAGCGCGGTTGGGGACTGGGTTTGTCGCTCGTGCAGCGCATTGTGAACGAGTACCACCGCGGCAAAATCGCCGTGCAGTCGTCGGAGATTGGTGTTGGCACCACGTTCAGAATCCTGCTGCCGAAGGTGAAAAACCGCGATTTGAGCCAGAACGCATAGGGGCTTGATGTTGGCGGGGTGCGGTCTTTCGTTTCGTTAACAATAAAGCCAACTATCCAAAATACTTGAACTCATCGACCAACAAATGGTAGATTTCGTCTTTCACTTCTTTCGATTTAGCCATTATCTGTTGATGAATTTCCAACAAGTCTGATTTACAATTGATTTCGGCATATTTCTTTATTTGAATTATACCACTGTTCATTGTCAGAAAATCGGGGTAATCGAAATACTTGAAATATGGCTCATCTTGAAGGCCAATGTGCTCTATCTTGCTCTGAGTGCAATAGTTATTGCGGAATGTTAGATACAGTTTGTTGACTAAATTCACCAATTCCATCGCCAATTTATGTTCATCCTTAATTTGAGGCCGCAAGGTTGTACGCCAAAAACTCTCATCGTTCATTGGCGACATTGGATTATCAACAAATATCTCTGGAGCACCTTCAACAGGATTGTCTTTCTCGAATTTTGTTACCACACAACGGTTTTCTGCATAGCCGAATGCAAAGCACAAAGCGTAATAATAGTCAGCAAGTTCGGGTTTTATTTCGGGTGCCCAAATATCTGATTGATTGTAGCACGTTGGATAATTGCCATTGATAGCCTTTGTTAATGCAAACCAGCTTAATGTGGCTTTTGCGGATGGCAAATCATATGCACAATAGCTTAAATGGTCTGCTGCGCCTGACATTATTCGTGCATAATTTGTATTGATAAAAGGAACATCTAACCTCATCCAAATTCTATCGCAGTAATTTGTCATTCTATTAAACGTGTCCTGTTTTATGCGGACGGGTGTTATATCATCCATAAAACCTATAAATGTCCCATTATTGGCACCATACGTTTTTTTATTAGACCGTCGTTCATCGCTTAATGGTAAACCACCATATATCTGATTTGATGATAATTCCGTTTTCGTAGGTGTTCTCATAAAATCATATCTTGGTTGTCGATTACCATCAATGAAAGGTAGTGTTGTTCTTATTTCATTCTCGTTTAATGCAAGTAAAATTGTTCGGTAGCCTTCGAGTTTTTGTTTGATTTGACCAGATAGGTTATCAAGAGAATCATTCCATTTTATTTCTTGCAAATCACGTTTGGTGAGATGGCAGAAATCATCTACTTTGACAAAGTTTTTGCGTTCTTTTTTACTTTGGTCAAACCTCCAAATTGTGAAAGCAATCGGGAAGTTTGAGACATCTTTAAAGAACTCTTTGCCATTGATAATAAAACCTTTCTCGTACTTGAAATATTGGTCAAAAACTTCACGGAATGGTATAAATGTTTGACGTGGAAAAAGCCACGATGTTGGGGTGAAAATCATTAACAGCGGGTTCAAATCGTTGTTTTGATTATGTTGCCAACGCGCGATGTTCAAAATCTGTCCCAAAAACGCCAAACAACGGTCTTTTGCGCCATCGTTTCCTGTGAGTTCCATTATACTTGAATGAACATCATAATTCGACTCAACATTTATACGCTTATTCTCGTTCTCATCGGTGCTTTTGTAGGGCGGATTCATCAGGAAAGCTATTGGTTTGTCGAGTTGTCGGCCAGTCTCGTCCAGTGCTTTCATAATTTCAGCCATATATTCCTCCGCCGATTTGTCGAGAAAGTTTAACCCTCGGTTTTCTTTTGTCTTTGGAATGATGGTAAAGCCTGCACTTGCCATATCAATATCGTCTTTCACAGCAAGTTTCATACGCCGCTCAATGGTTTTCAGCAAATCGGGTTGCAATTCCGAAATTATTTTGTGTTTGATTCGTCCGCGCCAGCTTGTGACAAGGTTTCCCGACCCACCTGCAGGGTCGAAAATTATGTACTTGTCATCGAGTTTTGCTTCAATCTTTTCGTGCACATACCAAAGCGCAAAGCGGCTCAAATTAATGTCGGTGAAGTAGATGCCGTGTTGTTCAACGTATTCAGGCATAATGCGACCCAACACCTCATCGAATCGGCTGAAATAATAATCCGACGTAAACCCTTCTCCATCGTTGGTATGGATGTAATGTCTTTCGACAAACTTCTTAAAATCAGGCTTGTATCGTGATTCAATGTGGATTTGCTCGCTGATGCGTCCCGTTCTCGAACTCATTATTTGCACATCATTGTCATCATCATCGTTGTCGACAACCATAGATGAAGAATCCCAAAAACCAACCATCGAATAGAAACAGTGAACTGCATCTATAGGATTCACATAGAACTTTTTAAGATATTCAATGGCATTGATAAAATTGTATCTGATTTGGATACGACTATCTTCCATATTATGAAGTAGCGTGTCAAAATCAAGTAAGTCCGTGTCGATAAACAAATTGTTCCCGCCAGTAATTTGGCAAATTGCAGATTTTAAAATAGCATCGCGGTCCGCCGCCGATGTTTTGCCCGCATTGATAGGCCCCATTTTGTTCGGGGCGACCTTTTCATCGCTTTCGTTGGCTGTTTTTCTGACAGATTCGGGAATGGCTGAAATTCGCCAAAATCCCAGAAAATCGTGTGTAATCACACAAATATTATTGAAACTCAAGCCCTTCTTGGCATAGTGCAACGCTTGGTAGAATCCCTTCAACCAATCTTCGTTTTTCGTTTTCAGTTCAACCACAAGTTTGCCCACAATGTAGATGTCGGCGCCTTCGGCATCGGTTTCAACTTTATACTCTTTCGGGAATAGTTTTTTGAAGTAGGAATCAATTTGGTTGCGCTTTGCAGCTTCCGATTCAGGCGCCAATATGTACTTTTTGACACCATTCAGTTCTTTCGATAATTTTTCAGCCATTGTGGTAGATTTTTCGCATTCGCTACTACCACAAATGCCTTTGGTACAAAAGAAAAGCGTGAGCCTTTCTATCGCGTTCACGAAAGGAGCCTCAGATGAACCTTCCGCCAGTTTCTATAGAATCCCACGCCCAGCGTGGACATCAATCCATTTATAGAAACTGTCAGAAAAGCAAGTCAAGGCTTTCCGTGAAATTTATGCTATTTGTACCTATTCGCTAAAGAATTAAGGTTCTGAGGCTTTTTTCTTTTTTGAACGCGCTAATAGCTAATGCCGTGTTATTTAATTATTTATCTATTCAAATTTCTGTTTCGTGCGAATATGTTTTTAATACAATTCAAATGTAGAAAAATATTAATACTGCTCGCAATAAAATTGAATGAAAACAAAATAGACTTCTTGTGAAAATCTGTTCAATCCGTTCAATCTGCGTTCAAAAACCGCAGTGTAAATCTGTGTTATCTCGTGTCATCTGTGCGAAAACAAGTGATGCAAAGTGCGCCAACCGTCTTGCACAAGAGAAACAGTTAACCGCCGCGATGCTCACCACCATTGAATTGGCCGATTTGGCGGTTTAGTTCATTTGGTTGCGATAATCTGCTGCTAAGTGCCTAAAAAAATGAGTTAGCAGCACGCTATCGAACAAAAATAACCGATAACGTGCTGTTAAGTGGTAAAAAATATGAGTTAACAGCAGATTATCCGAAAATTATGTTTTACTTTGTTGATGAAAACAATCCGTTTGAAATTGGCGGTGCCAAAAGTTATTGGTGACACCAAAAAACAAAATGCAAACGGCTTTAAAACAGACTGTTATGATTGTCGGCAGAGAGAACGAGCGGAAAGAATTACTCGAACTTTTGGAAAAAGACGAGTCGCAATTCTGCGCCGTGTATGGGCGGCGGCGTGTCGGGAAGACCTATCTGATACGTGAAACATTTGAAAATCAGTTTGCTTTCTACCACACGGGCATTGCCAATGTCGGGCGGAAAGAGCAATTGGCCGAATTCCGCGAATCGCTGCGCCGAGCGGGACTGAAGCGCTGCAAGATGCCCAAAACGTGGTTCGATGCGTTCCACTATTTGAGCGATTTGCTGAAAAAATCGTCGGCAGAAAAAAAAGTTGTTTTCATTGATGAACTGCCGTGGATGGACACGCCCAAATCACAGTTTGTCAGCGCGTTGGAGCATTTCTGGAACGGCTGGGCGAATATGCGCAACGACATTGTTCTGATTGTCTGCGGAAGCGCCACATCGTGGATTGTGAAGAAGATAATGCGCAACCACGGAGGGCTTTACGGGCGGCTCACGCGCCAAATCCACCTTCCGCCATTCAATCTGTATGAGTGCGAGCAATACGCTCATCTTCAAGGACTTGAACTCACACGGAAAGAATTGGCCGAAGCCTATATGATTTTTGGCGGCATACCATATTATTGGAGCCTTCTGCGCCGTGGCGAGAGTCTGGCTCAGAACATCGACAGGCTCTGCTTTGCCGACAGCGGCCGTCTTTCCGACGAATTCGATGCTCTTTATGCATCGCTTTTCAAAAATCCCGCACCTTATATTGATGTTGTTACCACGCTGTCAACCAAAAAGATAGGAATGACGCGCAAAGAGTTGCTGCAAGATGCCGGCCTTACAGACAATCCCGTGTTCAACCGCGTGCTTGAGGAGTTGCAGTTGTGCGGTTTCATCAGAAAATATCAGTCGATGCAGAAACGCGAGCGAGATGCCCTGTTCCAACTGATGGACAATTTCACGCTGTTCTATTTCCAATATTTCCGCAACAATTCGCGCCACGATGCGCATTTTTGGACCAACAGCCTGAGCACAGGGCTGCACAACGCGTGGGCTGGGCTTGCGTTTGAGCGCGTGTGCCTGTGGCATCTGCCGCAGATAAAGCAGGCGCTTGGCGTGTCGGGTGTGGTGAGTTACGTGCAGTCGTGGCGCACCGAAGCCAACAATGAGCACAGCGGCGCGCAGGTTGATTTGCTGATTGACCGCAATGATGGCATCATCAATCTTTGCGAGATGAAATTCGCGAGCGATGAGTTTGTCATCGACAAGGCCGAAGATGATTATCTCCGCCGTCGAAAGTCTGTTTTTCAGATGGTTACAAAGACTCGGAAGGCCGTCCACACAACAATGATAACCACCTACGGTCTGGCCCGCAACGCTTATCGAAACAATATCCAATCGGAAATTGTATTGAACGATTTGTTCGCTAATGTGCGATAATCTGCTGCTAAGTGTCTAAAAAAATGAGTTAGCAGCACGCTATCGAATAAAAATGGCCGATAACGTGCTGTTAAGTGGTAAAAAATATGAGTTAACAGCAGATTATCGTGTTTGTTTTTACAAGAATGCGTGTTTGCCATTACCGCTGAGGCGAAAACAGCGCCGAGCAAGAATCGGAATAAGGCCAAATGATTCAGCCGTATAAACAACCGTGCCGGCCTCCGACATTGCGGAAACCGGCACGCGATGTTGTATTTTGGCAGCCGTTATTCAACGCCAGCCAGGCCGTCGGCAAAGCCGCCATAAACGGCTTTGCGGGCTTTGAATCCTTCGGTCCAGATGCCCACGGGCTCGCCGCCACGCCAGCCGCCGCCATCGGGAGCGTCGGTCAGGCACCATTGGCAGATGCCGTATTGCTGCGCCGCAGGAATAATCTCGAAGTATTTTTTGATGATAAACTTGTAGAAATCAGCCATTTTCTGATGTTCGGCTTTGGTAACTTGTGATGTTTTGAGTTTTGTTCCACTCCATCTTGAGTTGCCGCGCACATAGCCCATATCGAGTTCCGAAATTCGGCAGAGTTTTCCGCTTGCGGCCATAATCTCAAACATCTTGACAATATGCTTTTCGATATTGGCCTGGATGCCTTCGTCCTCGAAGCAGCTGATGTGCATCTGAGTGCCGATGCCGTCGATTTTTGTAACGCCGTCGGCCTCCCATTTCTTAATCCATTCAACAAGGCTCTTAACCTTTTTGTTGTCGTCCCAGTCCGACTCAAGGTTGTAGTCGTTCACAAAGAGTTTCAGCTCGTCGGGGTTGCCCTTGAAGTGCTTGCGGGCGCTTGCCACGGCAGTGCGCATATATTCGAGGTCGCCCATATAATACTGCCAGTAGAACACACCTGACGCCACATTGGTGGGGTCGCCGTTGTTGTTCAGCTCGTAGCTTTGCAGAACATAGTTGCCGCTGCCATCGTTGCCGCCGCCCGAGATGGGTTCATTCACAACGTCCCAGGCCTTCACGTAGCCGTCGGTGGCCTCCATCATTCCGGCAATCCAGCGGTCCATAGCCCATTTGAGGGTGTCGCGCTTCTGCTCGGCGGTGAGCGGAATGGTTTTGTCGCTGCCTTTGTGTGTGATTTTCAGGCTTTCAATGGTAATGTCGCCAACAAAATCGCCAGTCTGGAGCAGCACAAATCCGCCGTCAACTTTGGGGGTGACGGTAACGGTGTACTCTTTCATTGTGTTGTCGATGGTTATTGCTCCGCTGAAATTGTCGGGATACCACGAGCCCACGCTGTAGTTCAAAGTGGCATCGCCGGTGGCTTGGGCCTTGATTGTCATTGTGTAGGTGGTGCCGATTTTAGTCATCAGACTGTTAGCAATCTGATACTGAACCATATAGTTGTTGTTGGCTTTCTTTTTGTTCGAGATGAGAACGCCGTCTTTGGTGATTTTTATCGAGTAATCGACATTGTTGTCTTCCTGAATGAAATCGGCTTTCCAGTAATTCCACGAAGTGAGTTTGCTGTAGGTGATGTTGCAGTCCTCAATGTCAACCTTCTCGCTTTCAGGCACTTCGAGCTCCTTGTCGGCCATCAGCCCCATCAGGTAGCTGGGCTGCTGCTGCGAGTGCCAGGCCAGAGTGTGGCCATAGATGGTGAGTCCGGCATTTTTGGCATCGGTAACAAACTGCTTGACGCGGTTGAAATTCATATTTCCGCCGCCATCGACAACCGAGGCGTACTTCATAGCGTTGCCGGCCACAATCTCGTCGAAGTGAGCCGTCACGGTGTCGCGCAAGCCGTTGCGGTTGTTGTGGAACTCGTTGACATCGAGGGCGCCGCTGAATTTGAAATCGGGGTGCTCGGCGCGGTCAACGTAAGTTTTCAGATAGCGCAGGCTGTTCACGCCCGATTTGCCGGGAGTGACAACGGTGTCGGTCTTGGTGGTGTCCGACGGATTAATCGGGTCTGGCTCCGGGTCGTTTTTGTCGTTTTTGCAGGCGGCGAAGACCACGGCAACAGATAATGTCAGAAACAAGAATTTTCTCATAACCATACTTTTAAAATTACACATACGGAGAGCTGTTGCTCATCCGGCGGCAAATGTACCAAAAAGAATGGTAGGTGTGCAATCGGTTGCACAAAGAGTTTTATGCTTTTGGTGGGAAAAAATACTGACAGCGCGGGAATCAATAATTTCCAATATACGAAACCACGGCGGCGGCGCAGCCTTCGCGCCCCTGCGCAAACGAGAGCGAGATGTAGTAAACTTGCGTTTTTGCGCAGAAGAAGTCGAAACTGGTGTACGACATTCCGTCAGACTCGTCGTAGTTGCTGCCGTAGAATTTGGTGAAATCGTAGAGTTTCAGAATGATTTGGTCGGTGCAAGCCGAGTCGGCCTTGACGGTGAACCGGTAGTGGGTGCCCTTGTTGAGCAGAATCGAAAATTCCTCTTTCTGCTTTTTAGAGGCGGTTACGGCCTCCAGGCGCACGCGGAAATCTTTCAGGTAAGTGGCCTTGCCAACAATATCCTTGTCCTTCATCACTTCGTCTTTCAGCGCCAACCCACATTGCGCCGATGCGGTTTTCGCGCCAGCGCACATCAAGGTGCAAACACCAATCATCACACAAATTCGGAATATAGTTTTTCTAATGCTGACCATTACTTTGGTTTGTTTATCGTGCAAAGGTAAAAAAAATTTGATTGCCAAAAATTTTATTCATCCCCAAACTCCATCAGATAAGCCTTGATGAAATCGTTGAGTTCGCCATCCAAGACGGCCTGCACGTTCGATGTCTCGTAGCCTGTGCGCACGTCCTTCACCAGTTTGTAGGGGTGCAGTACGTATGAGCGGATTTGCGAGCCCCACTCAATTTTCTTCTTGCCAGCCTCAACTTTGTTGGTCTCGATGCGGCGCTTCTCCAACTCCAGGTTGTAGAGTTGCGATTTGAGCAGTCGCAGGGCGTTCTCGCGGTTCTTTGGTTGGTCGCGGGTTTCGGTGTTCTCGATTGAAATCTCGTCGTCCTCGCCAGTGACGGGGTTTTTGAACTTGTAGTGCAGGCGCACGCCCGACTCCACCTTATTCACGTTCTGACCGCCAGCGCCGCTTGAGCGGAAGGTGTCCCACGACAGGTTTGCGGGATTGATGTTTATCTCAATATCG
>JAEEGJ010029425.1_pt1 | contig 10833 bp, 10 predicted proteins | sample 8958761 | NCBI WGS metagenome assembly JAEEGJ01 (sample SAMN16246546, study PRJNA631951) | gut metagenome | biome: gut microbiome; feature: rumen; material: RS-attached | host: Bos | place: Iran: Karaj | collected 2018-10
GGTTTTGCTGACTGTCTTCTGTATCACATATTGTATCATAGAGAGTAAATTACGCAAAAAATTATGACTAGAAAACATTTCCTAGATAACATCCGTTGGACGACAGTGCTTCTGGTGCTGCTCTACCATGTGGTCTATTTCTACAACAACAAAGGTGTCTTTGGCGGCATAGGGGGCTGGGTGGACGACCCCAAGGCCCAGCCCCAGGATGTGGTGATGTATCTCCTCTATCCGTGGTTTATGATGCTGCTGTTCCTGGTGGCAGGCATCAGCAGCCGCTATGCTCTCCACCCAGTGTCCGGGCTGACAATAAATGCCTCAAGGGGACAATGGTTCAAGAAACGCACGCGCCAACTACTTGTCCCTGCCACGATAGGCCTGTTTGTCTTCCAATGGATGACGGGCTATTTCAACACCCAGATAGCCGGTGTGGCGCAGGGCATTCCCAATCAGATTGCCTCCATCCCCGCTGGTCCTGTCCGTTATATGGCATGTGCCTTCTCAGGCATCGGCCCGCTGTGGTTTATTCAGGAGCTGTGGCTATTCTCGCTGCTGCTGATTATTATTATCGCCATTGAGCGCGACCGCCTGTACAATGCCGTCGGCCATCTGCTGCAGTCCACGCGAGGTTGGTCCAGACTTTGCCGTCTGGCACTCCTGCTGGTGGGCGGCTTCCTCCTTATCTGGGCAGGGGCGCAAGGGTCGATAGCTAACCCCGACCCCCATAGTGCACAGGGGTTGTGGAACCTCTACCGCCCGCTGGCCTACCTCGTCCCCTTCCTGATGGGATATTACCTCTTCTCGCGCGACAGCGTGCAGCGCTACCTGTCGCACTATGCCGGCTGGCTACTTGCTATGGCTTTGGTGGCAGGGGTGGCACTGACTTGTGCCACTTGGGGTGAGAACAACACCGCACCGCTCTACCTGATGCACTGGAGCACCAACCTCTTTGCTTGGCTGGCCATCCTAGCCATGCTGGCATGCTTCAAGGCCTGGGGCGACCGCACCTCTCCTTTTGCCACCTACATGACCCGCAGCAGCTACGGCATATATATCGTACACTACCTCATCATCGCCGCCCTCGGCTACATGTTGAAGCTATACACGGGGCTACCCCCCGTGGCAGACTACCTAATCCTACTGGTGGCAGTCTTCACCCTCTCCCCAGCCATATACGAACTGCTGCGCCGCATCCCCTTCCTGCGCTGGGCAATATTAGGCATCAAGAAACAATCAGAATAATCCGAATACTCCGACCCTTCCGAATATTCCGAATAATCAGAAAAAAAAATAACATTATGGACGAAATCCTACGTATTGAAGGCTTGAGCAAGACCTTCACCCTGTCGCGCAAGCAGCAACGGCTGGAGCGCACACACGCACGCCACAAAGTGGCTGTGGACGACCTGACGCTGACTGCCAACCGAGGCGAGATTTTCGGTCTGCTAGGTCCCAACGGAGCGGGCAAGACCACCACACTGCGTATGCTTGCCACACTCATCAAGCCCGACAAGGGCGACGCCTGGGTGGACGGCTGCAGCATCGTCAGCCAGCCCGAAGAGGTGAGAGGCAAGATAGCCTTTCTCACCAGTGAACTGAAGTTGGAAGATTTCTTCACGCCCAACTACCTCTTCGATTTCTTCAGCGAGCTGCACGGGGTTGCTCCCGCCATCGCTACCCAACGCAAGCAGGCTCTGTTTGCCCGTTTCGGCATCGACAAATTTGCCGAGGTGAAGGTGGCGAACCTCTCTACCGGCATGAAGCAGAAGTTGAGCATCGTCATTTCGCTGGTTCACAACCCCGACATTATCATCTTCGACGAGCCCACCAACGGCCTCGACGTTATCACCGCCCGCACGGTGACCGACTATCTACAGGAGCTGCGTGGCGAGGGCAAGACCATTATCTTGTCGACCCATATCTTCAGTTTAGTGGAACGCCTGTGCGACCGCGTAGGCATTATCATTGACGGACACCTCTCGGCTTGTGGCACATTGGAGGAGGTTTGTGACGGACTGAGCATCGAGGACCGCTTTTTCGAACTATATAAAGCACAGAAAGGAGACGAAGAATGAATAACATACCCCGACCTTCGGCCACCCCTCTCAAGAGGGGACGCAACAACACTTGGACCATCATCCGCAAAGAGTTCGCCCGCTTCTTTGGCGACCGCCAACTGGTGTTCACCTCTGTCATTATGCCGGGTCTGCTGATATACCTTATCTACAGCCTAATGGGTGTGGGCATCCGCAACATGGAGACCCAAGGCGAGCAAGACCTCGTGACCGTGCATGTGGAGAATATGCCTGAGAGCATGGCTGCCCTCCTGACGCCTACCGACAGCAGCATGTCCCTGCTGCAGCACCCTTTCGGGCAGGACGACATCGACGCGCTGCAAGATAAAGACCTCAACGCGGTGCTGATACGTTTCCCGCAGCATTTCGACTCGCTGGTGGCCACCTACACCCCTCAGAGTGGCGAACTGGCACCGAATATTGAGATATACTACAACTCCGCCAACAACGCCGCCAGCCGTGTCTATTATGCCATCGACGGTGCGCTGACCGCTTATGAGAACAGCCAGTCGAACCTCTTCGACATCAACCGCGCCGACAGCGAGGAACAGAGTTTCGACCAAGCCACCGACGACCAGGTGGTGGGAGACATACTCAGCAAGCTGATTCCTATGCTCATCATCATGATGCTCTTCAGCGGCACCATGGCGATAGCCCCCAGCGCCATTGCGGGCGAGAAGGAGCGCGGCACTTTTGCCACCCTGCTGGTCACACCCATGAAACGCTCGGAGCTGGCATTGGGCAAGATTGTATCGCTCAGCAGTATTGCTTTGCTCAGCGGCCTCTCCAGCTTCGTCGGCATCGCTTTGTCGTTGCCTAAGATGATATCGGCGAGCAGCGAAGAGATTAACATTCCCTTCAACTATACCACCAACGACTACGTTGCCCTGCTGTTGGTCATTCTGGCCTCGGTGCTTATCATGGCCTCTGCCGTCAGTTTGCTTTCCGCCCTTGCCAAGGACGTGAAGAACGCCGGCACCATGATTACCCCCTTTATGCTGGTGGTGATGCTGGCAGGCCTGCTGCCCATGTTCCAGACTAGCACACCTGACAACCTGGTGGTCTATCTCATCCCCTTCTACAACTCGATTGAGGTGATGACCGACGTGTTTGCCCACTCGCTGCGCTGGACACCCGTGCTCATTACCCTCGTGTCCGACATAGCCTATACCGGCATTGCGGTCTTTGGCCTGACGAGGATGTTTAACAGCGAGAAAATCATGTTCTCTAGATAATTCAGAATAATCGGAATAATCTGAATAGTCTGAGTAATCTGAATAATCCGACCCCTCCGACACTTCCGATTACTCCGACTCCTCCGAAAAAAAACAATCCCATGAAAAACCTCAAGCTCTACCTCGCCATAGCCTACGGCCTTATCTGGGCCGCAGGCTTGGCCTTATATCTGTCGGGATACATAGTAGCCTCCTTTTCGGGTGCTGCCCCCTGGCTGGTATCCACCTGCATGTTCATCCCTTTGGTGGCGACGCTCATTTGCCAAAAATCATCCAAAGAACCCTTGCTTCGCAATGTCGGCATCAGCTGGAAAATCAATCGCTGGTGGTTCTTCGGCTGGCTAACCTTCCCCATTGTCGCACTGCTCACGCTACTCTTCACCGACTGGATAAGCGGCATCGACACGCACACCGAAGTCATGCAGGCACTATGTGAGTCAATGCCCATCGGTCCTGCGGGAGCAGTAGCCTTTACCCTCCTGTCGGGCATGTTGGCAGGCGTCACCATTAATGCCCTCTTCGCCTTCGGCGAGGAGGTGGGCTGGCGCGGATACCTGCTCAAGCAGTTCGAAGGACGGTCGTTCCTTGGCACCGCTGTCATCATCGGCATCATCTGGGGTTTGTGGCACGCACCACTCATCCTCATGGGGCACAACTACCCGCATCATCCCCAATGGGGTGTCCTCATGATGGTGGTGGTGTGCATACCCATGAGCTTCATCATCCAGTATTTCCGCATCAAGAGCGGTTCCGTCATTGTGGCGGCCATCATGCACGGCACCTGCAACGCAGTGGCGGGCACAACGATGCTCTTTGTCGGCCTTGACCGATTCAACGACCTCCTCGATGGTGCCTGCGGCCTTGCCGGCATCCTCGCCATGCTGGTGGTCGCCGTGGTCATTTTCCTCTTCGACCGCTACGTCACCCGCGACCGCATCTGTACCTCGCCCATCAAAGGCAATACCGCGACAACCTCACCGTCCCAATTATAGTAGGCGGTCATGTTGAGAGGGTGTCTCAAAAGTTTTGAGGCACCCTCTTATTGTACAATTCGGTCTCATGTCACAAAAAAGTTGTATTTTTGCATCGGCGGAGTTACCACTCCGTCGATGCGTATTTTTTTGATTATTGCCTATTTATGAAAAAGTTACCTCTTTTACTACTCACTCTGTTGTTGGCTCTGTCTCCCTGCAGGCTTACCGCCCAAACAGCTGAAACCGACTCAATAGATGTGTTGCACTACGACCTAGCAATCGATCTGAGCGACACCACCTCGCACATGCTACGCGGTGTGGCCGACATCACTTTCGTGCTGACTCGCGACTGCAGTTCCGTCACCTTCGAGCTCATCTGCGACCAAGTCAGCCCCGTCAGCCTTGACGGCACCGTCACCCGGGGCTTCAGCTACAACCCCGACGACGGTCTGCTAAGCGTATACCTGTCAGGTGGACAAGTGGGCGACACCCATGTCCTCTCGGTACCCTACACCACAAATGGCTATATCGAGAGTTCGGGCTGGGGCGGACTGCACCTCGACCCATATATCTACTACAATCTTGGTGCGGCATTCTCTGCCTACCCGCATGCCTTCGGCCGAAGTTGGTTCCCCTGCCGCGACAACTTCTACGACAAGGCCACCTATCGCTTTACCGTCACGTCCAAACCCGGATGGAGTGCCATCTGTAGTGGCCTGCTGCAGTCGGTCGACACCCACCCCGACGGCACCACCACCCACGTCTACCTCCTCGACCACCCCACCCCCACCTACATTGCCTCCATCTCCTCAGCCGCTTGGAACACTATACAACGCCAATACCCCAGCCGCTACGGCACTTATCCCGCCACCATCGGCTATCTCAATCGCGACAGCAGCCAGGTGGCTGCCGCTTTCGACATACTCGACACCGTCATCCCATACTATGAGCATGCCTTCGGACCTTACCGCTGGGACCGCATCGGCTACATAGGCACACCCAAGGGATCCATGGAACACGCTAGCAACATCGGTCTGGTCGACGTCTGCATCGCCTCGACCGAGGTAGACTGCCAGATGACCCTATGCCACGAGTTGGGGCACGCCTGGTTTGGCAACCTCCTCACCTGTGCCACAGATGCCGACATGTGGATAAACGAGGGGGGTGCCTCCTTCTGCGAGGAACTCGCAGCCGAAGCCGCCTACGGTCGTTCCACCGCTACCCAACGCTATGTCGATAAACTCAGCTCGGTGGTGCGCAATGCCCACCTTGAAGACAACGGCTACCGTTCCCTCTCGGGCATGTCGCCCTTCTACACCTATGGCACCACCACTTACAACAAAGGTGCCATCGTCTGGCATTCCCTCCGTGGCATTATGGGCGACTCACTCTTCTACAGCTGTATGCACCGCCTCTTCGACCGCTGCGCCTTCGGCACCATCGACGCCGCCAGCCTGCGCGACAGCCTCACTCTCTACAGTGGCATCGACCTCAACGGCTTCTTCGACTTCCATGTCTTCACCCCCGGATTTGTCGACTACGACATAGACCAGCTGCAAGTAGAAGGCTACCACGCCACCATCACCCTGCGCCAACATCTCGTAGGCACCGACCACTACGCCTACGGCAACCATGTGCCCGTCACCTTCTTCTCCTACGACCTCGCACATGAGAAACGCTGGCTCCAGTTCGACGACAGCGTCGCCACCCTCACCGTCGACCTCCCCTTTGTGGCAGCCTTTGCCGTGGTCGACTACGACCGTGAAATCTCAGACCCCTGTACCGACAACGCCACCAGCCTGCGCACCAGCGGTACCAAGGTTCTGGGCAACAGCTTTTGCAAGATACAGGTGCCTACCAACACCGACAACCCCAAGGCTTGGGTCCACGTAGGACACCATTTCGTCCACCCTGGGGGCGACACCCTAGAAGGCATCGTCCGCTTGGCCAACCGATACTGGCAGGTCACCGGATTTATCCCTTGGGAGAACCAATACAAAGGTCTGTTCCTCTATAACCTTGGAAGCAATGGCTCTTCCAACGCCTCCAACCTTGACCTCGACTTCTACAACAACCACCGCAGTCTCGATTCCATCTGCCTCCTCTACCGTCCCGACCCACACCATCCTTGGCAGGTCGTCTCGCACCGCCGCACTGCCTCCAGCTCCATCACCACCGGCTATTTCACCTCCCGTCTATTCACCGGACAGTACACCCTTGCCATCGTCGACACTGCCATAGTCTCCATTCCTGCCCTACCCTCCACCAGTCAAAAAGCCCGCCTAAAACTGTTCCCCAACCCCTGCTCAGGCAACACCCTGTGCGTCGAAGTGGAGGGCTACGACAAAAATTTTGACCTCCTATTTTTCGATGCCAACGGGAAGAACGTTCTACAAATGAACAACATAAAGAGTGGCGACACTTTCACCCACACCCTTGCCCCAGGAAGTTATGTGGCAATAATCCAAAATAAATTCATATCTTTGCAAACGCAAATTATAGTACAATGAAAAATACAAGAACCCTCCTATTGGCAATTCTGCTGATGGCATCATACGCTGCCTCAGCCCAGTACACACAGCAACGGCCTAACACCGAATTCATGTTCAAAGTCGAAGCCGGCTACCTCCACTCCGTGGGCAACTATGGCAAACCAGAAATTGAGGCCGTCGACCCCGCCGACACCCCCTCTGGCTACCGCCTCAACCTCCACGAAGAAGCGGCTGGTCTCAACGTAATGGCCGGTGCCAACATCAGTCAGGACTTCTTCCTCGGTGGCGGACTAGGCTATGCCTACTGCATCCCCTTCTTCAAAGGCAACGTGGACTACACCCCCAGCCACATGGCTCACCTCTTTGTCGACATGGACTACCGTCCCGTAGGCGACATTTGGGCCCCTATGGTGGGCGCACGCGTGGGTGGCAGTTTCTTGATGAACCCCGGCAACTACGGCAACACCATCAGCCCCTACCTCGAAGTCTATGCCGGCCTCAACTGGTTTTACGACCATGCCCTTCAGCAGATGGACCGCAACTACCATAGCCTCTTCGTCGAAGCCGGTATCGTCCTAGAACAGCAGTCGGTCTTCTTCCCCCTGCGCATCGGCTGGAGATGGTAAAGAATGTGTTCGTCCGCTAATCTGTTTTTCCGTTAGTCCAAGATTCCATTAAGGCATCCCCACACTAACACATCCCCACATTCATTTTGTGATATGGATAGTACACGCCAACAGAAGATTTCACGTCTCATACAGCAGGACCTCGGCGACATCTTCCTCCGCGAGATGAAACCTGTGCTGGGCAACTCCCTCATCACCGTCACGGGGGTCCGCATCTCGCCCGACCTTTCTATCGCCCGCGTCCACGTCAGCATCATGCCTATCGGCAATATCCCTTCCCAAAACGGACAGCCTGCCCAACCCGCCACCAAGCAGGGCATCATCGACGCCATACTCACCCACAGTTCCGACATCCGCCGCCGCCTAGGCAACCGCGAGGGCAAGCAACTACGCATCATCCCCCAGCTCGACTACTATCTCGACGACTCGCTCGACTATGTCGAACGTATCGAACACCTGCTGAAAGAAGGCTGACCCCACCCTGAAAGCAACCCTTAAGGGAGGAGGCATCCCTCCCTCACTCCCTCAACCCTTCATCTCCTCAACCCTCAAAAAGGCTCTACCCCTTGAAATTCAAACTCAATCTCCTGATGGCATGGCGCTACTTCTTCTCACGCAAGCAGAAGACCGTCATCAACATCATCTCTTGGATTTCCCTCGTGGGCATCGCCGTCAGCACGGCGGCACTCATCGTAGTGCTAAGTGTCTACAATGGCATTGGCAACCTTACCCAGAGCCTCTTCAACTCTTTCGACCCCCAGCTGCTCGTCCAGCCCGCCAAAGGCAAGACCTTCCACACTGCCTCCCTCCCACTCGACAGCCTCCAGCACCTATCAGGGGTAACCGCCCTCTCACAGATAGCCGAAGAAAACGCCTGGATAACCTACCGCCACAACCAAGCCATCGTCACCCTTCGCGGCGTGGACGACCAATATCCCCAAGTGTCGGGACTCGACACACTCCTCTACGAAGGTGTCTACGGACTGAAAATAAAAAATGGCACTGAATATGCCAATACGGCAATCCCCGACTACGAAAACGACACCACCCCACTCCCACATTCTCACATTCAAGAATTCCCACATTCCACCACCTACTTCCTCCTCCTTGGTGCCGAGGTGTACTACAACCTAGGCATTCGCGAAGCTTCCAACCAACCCATCGCCATCCACATTCCCAAGCGCGGCACCGCCCTCGGCCTCACCATGGAGCAAGCACTCAATACCGCCTACGCCATGCCCGGTGGCAATTTCTACATCCAGCACGACATCGACAGCCGCTATGTAGTGGCCGACATCGCACTCGTGCGACAGCTCATGAACTATGCCGACGACGAATGCACCGCCCTCGCCATCGCCCTTCAGCCCTCACTCAAACAAAGAGCACAGACCCAAATCCAAACCCAAATCCAAACACTCCTCGGCCCCGACTACACCGTCAAGAACCGCTTCGAACAGCAGCCCGTATACTACAAAGTGTTCCGCAGCGAACGCCTCGGCATCTACCTCATCCTAGCTCTTATCACCCTCATCGCCACACTCAACCTCTCCTCCTCACTCACCCTATTGGTGCTCGACAAGCGTCGCGACATAGCCACCCTGCTCAGCCTCGGCATGCCTCGCAACCACATACGCGACACCTTCCGCCTCGAAGGCATCATGATATCCGCTATCGGCGTAGTGGCCGGCCTGCTCATTGGCTTTGTCATCTGCCTTCTCCAACAGCGGTTCGGCATCGTCAAGATGGGTTCCGGCTTCGTCGTCTCCGCCTTCCCCGTTGCCATGCGTGCTGCCGACTTCCTCATCACCTTCCTCCTAGTCACCGCCCTCAGCACCCTGGCAGTCCTTGCCACCATCCGGAAGCGCAAGATACGCTGACCCCATCGTGTGGGTGGCCATTTATACCACCTCTGACGGCTCCCGCGACGTAAGTCCACTGGACTTCCTTAATCCCCTTTAGAGGGATACGCCGCCAGGCGGGGGGTATGCTACCCAAAGTACCCCCAAAAACAGAGGCTCAAAAACCTCCTATCCTCCCCATTTTCTCGCAAAAACGTTAAAAAACATAAATAATAGTTAAAAAACGCACCCAAATGATAGTTTTTGACTTTTGACGGGTTTATATATAAAAGCGGCGACGCTATGAAGGACGAATTATGCCTAAAACAAGACTACCTCGACCTAGTGCGTAGGTACGAAAGCACCCTCAAACGGGTGGCACGTCACTTTTACCCCACGGAAGGGCATCAATACGAGGTCTTGCTGAACGACCTCGCCACACATCTGTGGGAAGCGTTTCCCAACAAACCGCCCCACCTCAACGGGCAGGACGAACAGGCGTGGGTATACACCGTGCTGCATAACAAGGCAAACAACCTCGTACGCAATGCCCAAGTGCACTACAGCCACATCTATTATCGTGCCAACTTGCCCGACCTAGCGGACGAGAGCACCGAGAACCCGCTGGTGACCCGGCTCTACGAACTGGTGGAGAAACTCGAGGAGAAGGACCGCCAGTTGGTGATGCTCTACCTCGACAGCACGCCGTTCAAGGAGATGAGCATGATATTAGGGCAGAGTGAGCCGACCCTTCTGCGGCGGATGAGAAAAATCAAGGCGACACTCATCCAGCTGAACAAGCAGCTAGATTAGTTACTTCGGCCTGAAGTAAAAAATAGAAACAAGTCAAACAATAATAAAGATGAAAAAGGAATTGAACGACCCACAAGACATCCTGTCGATGCTACGTCTGGCGCGACAGGCGCATGAGGAACGAGTGCGCCAACTTCCGGGGTTGAGTGACGAGCAGCTAGAAGAACTCTTTGCTGAATTCTGCCGAGAGCACCATCCGTTGGAGCCTCTGAAGAAAAGAGCAAACCCGATAGCATGGACTCAGGTGCTGCCCGCCCTGATGTGCCTCGGCATAGCGGTGTTGGGCGGGGTAGTATGCCGACAAGTATGGGACGACCGGGCGTTGCGCACCATGGTATTGGCCTTGTCAGCCCTCAGCCTGTTCCTTGTCCTCCGTTGTCTTCGCCCTCAGACATCCTCATTGTTCCGGCACTATAGCATAGAAGCCATCAACGACCGCCAGCCGCCAGCCGCCACCTTCGGACTCAAGCGCGTACTACCGTTCTGTGCCATACTACTGCTCACCTTCGGGCTTGTCTCCACACTTACAGTGGGCGACGGCTACCATATCACTGCCCAAGGGAACCTCCGCCTAGCCTCCATAAACAATATCAACAGCATAATCACTCATTTGTCATGAAACGCACCGGACTCATCACACTTGCTGCCTGCTTTGCGGTTTTGGTGATGGCCGTCGTGGTCATCCGCTATCCGCGCACGGTGCCGCTGGATGAGTGCAGCGACGTGTATAAGCGCTACAAGGATGTCGAGGGGGTGAGGGCGACCTATGTCAAGGATTAT
>JAEEGJ010029434.1_pt1 | contig 10831 bp, 8 predicted proteins | sample 8958761 | NCBI WGS metagenome assembly JAEEGJ01 (sample SAMN16246546, study PRJNA631951) | gut metagenome | biome: gut microbiome; feature: rumen; material: RS-attached | host: Bos | place: Iran: Karaj | collected 2018-10
GTCTTCGAATCCTATCGATGTCTTGTCTTGTGCTTGTTTCTTTGCCATAAGATAACGGTTTATCGGGTGCAAATATAGTCGATTTCTTCGACTTTGCCAAATTAAATCCTCGTTTTCTTCGAAATGGACGAAAAAAACAAGCCGACCTTCACAGGGGGGCTTGCTAATCCGTATTTTGAACAATATAAAACATTGGCGCAAAGATACAGCTTTTTTTCGACACCTCCTAATTTTCGAAGCATTTTTTTCAGAAAACCACCAATCTTCAATCTTTTTTCTTTTTGTCACGAATTAGAGAATTTGAGAACAACATCACATATCGTCCATCGACAATCCGCCGATCGTCACCTCCCGGCCACGGTACAGATGACGTTGCATCATCTCAACCTTCTCCCGCAGCCGTGCAGGGCTGTATTTCTGGGCATTACGCTTCACCTCGTAAGCCTCCACCTGTCCATCCAGGCGTTCAGCCACGATGTCAATCTCAAAGTCGTCGCTCTTGCCCTTGGCATTGGTACCGCCACTCTGCCACCATCCTCCGATAGTCTTGTAGTTGTGACTCTCCATCATCTTCTGTCTGAACCAGCGCTCCAGAGAAATACCCGAGAAAATGGTATAATCATCCTCCATAATCTTCTCCAGGGCAGGCAGATTCTGTATCTCAATCAAAGAACTGTAGCGGTGGATATAGCGGAACCAGAAACGAAAGAAATTATCCCCGATTTCGTAGCGCACCGTCTGACTGCCCTCTTTCGCACCCACCGGACGTTTCTTCCTGATGATGCCATATTTCTCCTCCAGCACCTTCAGCTGACCTCCCAGGCTCTTTACGCCCAACGAGGCTTCAATCTCGCCCTGGGTCACGTCACCATGGGCTATCTGATCCAGAATACTGAAATACGTGCCATACTGTTTGCCAAATTCCTGTATGAGCACCGACCGCCCCTCATCCATGAAGAAACTGTCACCGCTGCTACATACATAGTGCAGCATCTGACGAACATTGGTACAGCGATTGTTCATCAGTATCTCGATGTATCGGGCAACGCCGCCCGAAATAGTCCACAGTGCAAGCAGATCGTCGTTTGTATAGTCCGGCTTGTAGTCGTTCAGTATCTCGCGCATCGTAGCCGTAGTGAACGGTTGCAGTCGGATGGTGCAGTCATCTCGACCAAACAGCGGTTGTTCTTCATCCTTGAAGATCTTCTCCATCATACGGAAGATGCTGCCCGACACCACCAGGCAAACGTGCGTCTCCTTCTTATACCGGTCCCAAAGCTCCTGCATATCGCTGAATACCTCAGCATTCACGTTGTCAAACTCCTGGAACTCGTCGATGAACAGCGTGAAACGACGACGCCTGCCAATCTCGAAAAGGAGATGCATAAGTTCGCGGAAGGATGTGACACCTTCAGGTACATATTCATTCAACTTGGTGCGAACCTCTTCGCAGAATGTCCTCAACAACGAAGCCTCCGTCTTTCGGCCCACGAAGAAGTAAAGTCCCGGTCCCTGCTCCTTGGTCTTCTCCATCAGCCGATATACCAGACTCGTCTTGCCGACACGTCTTCTGCCCGTCAGCACCACAAATCGGGAATAGTCCTCAAAAGCCTGACGCTGCATCTCTTCGAGCTGTGCCATCTCCGCTTCTCTATCATAGAACCGCTTCATAGTTTCAAAATTTTATCGTCGTAAATTTTACCGCCATTGAATTTCATCTAATGGCGATGCAAAAATAACATGAATAGTGATACAATCCAAATAAAGCATTGGAAAAATAAAAAAAATTCACATTATTTGCCCATTCCTTCCCCCATTTGTTCCCCAAATCCATCAACTAACGCAAGAATAAAGAGACATCACACTCACAGAACTCACAGAAAAGGCTGATTCCGATTCTATCTATCAAGAATTTGAGAATTATTTATGCGCTACAGATTCAGCAGATTAACCAGATTAATTAGCTCGTTCAAGCAGAAATCTGTGAAATCCGATAAATCCGTAGCGCAAAGAAAATTCTATCATTCGCGAATTCGTGATAGAAAGAGAATATAAGAAATTCTCAAATTCGCTAATTCGTGATAGAAAAAGACCGTTACTTGATCAGCACCTTGCGACCATTGTGGATATAGAGGCCTGCGTCAGCAGGCTTGGAGCCGAGACGACGTCCATCCAGCGTGCACCATCCAGACCCATAACCATTAACCCATAACCCATAACCATTAACCTCTTCGATGCCCGTCTCCTCGCCAAAGTTCAGGACAAAACTCTTGATCTCCTGGTCCTCCGTAGAAACAGGTTCGCCCGCCGTGAGGCCGCCCTGCAATTCGAAGTAGGCGCGGAAGGCGTTGATGGTAACATCGGAGGAAGGATAATACAAACGACTGTTGTCTCCGAGGTAGAGGACGTCTTTGTTTTCTCCTACAAAAACTGTTGGCGAGTAGATGCCCTTGAAGCTGACCACGTCGTTGGTGAATGCATTTTCATCGAGCGAAGCATCCTCAATCGTCACATTCTTGAACACAGGATTCACGATATTTCTGTACCCGTTCCACCTGATAATATAGGGCACGCCCGCCTTGATTTCATCAGCATCAACGAAGTCGAGCGTCAGCGTTCCATTGCTGAACGAAGCATCGCCGAGAGTCATCAGTTCCACATTGACACCGACGAAACCGCTCAACTTGAGGTCAAACGGCAGGCAGAGGGTGTTCCAGTAGCCGTCTGTGTAGAGCGTGCGGCCGCTGAGGAGGACGTTGGTATGCTTGCCGTTGAGGCTGGCAATGTCGTTGCGTTTGTCATCATAGAGGACATCCACGCCAAAAAGCGTCTCACCATTGAGGTCAAAGATGAGGTCATAGATATTGATGCTGCCAGTGTAGGTGTTGGTGCCGTCGGTGAGGGTCTGGCCTGAGGCGATGTCCACAGTGCTACCGGATAAACCATATTTAGAGCAGTCTAAGTAGATGTGGTCTTCAGGGCGGATCCAACCAAAGGTGATGGTGCTTTCAGAAGCAAAGATGCCATCTCCTCTTTCTGAGCGAGCAACGATTTCGCCGCCATTGATGGTGAGGCTTCCATTGTCGATGAGGATACCCTCAGATTGTCCTTCCGCATTGACTTCGCCGCCATTGATAGTGAGGCTTCCAGTGTCGATGAAGAAACCACAACCTTCTTGTGCTTCCACATCGACTTTGCCGCCATTGATGGTGAGGCTTCCATTGTAGATGGAGATACCATTATATTGTGCTTTCACATCGACTTTTCCGCCATTGATGGTGAGGCTTCCACCTTTGATGTCGAAACCACTATCTTCTGTGTCAACAACGATTTCGCCACCGTTAATGGTGAGGCTCGAGGAGAAAACGAAACAACTACCACTACTATCTCCCTTGAGGTTAAGTTTGCCGTTCCCATTGTCCTGACCGTAGATGGTCAAGTAGTCTGTGCCATTGTAGTAGATGTCATAAAAAAAACGGTACATAGTAGTCAGGCTGGCATCATCGGCGAGGATGAGATGGACATCGCCCTTGACTTCGAGATCGTTGTAGATGGTGACGTCACCATTGACAACGTACCAGGTTTCTTCTCCCTCACTGCCGAGAGTGGTCATGTCGCTGGTGATAAAGATATAGTCGGCGCATGTCTGCCCCTCACCATTCTCATCGATATAGGGTTCGGAATCAGCGTACTTCGCTCCAATCTGCACGTCGCCGTCTGGCATCGTCAGCGTATAGGGATTCGTGATGCCAGTGAGTGTGGCTCCTGCAGGGCTGGCGGTGTAGCCGATGAAAGCATAGCCCTCGGGGGCGTCGCCGTGGCTGAGCGTCAGGCTCACCTTGTCGCCGCTGCCGTAGTAGAACGTACCGTCGCAAGTGATGCCATTGGCGTATGCGGTGATGCCGCTGACACTGTAGATCTTGGTGGCGTCGCCCACAGGGCTGACAGCCTCGACGGTGACGTTCTCGCCGGCAGTGACGCTGAGGGGCTTCTTGCCCTGCACCGCGCCGTAGTACTGGATGTCGGTGTTGGAACTGATGTAGTAACAGTTCTTGATGTCGGCGGGCAATTTGTCGTCGTGCTGGCGACAGAAGTTCGCGATGTAGCTATTCGCAAATTTCTCGCTGCCGACGGGTTCTGCGGGGATATAGAGGCAGTTTTCGATGGTGACGGTCTTGCCATCGCCCTTCCATCCGACGAAGCCGCCGTTGTAGCCGCCGTTGTCGTCCTTCTTCAGCAGTTTGCCGTTGAAGACGCATCCATCGAAACTGATGCGATATTCAGATGCGCGGCTCCAGCCCACGAAACCGCTGTTGTTGCCGCCGTCGCTGGTGACGACGGCGCTGCTCTTGCAGTTGGTGAACTTGACGCTGTGCTCGCAAAGCCCCACGAAGCCGCCGGCACCGTCTTCGCCTGTGGTGGTGATGCGTACGTTGCTGACGCAGTTGTCGATGGTGACCGTGCCGAAGAGGTGGGCGATGAGTCCGCCTGCATGGTCGTTGTCGGTGGCTTCGGTGTGGGTGGCGTAGATGTCGCCGTCGATGGTGAGGTCGCGGAAGACGGGCGAGGTGCCGCCGACCGTTGAGAGGAAGGGTGCCACAAACTGTTCGTCGGCAGGGCTGTCAGCGGTGCCGTAGTTGAAGGTCAGCGTATGGTTCTGGCCGTCGAAGGTGCCGGCGAACCCGTGCGCTTCGTCGCCCGCCATGCGATTGACGGTGATGCTTGTCCCAAGATAGACGGTCTTGCCGCTGAAGGTCTCGCCGCTTTCGAGCTTGTTGCAGAACTGGTTCCAGCCCGCAGCGGTCTTGATGGTGTACTCTGTGCCCTCGTCGTTGACGGCAAGGTCGGCCACCTGGGCCTGCGCCGTTCCGGACAGGAGTGCGAGGAACAGCGCAGCCGATGATAGTTTACAGAAATTTCTACTTTTCATTCTTTTGATGTGGGATAGTATTTTCTTTTTTACACGAATCTTTTTTCTTTTTTAACACGAATTATCATGAATTGATCACGAATTTTCATGAATTATTTTTCAGAGAAAATGTCCTTTTTATTTTTGTGAAAATGGCCGCGTCTCTCGCTCAATAGCGGAGACTTGGCTGTTCTTTTTAACACGAATTACCACACTCACGAATTTTCATTAATTTTTTTTATTAGAACACGAATCACACAAATCGACACGAATAGTCGTTTAGTCCATCTCTTCATTTTTCGTTCTTTTCGTCTTTTCGTCTTTTTTCGGAATTAAAACCTTGCTTTCAATGTTGTCGCTACGCGACCATGCGCCGAGGTCATCTGCCATTTTCACCTGACTGAAAAAAATCAGATCAAAAGCGACTGCAAAGATAGCGCTTTTTCCTTATTGTTCCAATAAGATTCCCCAAAAAAGTGATTTTTCGCACCCGATTTTCTCGTTTTCGTCACAAATAACCTCAAAAAGCTTGTTCGTTACGCGCTACAGATTCATCGGATTACACGGATTTTCTGTATGGTCGGAACGAGATAATAGCCCCGAAGGGGCGACAAGAACACAGACGGGGGTGTTCTTCTCTCGGACGTGACCGAAGGGAACAACCCCCGGGAGGCCATTTTCACCAAAATTAAACTTATTTCCTGAAAAGGCGAAAAATGGATTAAAGGATCACGGATAACCAGGATTAAACGGATATCAGTGGGTCGAAGGGGAGGCTGAGTGCGTTTCTTCGCCGCATTCAGCGCGGATAGCACGGATGCTCGTCCGAATTAGGGCACACTGAACTCACGGAAGGAAAGGGTGGCTTCAAAAGAAAATCTGTGCTTTCTGTGTGAGATAATTAATAATGGCACACAGAACTCACTGAACGCACAGAAAGATTTTCTTTTTAACACGAATTAACATGAATTAGCCACGAATTTTTCATGAATTATTTTTTTAAGACCACGAATCACTCGAATCGACACGAATAGGTGTGGTTGGGACAAGAATAAAAAGATTCGTGAGGATACGTGTAGATTCGTGGTTAAAGATGAAAGGTGCGTGTGAGATAATAAAAAGGTCACACAGAACTCACGGAACTCACGGAAAATGGTTGCTTCAAAAAGAAAAATCTGTGCTTTCTGTGTGAGATAATTAATAATGGCACACAGAAATCTAGGACACGGCCAAGGTTTCTCGTTGAATATTTATTTAAAAAGTTGAATATTTTTCAAAATTGAGAGTTCTGTTAAGTTCAACTTGCAAATACACGCTCTTGGGAGACTTTGCGTCTCCCGCCGCTATGGCATCCCTCTGCAGTGTTTTTCATGGTCTTGTATTCATGAGTCAACACATATGGGGTACCGCGGTGGATGACCGCGAACATGCGTTCGATGAGCTTGAACTTGATCGCATTCAAGATGACACCGGGGTGCTTCCCCTCTTCCCGCTTTCGGGCAGCATACACACTCATTTCAGGGTCGTTGTGGCGGGCACTCATCGCTCCCTGTGAGAGTTCTGCCTTGATCTGGGCATCTCCTATCCTCGACACGGTGGCCGCTCCATGGATACTGGTCCCGGAAGTGCGGGCAAAGGGGGCGACACCAGCGTAGCAGGCATACTGTCGGGCATTGCTGAAGGACTGGAAGTTGTTCGTATGGGTCAAAGTGGATATGGCGATGACCTTGCCGACACCTGGGACAGAGGTGATCAGGTCGTAGCTGGTCTTCAATTCCTCATTCCGTTGGATGACGGACTGAATCTCTGCCTCCACCGCCTCAATCTGCTGAGACAGCGCTTCCACCAGCAGGGACATCCGCTTGAAGGTACTGCCTTTCTTGTTGCTCTTATCGGAGATATATGCCTTATACTTAGCTCGTTCGCTGACGTACATGGCGCGCTCCGATTGCAGCTGCTTCAATTTAAGGATATCTTCTGACGCCAGCTTTGACGGCTTCAGCTTGTAGGCCTTCTCGAAAGCGAACGTGGCTATCCTGGCACTGTCGATCTTGTCATTCTTGTCCCTTGATATGCCCATGGAGCGCTTCATGACCAACGGACAGATCGAGCAGTATTCAATGCCTTTCTGCTCCAGGAAAGAGTACAGGTCGAGTCCGTAATGGCCGGTATTCTCCATGCAGAACATGCAGTCCTTGAGGTTGACCTTTTCCTTGCGAGCCCACTTCAGGATCTCCTTGAATCCGGTCTTGTTGTTGTCAACTTTGAGATGTGGAAATCGCTTTTCTTCCATTTTCTCAACAAAAATTGATGCATCAAGTGTTTTTTTCGAGATGTCGATGCCGATGTAATAGGATCTTTTCATACCTTTGCAAATGTTATGGGTTAACCACTGTGGGTTGAACTAGCTAAATCATTTAAAAGGTCGTGTCCTATTAATCTAGTTAGAGCATTCAGCCTCGTGAGAAGCAAGACTATTTCTGTGTTTTAAGACTGCTATCTTAGAACTCACTATAGTTCACTTGCAACTCGGTGGTTAATCCTTTTTTTTATTGTATATACATGCAAAGATAAGGATTATTTTTGACTGGTGCAAATCTAAATGAACTCACGGAACGCACAGAAATATCTGTTTTGACACCGCTCTAAGCCTGAAAGGCTGATCAGAGTACAGGCGGGGGTGTAAGCCCCCGATAAATAAGGACCCAACAAAATGAGTGCTGAAGGCACGAAAGATCTTTCGCCCTTACAGGGCTTCCGTGGTTGGGGGGACCAATCACCGGGGGTTGTTCCCTTCGGTCACGTCCGAGAGAAGAACACCCCCGTCTGTGTTCTTGCCGCCCCTTCGGGGCTGTTTATCGTTCCGACCATATAGCAATCCGGTTAATCTGCGCTGATAAAATACTTGGGTCCGGATGGATTTTCTGCACGAAGTGCGATTTTTTGCAGGTATTGGACCTGCTCATTTTCCGGCAGAAACAACCAGGCCATTGGGCCGAGGTTGTCTGCCATTTTTGCCTAAAATAAAAATCTCTGTATTCTTGTGAAGATGGCCGCGTCTCTCGCTTCAATAGCGGAGACTTGGAGGTTTTCTTTTTAACACGAATTATCGCGAATTATCATAAATTTTCAGTATTTGTTAATTTTGGATACTTATGTCGAGAAATCTTTTACAATGGTTGAGTAGAACCCGGATGGAGGAGGGTATGATCTGGAATACCTACTTCAGGCACCGAAGGCAGGAACTGCGTGAGACGTTCCCGCAATGCAGAGGAAAAGGCACAAGCACTAACTTCATGACCTATCTGCAGATTCGCACCATGTTGGGCGATGGTCTCCATTACTATATTCTCTCGGAGAACAAGGACTATGTGCCGATAGATCCCTTCGACTTCTACAGTCCTTATTTTGTGGAAAGAATCTGTTTTGAATTCCTGGATGATGGTTTGACAAATTATGTGATAAACTGTTACTGCCGGAAGAAACTGTGCCCAAATCCTACCGTCGAAATCCCTCGCCTTCATTTTTGGTTTAACATCAATTATTGGTCGCCGATGGAAGCACGCGACTTCATCGAGACGCTGCCTCAGTTTTTTGATCGATGGAGTGAGGAATTGCGGACCTTGAATCGTGAAATCCCGAAGATCGGGAAGAAGTGGAATATGAGGCGGATCCGGGCGGAATTTTTGGGAAAGCGAAAAATCCAGTCGTATATCCTGTCGCGCTATGATTATTGGGTGGATTGCTGGATGCTTGACGAGAGGGTATGGTTGTCTGTTCCCTTGAGCGATGGGCATGATATTGAGATCGAGACGGAGTTCGTCTATTATTTCCCGGACTGGGTGGAAAGGACGATGGAGGTTGTGGATGCGTTTGTCGAGTATTTCGAATGCAAGATCAGGGACGAGGGCGCGGATTGGATGCCTGTTTCTACCGATATAGAGTGGGTGGATGGAAAGAAGTGGAACATATATGCGGGGGATTGGGAAATTCCAGAGGACCTGAAGGCGCTTGTTGCGAGCAGGAGGAGGTGGCGCAAATTGATGCCGATTGAGGTGAAGATTTTTTAGAACTACGAATGGGTTTTCTTTAACACGAATTATCGCGAATGATCACGAATTTTTTTAAAAGATGAAAAATGGAGGGGATTGAATGGAGTCGCTTTTAGAAGATGAAAAATGGATTTGCAATGCTGAGGGGCTTCGATAAGCCCCTTGGCGACTGTCTTCCGCTCAGCATCGATGAGCAAGCTCCCCGATGCTGACCGCAAGCCATTCACCAACCCTTCGGGTCAACATCATTGCAAATCGAAAATCGTTCCACAAAAAATACTAAAAAATTTTTGATCGACCGAATTTGGGGTAAAATTCTGTTCGGCCAAGCATAAGCCTGAAAGGCTGACCAGACTACAGGCGGGGGTGAAGTGACCGAAGGGAACAAGCCCCCGTTATACAGGGTCCCAACAAAATGAGTGCTGAAGGCACGAAAGACCATCTTGTCGCCCTTTCAGGGCTTCCGTGTATGTTGGGTATCCAATACCGGGGGCTAACACCCCCGTCTGTAATCTTCATGCCCCTTCGGGGCTGTTATCTCGTTCCGACCATACACCAATCTGATAAAACTGTTCAATCCGTAGCGTTATAGAAATATGTTTGGGGCCGGATGGATTTTCCGCACGAAGTGCGATTTTTTGCAGGTATTGGACCTGCTCATTTTCCGGCAGAAACAACCAGGCCATTGGGCCGAAGTTGTTTGCCATTTTCACCTTCCTTTGAATGTTGTCGCTACGCTCAAAATCTCACAAAATAGAATTTAAAAATCTTTCAAGTGAGGATTGTTCGATTTTATATAAGATTTTTGAAAGATTTTGAGCGTTGCGACCAATGTTCCGAAGTTGTCTGCCATTTTCACCCTGCTTTGAATGTTGTCGCTGCGCTCAAAATCTCACAAAATAGAATTTAAAAATCTTTCAAATGGGGATTGCTCAATTTTATATAAGATTTTTTGAAAGATTTTGAGCGTTGCGACCAATGTTCCGAGGTTGTCTGCCATTTTCATCTAAAACAAGAAATATAAAATTTCTCAAATTCTTGATAAGAAAATAGAACATTCGTTATTGAACACGAATCGCAAGAATCTACATGAATATGATTTATCGTTAATGACCGTGTAATGGGCCGATAATGGGTATTAATGATATTTTTAGTGAGGGTGGGACGACAGATTTTGAGGGGGGTCCTTCCTGTTGTCGCGGATAGGAAGTAGTGTCGCTATATGTGAATCAATTTCTTGAAAATTTTCTTGGAGGTACGAAATTGTTGCCCTATCTTTGCACTGTCAAAACGAAGGATCAATTAACAATTAACAATTAATAATTAACAATTGATTATTCAGAAATAATATATTAATTCTAAAATAACATAGAACATGAAAACTTCAATCATCAACAAGTTTTTTGCAATGGCAGCTCTCTGCCTCGTGTCTTCAACCGTCAGCTTCGCAGGCAACCCACCGCTTCCTGCCGAGCAGCTTCCCGCCAAGGCCCAGGCCTTCGTCCAGGACAACTTCGAGCGCAACTCGATCGTTGCGGTTGAGTCCACCACCGACACGTATATGTGCGTCCTCAACGATGGCACCATCATCGACTTCAACAAGAATGGCTCCTGGAGCAACGTGGACTGCAATAAGAATTCCATCCCGCTCAACTTCGTGCCTCGCAGCCTTCTGCAGTACGTCTATGGCAATTTCCCATACTGCACGATCAACAAGGTGAATAGGGGCAGCCAAGGCTATGCTGTCCGCCTGCAGACTGAGGAGGGCAAGGCCTGCACCGTCAATGTCCGGTTCTTGTCTGACCTGGAGTAGACGGAGTAGAAAGTTAGAACACGAATCGCAATCTACACGAATAGATATTTAGGCCTC
>JAEEGJ010029435.1_pt1 | contig 10831 bp, 4 predicted proteins | sample 8958761 | NCBI WGS metagenome assembly JAEEGJ01 (sample SAMN16246546, study PRJNA631951) | gut metagenome | biome: gut microbiome; feature: rumen; material: RS-attached | host: Bos | place: Iran: Karaj | collected 2018-10
CAAGTCACAAAGACCTGCGCTTTTGTTTTTATAAACAGATTGTTGAAAACGAGAGCGTTATGTCATTCATTGATGAAATCAACAGGCGACGCACTTTCGCCATCGTCAGCCACCCCGACGCGGGTAAGACCACTTTGACTGAAAAACTGTTGCTTTACGGCGGTGCCATTCAGGTGGCCGGTGCCGTGAAGTCGAACAAAATCCGCAAGACCGCCACTTCCGACTGGATGGAAATCGAGCGGCAACGTGGCATCTCGGTGGCTACCTCTGTCATGGGCTTTGACTATAAGGACATCAAAATAAATATCTTGGATACCCCAGGCCACAAGGACTTCGCAGAAGATACCTTCCGCACCCTGACGGCTGTCGATAGCGTTATCGTCGTTATTGACTCGGCCAAAGGCGTGGAGTCGCAGACCGAGAAACTGGTTGAGGTGTGCCGCATGAGGAATACGCCAATCATCGTTTTCATCAACAAGATGGACCGCCCTGGCATGGATCCTTTCGAACTGTTGGACGAAATCGAGCAGAAACTGAATATCCGCCTCACCCCACTGAGTTGGCCCATCAACAGCGGACCGAAGTTCAAAGGCGTGTACAGCATCTACGACAAGAGCCTCTATCTCTTCAACTCGGACAAGCAACATATCACCGAAGGCATCGCTTTCGACGACCTCAACAATCCCGAGTTGGACAAGATGATTGGCGAAGATGCAGAGACCTTGCGCAACGAGACTGAACTGGTGCAAGGCGTTTATGACGACTTCTCGCGTGAGGCTTATTTAAAAGGTGACATCTGTCCCGTGTTCTTTGGCTCTGCCTTGAACAACTTTGGCGTGAAGGAGCTGCTGGACTGTTTCATCGAGATTGCCCCTACGCCTATCGGGCGCGACACGGTGGAACGCCGCATTGAGCCGACGGAGGAGAAGTTTACGGGCTTCGTCTTCAAGATTCACGCCAACATGGATCCCAACCACCGCGACCGTATTGCCTTCGTGCGCGTGGTGTCGGGTCGTTTCGAGCGTAACAAGAACTACTTCCATGTGCGCCAACGTCGCGAGTTGAAGTTCTCCAACCCCACAGCCTTCATGGCGCAGAAGAAGTCCGTCCTTGACGAGGCTTATCCAGGCGACATCGTGGGTCTCTATGATGCTGGCAACTTCAAGATTGGCGACACCTTGACCGAGGGCGAAATCCTCAACTACAAAGGCATCCCAAGTTTCTCGCCCGAGCAGTTCCGTTATGTGGAGAACGCCGACCCGATGAAGTCGAAGCAGTTGGCCAAGGGTTTGGAACAACTCACTGACGAAGGTGTGGCGCAACTCTTCACCGGCAAGATGACGGGTCGCAAGATTATTGGTACGGTGGGAGAGTTGCAGTTTGAGGTGATTCAATACCGTTTGCTGCACGAATACAACGCCTCTTGCCGCTATGAACCGATTTCGCTTTACAAGACTGCTTGGATTACCAGCACGAACGAGGCCCAGCTCGCTGACTTCAAGATGCGCAAGGCCTTGAATTTGGCTGAGGACAAAGAGGGTAGGGATGTCTTCTTGGCCGAGTCGCCCTATGCGCTCCAGATGGCCATGGAGAAATACCCTGACATTGAGTTCCATTTCACTTCGGAGTTTTAGTGCCCAAGCCTTCCAAGTCATACCCGTTAGCCTCCTATGTCATTCCAGCAGAGGAAGTGCGATGGAGGGAATCTATAGGAGGCGGTTCAGAGATTCAAAAGCTTAAGGGACGACCTCATCAGGTATAGATCCCATGCCTTTGCCCACATGCCTCCGTATGGATGACATACCTGCTGAGGCCTGATGGTACGATGTGCATTCAAATAGTTTTTTCATTTTTTTTCTTGCATCAATTTGATTTCTTTCTACCTTTGCACTGATAAACAATTCAACAATTCAACAATCAACAATTAAACATCAGCATTATGGGTAAATTTATGCAAGAATTCAAGGAGTTTGCCATGAAGGGCAACGTTATGGACATGGCTGTCGGTGTGGTCATCGGCGGTGCGTTCGGAAAAATCGTGTCTTCATTGGTGGCCGACATCATCATGCCGCTCATCGGTGCCATCACGGGTGGCCTCAACTTCACCGACTGGAAGTGGGTGATTCGCGAAGCCGTCATGGACGGGGAGACCGTTGTCAAACCGGCCTTGACCATGTCTTGGGGTAACTTCCTGCAAGTCATCTTCGACTTCATCATCATCGCCCTATCCATCTTCCTGGTCATCAAGGGCATCAATAAGATGAAGAGAGAAGAGCCCAAACCGGAAGAGCCTGCCGCTCCCGCTGGTCCTACACAAGAAGAACTTCTTGCCGAGATTCGCGACTTGCTGAAGAACAAGTAATTGTTTTGGCAGACTAGGGATAATAGGGTGTGCTGTTTTGTATGGCGCACCCTATTCAATTATTGTTTTTTTCGTATTTTTGCATCGTAATACAGATGATTATGCCAGAAATATGTCGCTTTTACGGAATTATTATCAAAATGTTCTTCAAACCTAAAGAACATGAACCTGCGCACATTCATGCCATCTACAATGAGTTTGTCGGTATTTTTGATATCAAGTCATTTGAAATGACGGAAGGCGATTTGCCAATAAAAGCGCAACAACTAGTTAGGGAATGGCTTGGACTTCACTATGAAGAATTGGTTGAAATGTGGAATACACAAAAAATGGGAAAGATTACGCCGCTATGATACCGAGAATCAAACAATTTGAGCTTAATGACAATTGGAAGTTATTGGTTACTTTCGATGATGGCTTTCGTGTGTGTTATGATGTGAAAGACGACATTGATACTATAGAGGATTTCAAAAGCCTAATAACTGAAATTGGCCTTTGGTCGATGGCACAATTGGATAGCAGTCGTACTTGTATCACTTGGAACGAAAGAATTGATTTGCCGAGTGATACCATATATGAATATGGCGTTCCGATTAGGAATTATGATGCGTAAACTCTTGCTCGTCATAGGATTATTGTTTTGCTTCGCCTTTAATGCGAAGGCGACCCACCAACGTGCGGCTGAAATCACCTACACCTGGCTTGGTGGCAATGCCTATGAGTTTACGCTGACTTGCTATACCTACTCACCCAGTCCCGCAGGCCTGCAACGCGACTCGCTCCTCGTGCAATGGGGCGACGGCACTGAGGAATACATCCCTCGTGTGGTGCTGCAAAACCTGGGTGACGATTATACACTCAACGTTTACAAGCAAATTCATAACTTCGCCTCGTCGGGCTCATTCACCATCAGCATGGAGGATGCCAATCGCAACTTTGGTGTAGTCAACGTGCCCAACTCGGTGATGGTGCCTATGCACATTGAGACGGAACTAATCATTAATCCATTCTTGGGCTATAACAACTCGGTGCAGTTGCTCAACGCACCTGTCGACAAGGGCTGCGTGGGCAAGCTCTACCTACACAACCCCTCGGCCTACGACCCCGATGGCGATAGCCTCAGCTATAGGTTGGTCACCTGTAAGGGGCAGGACGGAATGGAAATAGCGGGTTATACTTTGCCTCAAGCCACGCAGTCTTTCGACATCGACCCCGTCACGGGTGAGTTGCGTTGGGATGTTCCCATGCTGCAAGGCGAATACAACGTGGCCATCATGGTGGAGGAGTGGCGTCATGGCATAAAAATCGGCTCGGTCGTGCGTGACATGCAAATACTTGTCTCTCACTGCAACAATGACCTGCCTGAGATACAATGCGATGACCTATATTGTCTGGTTGCAGGTGAGCAGCTCAGCTTCGTCATCTCGGCCTCCGACCCCAACAGCGACAATGTCACCTTGACTGCTTCGGGGGCACCGCTTGAGCTGTCCATCAGTCCGGCCATGCTGAACCCTGAGTCGGACTTCGGACTGCAACCCCAGATGGAGTTTCTTTGGAACACCACCTATGCCCACATCCGCAACATACCCTATCAGTTGGTGATTCATGCCAAGGACGATGCCTCTCCTGTCAGCTTGACCAACCTCAAGACTGTGACCATCAACGTGATGGCACCCAAGGTGCAGAACTTTGCTGCCGAGGTGCATGGCCATGACGTGACGCTCACATGGACGGCCTATCCTTGCACTAATGCCTCGGCATTGCTTGTCTACCGCAAGGTGGGTTGCGATGGCTATGCACCAGATGCCTGCGAGACGGGCATCCGCGAAGGGTATCAACTGGTGGCGACCTTGAATGACCTCTCTGTGACCTCGTATACCGACCACAACCTTTTGCAAGGTGTCGAATGCGAATACCGTATCGTGGCTCAGTTCCCCGACGGCGCCATGAGCATCGTCAGTGACGCGGCCTGTGTGAGACTGAAAAATGATAGTCCGCTGATGACCCATGTTTCCAACGACAGCATCGACCTTGTCTCGGGTCATGTCATCGCATGCTGGGCAAGGCCGAAAGAGATTGACGAACAGTATGTTGCGCCCTACAGTTATGCCTTGACTCGCATTCTTGGAGACGAGACTTCAATAGTTTACGAAGGTGCCGACACGACCTTCCTCGATGCAATGGTGGATTTGGCGGAACACACCTTATTAATATATAAGGTGGAGATGCGCGATGCAGGGCAACAATTGATGGGCACGAGTGCCACAGCTTCGGCGGTCATGCTCACGGTGAATAGCCTGGACAATGAGGCGCAGCTCACATGGACGGAAGCCGTACCTTGGCTCGTCGACAGCACTCAGGTCTTTAAGGAAGTGGACAATCGTTTCGTCAAGGTCGCTTCGGTGACGGGCATGGCCTATACCGACACCGAAGTGGAGAGCGACGAGACCTATCGCTATTATGTCCGCACTTTCGGGCACTACACCATGGAGGGCATCCTGCGGCCCTTGATCAACTATTCCGCCATCAAGACGGTGCGCATCGGACATGAGGAACCTGTTGATGCGTTCTCCTACGTGTTGCCCAATGTCATCACTCCCAACGGAGACGGCTATAACGATGTGTTTGAGCCCAAGGTGACTGGACTCTCGCTTATCACTGGGGCAAAAACGGTCGTCTTCAACCGTTGGGGCAACATCCTTCATGATACCGACGACCCGCTCATCCATTGGGATGGCAAGAGCAGGCAGACCAAGATGGATTGTCCTGCGGGCACTTATTTTTACGTCACCGACATCACTTACCAAGGTGAAACAGGGGAGGAGACCCTCCATCTGCAGGGGTCGATTACGCTTGTACGGTAAAACAATCCATTAGTCTTTATCTTTCATCGCTTCCCGTTTTGGATTCGTTTGCGTCATTGCGAGGAGGTACGACGAAGCAATCTAGGTGAGAAGTCATATTTTCTGGACTGCTTTGTTTGCTTCGTGCCTCGCAGTGACGCGAAGCGTGCGTGGGTGCAAAGCCTAATGTAGTGGATCGCTTCGCTTTGCTCGCAATGACGCGAAGCGCGTTGAGGGGATCAAAAAAAGCCTTCAAAAAAGTTTCCTCTCTTGTTAAAAAAAATCAAAATTAATGTCCTCGAATTCCAAAAAAAATACTAATTTTGCAGCGGCTAAGGGTGTAGTATGCCCTGATTTCAGCTACAAAATGAATCAAATAATTTAACAAATAAAATATTAAAAAACAGAGAGTTATACACGAAAAACATAGGGACATCAAGGCTGGAACACACCTAATTAATATAGTGTATTCCTCCCTTGATTATGTACTTAAGGTTGAACGCAATAATAGTAATTCAAAATAAATACAAATGAATCAATTAGTTACAAACAAAACAAAAAGGAAAACGATCATGCGACAAAATCTACGCAAGCGGAAGCCCCGTCTCGTGATGAGAGCGGCTTTCCTGGCACTTTGTGCCCTGATCTTTGTGGTGCCGGCTAAGGCACAAACCAATGTGTACATGCATTCTGGTACACAGAATGTTACAGGTACCCTTAATTTCTACGATTCCGGTGGTGCTTCCTCTGTGGACGGCAGCTACTACTGGGAAAAGTGGTACCAACACAACGAGAACGCAACTATCGTGTTCAAGAATGGCGACAGCCCCATCCAAGTGACCTTTGGACAATTCCATGCTTGGGGCGATAAGGCAGACGGAACCGTTGAAGACTTAGGCCTTTTCAGCCTTCGTGTCAACAACGACCACCTCTATGTGTATGACGGTGAAAATGCTGACGACAGTAAGCTGATCTGTGACCTCACGGGTACCCTCGTTGAGCCTTTCACCCTCACGGCCAATGGTCCCATCACCTTCAAGTTCGTCTCCGACGGACAGTATCGTGACGAAGGTTGGGCCGCCACGGTGACCAGCCCTTCGACATACACCGTGCAGCAACCCATCATCACCAAGGAGACCTGCTCGGACTATGTGATTATCTATAATACTGCCAACGGCGGCCAGGTGTATTACACCACCGATGGCAACGATCCAGTGATAGGCGACCCGCTGACAGGTGCTACATTATATAACGGTCCCTTCAGCATTGACTTGGATGATCAAAGTGCTAGTGTTAATGTGAAGGCCATAGTTGTGGCTGGCGACAATACCAGTGCCGTTGCTTCGCACACCTTCATCCACGCCGACCAGCGTCCTACCCCGGGTGAGCCTCAAATTCTTATTGATGGCAACACGGTGACCTTCGTCCCCGACGCAGTGCCTGCCGGCCTCAACGAGACCTACAACATCCGCTATACCACCAACGGTACCGAACCTTCGGCCACCAATGGTACGCTGCTCACCCAAAGCACGGGCTTCAGCATAGAGTGGCATACGCCCAGCACGACCTTCAAGGCTGTGACTGTGGCCGTGACCTGCTCCAACAAGGTCTCCGAAGTGACCACCGTACAATTCGGTAATGTGACGGTGCCCACCCCGACCATCACCTTCGACAGCGAAGGCAAGGCCCACATCGTCTGCGCACTCGATGGTGCCACCATCTACTACACCACTGATGGCACCCAGCCCACAGCCACCCATTACACTGGCACGGGTACCACACCTGTAACCACTGCAGCCCTGCCTATCGGTACCACCGTGTATGCTTATGCCGTGTTTAATGCAGAAGGTTACGACGACTCTTCAGTTGGCTCGGCCATTTACGTGCCTGAAAGCGGCAGTGGCACTTACGGCGGCGTGGTCTTCTTGGATGACCGCGAAGACCATACTTGGAGCTACTATAGCGACGGTGACCAGCCAATCCACAGTCTGAAGCCTGCCGATGTGAAGATCACTTATAAAGGCTTTGGTGCCAACACCATGACCAGCACCAGCACAGCCAACATGCCTGCCACCAATGCTTTCGATGCCGATGTGGCCGAAAACCAAGTGGCCGTGAACGTGGGTGAAGCTGGCAACCAGTTCATCTATCTGAAGACTTTGGAAAACGATAACCCCGAAGGTGGTGAAGATGCCAATACCTATTCTTACACGATAATTCCCAACCCGTTCCAGGTGAGACCAGCTGCAGCAGCAGGTACGGTTACTACTCAAACGCGTTATGTACGTACCACCACTATTACAGAAGGCAAAAAGTACCTTATTGTGAGCCAAAGTAATGCTGGCAATGCTTATGCACTCGGACACAGTGGGACTTCAGTTGCTTCCGATGCCGTGACCATTAGCAGTGGCGGCACCGCCAACTACATTGATGCCTCATACGTGGATGCCACATCGGTGTGGACAGCAGGGTCGGGTTATACTTTCCAAAATGGAAATTATTATTTACGCCGAAGCAATAGTAATGTACTTACTTTTGGAACTTCTTCTCAGAATTGGACATGGAGTAATAACGAATTGTATTACAGGAGTGGTAATAATTATTATTCTCTACGTTATAATAACGGCTGGACCATCTCCAATTCCAATTATTCAAATTATTATGTCTATCTTTTCGAGGAAACAACGGAGAGCACCGTTACTGGCGGTGACTACCGTGGCTTCTACGCTTGGCGTGTGAAGAGTTTGGGCGGTGGCCTTACCATTACGGGCAAAAATGTTGGAGACATCATCTATCCTGACGAGACCATTCAATTTGTCACTTCCAATGCGGAGGGCAACGAGGTGGAGTTTGAAGCTTTGTGGGCCAAGGCTTGGGTGAACAGCACCAGCAGCAGCCAGCGTGCCACCAACAGCGGCAATTATAAGAATGCCTATGAGCGTAACTTCAAGGTGGGCACCACGCTTTCTACCTACAATTATCCTGTTACGTTTAGTACTTTGACCCCTGATGGTTCAGGTACATTGAGCAGTGTTTCCGGTACCAACTACAGTTGCTCCAGCGATGTGAAGTTAGAGAACATGACCCTTGCCATGAGTGGCTATTTGGAAGGTAACAACTACAGTTTGCATATAGGCCGTGGCGTGGCTAACGGTAACAATAACGTAGCTTCTTCTGTATATGGTTATCTTCAGCCTTCAGGCGCCATTAATGGTTTCACGCTGCGTATTGAGAGTGGTCGTTATAACAACGCTTACTTGTTCTATAATAGTAATACAAGTCAAGTCAGCTCTTCCAACAATTGGAACATGATTCTCGGCAGTGACTATGACCGAGCCAAAAAAGCCAATTCCAAGCTCACCATTACTGGTCCCGTTGAAGTGAGCTATAGGGTTAGTAGTTCTTCAACTAGTGCCAAGATCAATTTCGTTGGATTAAGTGGTACTTTCGGTGCTAATTCTGACAACAATGAGTTGTATATGGGATATGAAAACCGTGCTGATGACAATACTGCTGCAACCCCGCGATTCCTTGAGGTGCTTGGTGGTGAGTATTTAGGTGGTATCTCTGGCGGTATCGAAAACGGCGTAACAGCCACAACCCATGTTTTGACCATGCGTATTAAAGGTGGTACGGTCCATCAATATGTATATGGAGCAGGTCAGTATTCTGCAGCTGTTGGAACCAGAAAGACCATCATCACTGGCGGCACTTTTGACGCTTGGGTAGCTGGCGGCTGCTATGGTACGGATGCCAATGGTAACGCTGGTAACACCGATGGTGATTCATATATTTATTTTGGTGGTGATGCCAACATGACCAACACCGAAGGTGTGTTTGGTGGAGGCTATGGTAGAGGCACTGCCGGTGATAATAAATATACGATCAACAAATCTTTTGTTGTCGTAGCTGATGAGGCCCAAATTGCAGGCAATGTCTATGGCGGTGGTAACAAGGGTTACAACACCGATGATGCTGAAGTTTATGTGCTGGGTGGTGGTGAGAATATGCTCAAAGTGAGCGGTTCCGTGTTCGGCGGTGCCAACCAAGCCCGAAGCGAGGCCAAGACAACGGTTACCATGAAAGATGGTGAGGTTACAGGCTCGCTCTATGGTGGTGCCAACGCTTCTGGTGCTGTGGCGGGTCTTGCCACAGTGAATGTCATTGGCGGTACTGCCAATAATGTCTTCGGCGGTGGTTTGGGATCATCCACCTCCATGTCAGCTGGCACCAAAGTAAACGTCAGCGGCGGCACCATTAATAATAATGTGTACGGCGGCGGTGAGGAAGGTACCGTTACGGGCAACACTGAGGTGACCTTCAGTGGCGGTACGGTCAACGATATCTATGGTGCCGGTAAGGGTTCGAGCAACCAGCGCGCCAACATCACGGGTAGCACTACGGTGGCCGTCAGTGGTGGCACTGTCAACGGCTCGGTGTATGGTGGTGGTGAAAACGGTACTGTTGCCTATGCAAATGGTGGTGCCAACAACACCAACTACAAGTCTACCGTCAACGTGAGCGGCGGTGAGGTGAAGGGCGATGTGTATGGCGGCGGTAAGTTGGGTACCTCACAGGTGGCCACCACTGTCAACATCTCCGACGGTATCATCCGTGGTCATGTGTTTGGCGGCGCCTTTGGTGAACAACAGAAGGTGTTCGTTACTGGTATGCGCACGGTCAACATGACGGGCGGCCATGTCTACGGCAACGTGTACGGCGGCTCGCGCAACGCCAACGATGGTAACAACACCACGCTGGCCAATACTTCCTTCCCGACCAGCACCACGACAACTACCATGTGTGTCACCAACATCAGCGGTGGTGTCATCGATGAGAATGTGTATGCCGCAGGTTACTTCGGCAACTGCTTCGGTTCCGTCTATGTCTTCATCGGTAAGGACGCCATCGAGAACGCGCCTTACAAGCAACCTACTACGGGCATCGATTATAGAGTGGCTACCCTTAGCATTGCTGGTACCGTTTGGGCTGGTGGCGACTGGGGTACCTTCAGCGGCACTTTCGGCAGCAACACTATCTCAGGTAACTCCAACATCTATGTGGATGGTAACGGCTACGAGACTACGACACAACAGGCCAACAACGCCCAGTATATGAACATCGGAGGCTCCATCCTCGGCTGTGGTACCTCGTGCCACGCTGGTAAGGCAGAGCGCACGGTTATCGTACGCAACTATGGTACAGCCCAAGGTGCTCAGCCTACCGAGGCTTCCCGTACACTTTATTCCATCCAGTTTGCCAAGGTGTTGATCTTAGACAACAGTAACATCAACTTCACTGGTCAGGGTCGCATCAACGACCTGAACCAAACCGAGAAGTACAGCGTCTATGAGATTTACAACGATGCTAAGACCACTCCTAATGCCGATACTGACGTCGATGGTATGCGTATTGTCAATGGAACGGGCATCTTCCTGAATGCTCCTATCACACAGATTGCCAACTTCCGCAGCATGAGCTGTGACAATACCTTTGCTTCTACTACACCCACACTCACTGGCTACACGCTTATCACTCCTGAAACGCTCAGCAGCTGCAACAACCAGGTGCGCGTGAACGGTGGTAATTACATTGAGATCAAGTGGGGCAGCAATTATGGTGCTCT
>JAEEGJ010029438.1_pt1 | contig 10830 bp, 7 predicted proteins | sample 8958761 | NCBI WGS metagenome assembly JAEEGJ01 (sample SAMN16246546, study PRJNA631951) | gut metagenome | biome: gut microbiome; feature: rumen; material: RS-attached | host: Bos | place: Iran: Karaj | collected 2018-10
ACATCATCTCGTCGCCGTAGGACAGCGGCGGGATGCCGCGGAGGGTGGCGAGCATTGCGAGCGCCAGCCGCATCCGGGCCGGATCGTGCCGCAGCACGTCGCCGGTCCGGGCATGGTCATGGTTCGCGAAGAAGATCATCATGTTGTCCAGATCGTGGTAGGCGAAATCCTGCGCCAGGACCGTATAGACCCGCGTCATGCCTTCGTCCCACCAGACCTGGTCCTCGCAGAGGGCGGTCAGCATCGCGCGCTGGAGCGGGAAGTCCATGATGCACGGAAGGTTGCTGTCGAATCCGTTCTTGTTCGGGTTTCCGGCCTGCCAGTAGGCGACCTGCGGGATGTTCATGTCCCAGCACTCGCCCACGATGTTCATCTTCGGATACTCCTTCCGGACCGCCTTGCACCACTCGGACATCGGCTCGGGCTCGTTGTACGGATAAGTGTCCACGCGGAGGCCGTCCAGGCCCGCGTACTCGATCCACCACACGGCCCACTGCTGGAAATACCGCAGCACATAGGGGTTGTCCAGGTTCATGTCCGGCATCGACGGAACGAACCAGCCGCTCTGCTGCCGGTCGCGGTCCTTCACGGAGGCGTGCGGGTCCATGTACACGGAGAACAGCGCGTTCATCTGCATATAAGGATCGGAAACGTGGTACCAGTCGGCGAACGGCGGGTCCTCCATCCACCAATGGGCGGTGCCGCAGTGGTTCGTGACCACGTCCATGATGACCTTGATGCCCTTCGCATGGGCCTCGTCCACCATTTTCCGGTAATGGGCGTTGTCGCCGAAGCGCGGGTCGATGTGATAGTAGTCCGCGCAGGCATAGCCGTGATACGACTCGTGCGGCTGGTTGTCCAGCAGCAGCGGCGTGCTCCAAAGGGCCGTCGCACCGAGGTCGGCAATATAGTCCAGGTGGTTGATGATGCCCTGGATGTCACCGCCGTGGCGCGCCACCGGATCCTGCCGGTCCACGACGTCCGGCGTCGCGGGAACCACCCAGGGAACGAGGGAACCGTCCTCGTAGATGCCGCCCTGCCAGGCCTCGTCATTGTCCATGAAGGCAGACGCAAAGCGGTCAGGCATGATGAGATAGACCATGTCGGCCGTCGTGAAGCTGACGCGGTCGGCGCTTCCTTTCTCCCGCTCGCGGAGGGCATAGGGATACTTGACCGCCTTCTCGCCGGAGCCCACGACCAGGTAGTAGGTGCCCGGCTCGGCATTGGCCTGGATCTCCACATCGACGAACAGGTAGTTCGGGCTTTCGGCCTTATGGACGGCCTTTACGGACACGCCCTTGCCGCCCTCGATGCGGATGTCCTTCTCGCCGATGCCCGTTCCTTGCACCAACAGTTGCAGCGGGGTCTTCATCCCGGTCCACCAGCAGAGCGGTTCCACCCGGGTCACGTCCTCCGGCGTCGCATCCGGCACCTTCGCGGGATCGAACTGCGCCTGGCAGCCCGACAGTCCGGCCATTACAGCCATCGCCATAAGTATTCTCTTCATCTTTTATTTCGACAGGACAACAAATTCGCCCGGGGCGAGGGTGACGGTGAGGTTCTTCGAGACTTTCTCACCGGTAAACCAATTGGTGAAGGTGCCCTTCAGGGGGATGCTGACCTCCACGGGGGCGGCGTTCAGGTTCAGGAACGGGGTGCCGCCGGTTTCGCCCGCAGGACGGTTGTCGGTGGCCTCAGATTTCTCGACTTCACCTTCGGCTTCGCTCGAAATGACAGGCTCTTCCGGCGCCACGCCGAAGTTGGCGGCGACGACGACCGTGTTGCCCTTCACCTGGCGGCGGAAGGCGATGACGCCGTCGGGGGCGTCGATATACTCGATGGGACCGCCCTTCTCGCCGGCGGCGAGGGCGGGATTCTTATGCTTCAGGTCCACGAGTTTCTTCCAGAAAGCGGTGTACGCGTTGGCGCTCCAGTCCGTAATCGGGTCTTTCTCAAAGAATTCCAGCCGGCGGGAGAGACCGATTTCCTGGCCGGTGTAGATGAGCGGCTGGCTGCCCGGGAGGGTGAAGCACAGGACGGCGCAGGCGTTCGCCGCGGCGCCTTCGCGCTCGAACTCGGTGCCGGACCAGGAGTTCTCGTCATGGTTCGAGGTGAACATGAGGCGGTAGGCTTCCTTCGGGAAGCGGGCCGCGTCGCGGGCGATGTAATCCTTGAGGTCGGCGACGGTCTTGCGGCCCTGCGCCAGGCTGTTCAGCAGGTGGTGCAGTTCCCAGGCATAGTTCGCGTCGAAGGTTTCGGAAGCGTCGGCCAGATTGTCGCGCTCGGCCTCGGCGAGGAGGTAGATGTCGGGATAATCCTTGTTCATCTTGGGCAGGATGCCCTTCCAGAACTCGGCGGGCACTTCGCCGGCGGCGTCGCAGCGGAAGCCGTCGACACCCTTCTCCAGCCAGAAGCGCATGGCGTCGTCCTGGGCACGCCAGACTTCCTCATTCCCGTAGTTGAGGCTGCGGGTGTCGGTCCAGTCATACTCCCAGATGGCGTTGCCCAGGGAGTCCCGCTCGTAGAAATTGGCGGGCTTGCCCGTCATCCAGACGTTGTCCGGGGCGGTCTGGTTGGCCACCCAGTCCAGGATGACCTTGAAGCCCATGCCGTGGGCCGCGGCGAGGAGGTGTTCGAAGTCCTCCATCGTCCCGAATTCCGGGTTCACTTTCTTGTAGTCGGCGATGGCGTAGTAGGAGCCGAGGGTTCCCTTGCGGCCTTCCGTGCCGATCTCGTACATCGGCATCAGCCAGAGAATGTCCACACCGAGGTCCTTCAGACGCGGAAGCTGGGCCTCCACGCCGGCAAAGGTGCCTTCCGGCGAGAACTGGCGGATATTCACTTCGTACATCACGGAATCGTATGTCCAGTCCGGATGGACGGACGGCGTCTTCTTGCAGCCGGCGAGCGCCAGCAGGGCAAGGGTCATGATCAGGAACTTTTTCATATAGGCGCGTGTTATTAATCGCCTCTAAGGTACAAAAAAAACGGGAGTCCCGGACCGGAACCCCCGTTTTTACCGACGAACCACCCGTTTTGCGGGATGGATTGCTAGCGGAGCGAGGCTTTCGCCTGTTCCAGGGCCTCGATCACCCGGTCGCACCAGGCGTCGAAGGCCGGATCGGGCTTCTGGAGTTCCGGGTGCGCGAGGATGTTCTCGATCGTGCGCCGCACCCCTTCCTCGAACCGGACCGTGGCCCGGAATCCCGGCACCGCCCGCTTGAGTTTCGCGTTGTCGAACAGGACCGTCCAGGACTTGTCACCGATGAGCCCGCCCCGGAAATCGTACGGGCCCGCCTCGTCCAGGAACTCCGCGGAAACGTGGTACGGCTTCAGTTCCACCCCGAGGATGCCCGCGACGGTCTGATAGATCTGGTCCCAGGTCAAAGTCTCGTCCGAGGTGATCTGGAAGGCGTTTCCGAGCGCGTGGGGATTGCCCATCAGGCCGATGAACCCCTTCGCGAAATCGCTGTTGTGCGTCACGGTCCACAGGGAAGTGCCGTCGCCGTGGATGATGACGGGCTTGCCGTCCAACATCCGCCGGAGCACTTGCCAGGAGCCGTTGTCGCCGTGCACGCCGAGGGGCACGGAACGCTCGTCATAGGTATGGCTCGGACGGATGATCGTCACCGGGAAACCTTCCGTGCGGTACTTCTCCATCAGGAAATCCTCGCACGCGATCTTGTTGCGGGAATACTCCCAGTAAGGGTTCGCAAGCGGCGTTCCCTCCGTGATGAACGGACTCGCCGCCGGTTTCTGGTAGGCCGATGCGCTGCTGATGTACATGTACTGCTTCGTGCGGCCCCGGAAGAGGCGCCAGTCGCGCTCCACCTGCGCCGGGACAAAGCCGATGAAGTCGCACACGCAGTCCCACTGCGTGCCGGCGAGCAGCGTCCTGACGCCCACCTCGTCGTCGATGTCGGCCTTCAGGATGTGGACATTCTTCGGGAGACCGTCATTCCGGTTTCCCCGGTTCAGGAGCGTGAGGTCCCACTCCCCTTCCGCGGCGAGCTGCCGCGTGATGGCGGTGCTGATCGTGCCGGTACCGCCGATGAAAAGTGCCTTGCGTTTCATTTCCACTCTATTTCGTCCATGGGATAACGGACATTCCACTCCTTGCGGAAGCCGTCCATCAGTTGCATGATATACAGGGTTTCGTCCAACGACATCTGCGGTGGCTCCGTCTGGCCTTCCGCGAGGGCGTCCCGGCAGGCGACGAACTGGTATTCGTAGCCCGTAATCTGCTTCGGGACAGGGATTTCCTCCACAAACACGCGGTCGGGACCGTTCACCGTGATGCGCTGGGGATTATTGACATTGTCGATGATGATGTTCCCCTCCGTCCCCGCGATGACCCCGATGTTGTCGCCCACGCAGGAGGCCGAGGACTGGACATTGGCCAGGATACCGTCGGCCAGGACGAGGGAGATGGCATTGGAAAGGTCCATGCCGGTGTCCGATTTCACGCACTGGGATTTCATCGACACGATCGGAGCGTCGCAGAACATCCGGACGAAGTTGAGCACATAGACGCCGAGGTCCAGCAGGGCGCCGCCGCAAAGGTCCGGCCGCATGATGCGCTCCTTGTTGCCCATGCTGTACCCGAGCGTGGCCGTCACCAGCCGGGGCGTGCCGATGCGTCCTTCCTGAATCAGGCCCCGAACCATCTGCAAGCAAGGCTGGTAGCGGGTCCATATCGCCTCCGCCAGGAACACCTTGTTCTTCCGGGCCAGGTCCACGATAACCTTCGCCTGCGCGAAATTGGCCATGAAAGCCTTTTCCACCAGGCAGGGTTTCCCTTTGAGGATCGCCTCCTTCGTGACGGCGAAATGGTGCGAATGCGGCGTCGCCACATACAGCAGGTCCACATCCGGGTCGTCGATCACCTCGGAATAAGACCCGTAAGCGCGCTCGATGCCCCACTTATCGGCAAAGGCCTTCGCCTTTTCCTGCGACCGCGAGCCGATCGCGTAAGGCCGGAATCCTTCCAGCCCGTTCAGCGTAATCGCCGCCTTCTCCGCGATCCATCCGGCGCCCACGATACCCACCTTGAAATCCAAGTTTTCGCTCATCTTCTTCATACTTACAAAGTTACGAATTCCAATGACTTATGCAAGATTGCTCCTTGTCATTTCGAGCGAAGTCGAGAAATCTGTCTGATTTCTTTGTATCTTTGTCCTCCACAACAAACATAGCGACAGACCATGGAAATCAGCATCCAGCCAATCATCGACATCGTCCGCGAGGCGAGCGCGCTCATGGACCGGACCGGCGGGTTCGAAGTTCACGACAAGGGGACGCGGGAGGACATCGTCACCACGTCCGACCTGGCCGTCCAACATTTTCTGACACAGCGGCTTTCGGCGCTTCTGCCGGGGAGCGGGTTCCTGTGCGAGGAAGAGGATTTCAAGGATCTGGCCCATACCGACGTATGGATCATCGACCCCATCGACGGGACGGCCAATTACGCCCGCGGCAACGAGAATTGCTGCATCAGCGTGGCGCTGGTCCATGAGGGCATACTGTCCATGGGCGTTGTCTACAGCCCCTGGCGGGGAGAACTCTATACCGCGGAAAAGGGAAAGGGTGCTTTCTGCAACGGGAAGCCCATCCACGTTTCGGAGAGGTCTTTCGAGCGGGGATTCCTGTTCTCGGCCATGTCCACTTACCGGAAGGACCTGGCCCGCACCTGCTGCGACATCATCTACGACCTCTACATGGGCTGCTGCGACTTCCGCCGGACCGGTTCCGCCGCCATCGAACTGTGCCTGATGGCGGCCGGGTTCGTGGACCTTTATTTCGAGATGCGGCTCATGCCCTGGGATTACGCCGCGGCGAGCCTCGTCCTCCTGGAGGCCGGCGGCACCATCTGCAATTTCTCGGGCGCGCAGCCTGACCTGTACAAGCCCGACATGTATATCGCGGCCAATACCCCCGAACACTGCCGGCGCATTCTCGACACCGTGCACAAGCACCTGTCCGCAATGCCCTATTGACCTTGTCCCGCGTCATCTTCCATATCGACGTAAACTCCGCTTTCCTCTCCTGGTCGGCGGTGAAACTCGTCATGGAAGGAGGCCGGGACCTCCGGCTCATCCCCTCGGTGGTCTCCGGGGATCCGAAGGACCGCCGCAGCATCGTCACGGCGGCCTCCATCCCGGCGAAAAAGCTCGGCGTCAAGGTCGCCACGCCCGTGTCGATGGCGCTCCGCACCTGCCCCGACCTGGTCCTCGTCCGCGGCGACTGGGAGTGGTACAAGCGCTGCTCGCAGGGGTTCATCGACATCTGCCGGAGCTATTCCCCTGTCCTGCAGCAGTTTTCGATCGATGAGTGCTTCATCGACATGAGCGAGCGCATCGGGACGCAGGACCCGGTGGAAGTGGCGACCCGCCTCAAGGACGAAATCAAGACGAAACTCGGCTTTACGGTCAATGTGGGGGTGGGCTCGAACAAACTCCTGGCGAAAATGGCCTCCGACTTCGAGAAACCGGACAAGGTCCATACCCTCTGGGAGAGCGAGGTCCGGGAAAAGATGTGGCCCCTGGGCGTGCGGGACCTGCTTTGGGTCGGGAAGAAGACCGAGGAGCGGCTCCTCGCCTACGGCATCCGCACCATCGGCGACCTGGCCGCACTCAGCGTGGGGCAGCTCACCCGGCTCGTCGGCCAGAAATTCGCCGTCCAGCTGCACGAGAACGCCAACGGCATCGACGGCTCCCCCGTGGAAACGGAGGACCGGGAAGCCAAGAGCTACAGCGCGGAACGGACCTTCCCGAAGGACCTCTCCGATCCCAAGGACATCGACAGGGCCTTCTTCAACGTGGCCTGCATCGTCGCCCACCGCATCCGCCGCGACGGCTTCCGCGCATCGACCGTATCCATCTTCATCAAATACCGGGATTTCTCCGTCGCCCAGAGACAGACCTCCCTGGACCAGCCCAGCGACGTCACCGCCATCATTCTCAACGCCGCCCGGCGCATGTTCACCGAACTCTGGGACGGCGTCACCCCCCTCCGCCAGGTCGGCCTCGGCGTCTCCCGCCTCACCCACGAAACCGCCGAACAGATGTCCCTCTTCGAGGACCCTCAGATGGAATATTATCGCGAGTGGGACCGGCAGTATGATACCGAACGTTCGGAGGTCAAAGACCGACGTGGGGGTGTTTGAGGGGGCGTAGCCCCTTCAATCAGTCAAAGACTGTTTATTACCTCGACGGAAAAGCCAGGCGGGTGTCCGCCTGGCTTTTTTGTCGGGGTGATGTGACTCGAACACACGACCCTCTGCTCCCAAAGCAGATGCGCTAGCCAACTGCGCCACACCCCGAGGTGCGGAAGCCGCCGGGAGGGGCGGAAACCGCGGTGCAAAGGTACGTAAAAAAATGTCAATTTTGATTCAAATGGTATTAAATACAAAAACTTTCCGCATCTTTTTCACTTTTTACAAGAAGGGGTATTGCAATGGAAAAGGAAATTCCATATCTTTGACTCACTAAAGCGAAAAACCATGGAAGAAGAATCTGCGAAACTTCACCTTTCTGTCGACTGCTCGGTGTTCGGATTTGACGGAAGCCGGCTGCAAGTGCTGCTGATCCGCCGCATCGGCGAATTCGGCGGACTGGAGTTCCACGATATGAAACTGCCCGGCGACCTGGTCCGGGGCAACGAAGAGCTCGACGACACCGCCCGGCGCGTCCTCGCCGAACTCACCGGCCTGCGGAACATCCCCCTCGTCCAGTTCCACGCCTTCGGTTCCGCGGACCGTACCCGGAATCCGAAAGACGTCCACTGGGTGGAATACGCGCACCAAGCCCATGTGAAGCGTATCGTGACCATCGCCTACTTCGCCCTCGTGAAGATCGGCAAGAACATCATCCACGACATGGAAGGGACGGAAGCCGTCTGGATTCCGGTGGACGAGCTTCCCTCGCTCGCCTTCGACCACGACAAGATCATCGACGTGGCCCTCGATTACCTGAGGACCTTCGCGTCCATGGACCCGTCCATCCTGTACGACCTCCTTCCCCGGAAATTCACCGTCACCCAGCTCCGGAACCTCTACGAGGTCGTTTTCGGCAACAAGCTGGACCCGGCGAACTTTTACAAGAAGATGACCCAGATGCCCTATCTCGCCGCCCTGGACGAGTACGAGCAGGGGGTCTCCCACCGCGCCGCCCGGTTCTACCGTTTCGACAAGAATAAATACAACAAATCCAGACTATAGAAATGTATCTCCTCGGTTATGACGTCGGAAGTTCTTCCGTCAAGGCCAGTCTCGTAAGCATCGAGACGGGCAAGTGCGTCGCCACCGCCTTCTATCCCAAGAGCGAAGCGCCCATCATGTCCCGGCAGCCCGGCTTTGCCGAGCAGGAACCCACCATGTGGTGGGGCAACCTGCGGCTCGCCACCGCCGACATCCTGGAGCAGGTGCGCAGCAAGGCCACCCTCCAGAGCAAGACCTTCACTCCCGCGGACATCAAGGCCATCGGCATCTCCTATCAGATGCACGGGCTCGTATGCGTGGACAAGGACCACAACGTCCTCCGTCCTTCCATCATCTGGTGCGACTCCCGCGCCGTCCCCTACGGAAACAAGGCGTTCGAGGCTCTCGGCAGCGACTGGTGCCTTGAACATCTGCTGAACAACCCGGGCAACTTCACCGCCGCGAAACTCGCGTGGGTGAAGGAGAACGAGCCTCAGCTGTATGAGCGCATCAACAAGATCATGCTGCCGGGCGATTATATCGCCATGCGCCTGACCGGCACCGCCTGCACCACGGTGAGCGGCCTTTCCGAGGGTATCTTCTGGGACTTCCGCGAGAACCGGCTTTCCAAGAAGCTCCTGGACCAGTTCGGATTCGACGAGAACATCATCCCGCAGATCCGTCCGACCTTCGGCCCGCAGGGAACCCTCACGAAGGAAGCCGCGTTCGACCTCGGTCTCGCCCCCGGCACCCCGGTTACCTACCGCGCCGGCGACCAGCCCAACAACGCCCTGTCCCTGAACGTGTTCGAACCCGGTGAAATCGCCTCCACCGCCGGTACCTCCGGCGTGGTCTACGGCGTGAACGGCACCGTCAACTATGACCCGCAGAGCCGCGTGAACACGTTCGCGCACGTGAACCATACCGAGGACAAGACCCGCCTCGGCGTCCTGCTGTGCATCAACGGCACCGGCATCCTGAACTCCTGGATCCGCCGCAACGTCGCCCCGGAGGGCATCTCCTACGCGGACATGAATACGGTGGCCGCCGAGGTTCCCATCGGCTCCGACGGCGTGTCCATTCTCCCGTTCGGCAACGGTGCCGAGCGCATGCTGGGCAACAAGGACACCGGCTGCAGCATCCACGGCGTGAACTTCAACCGTCACGGCAAGGCGCACCTGATGCGCGCCGCCCAGGAAGGCATCGTGTTCTCCTTCCAGTACGGTATCGAGATCATGGAAAAGATGGGCATCCCCGTCAAGATGATCCACGCCGGCAAGGCCAACATGTTCCTCTCCCCCATCTTCCGCGAGACCCTCGCGGGCGTGTCCGGGGCCGTCATCGAACTGTACGACACCGACGGTTCCGTGGGTGCGGCCAAGGGCGCGGGCATGGGCGCGTGCATCTACCGCGACCACAACGAGGCCTTCGCCACCCTGGAGAAGCTCGCCGTCATCACTCCTTCCCACGAGGAGGAGTACCGCGCGGCCTATGAAAATTGGAAATCAAATCTTTAAACTTCCTAAAAACACAAGACATTATGGCAAAAGAGTATTTCCCGACAATCGGTAAGATCCCGTTCGAGGGCGTTGAGAGCAAGAACCCGCTTGCTTTCCATTATTATGACGCGAACCGCGTGGTCATGGGAAAGCCCATGAAGGACTGGTTCAAGTTCGCGATGGCCTGGTGGCACACCCTGGGCCAGGCTTCCGGCGACCCGTTCGGCGGCCAGACCCGCTCCTACGAGTGGGACAAGGGCGAGTGCCCTTACTGCCGCGCCAAGGCCAAGGCTGACGCCGGTTTCGAAATCATGCAGAAACTGGGCATCGAGTACTACTGCTTCCACGACATCGACCTGGTCGAGGACTGCGAGGACATCGCCGAGTACGAGGCCCGCATGAAGGACATCACCGACTATCTCGTCGAGAAGCAGAAAGAGACCGGTATCAAGAACCTCTGGGGCACTGCCAACGTGTTCGGTAACAAGCGTTACATGAACGGCGCCGCCACGAACCCCCAGTTCGACATCGTCGCCCGCGCCGCTCTCCAGATCAAGAACGCCATCGACGCCACCATCAAGCTCGGCGGTACCGGTTATGTGTTCTGGGGCGGTCGTGAAGGCTACTACAGCCTCCTCAACACCCAGATGCAGCGCGAGAAGGACCACCTTGCCAAGATGCTCACCGCCGCCCGCGACTACGCCCGCGCCAACGGTTTCAAGGGCACCTTCCTCATCGAGCCCAAGCCGATGGAGCCCACCAAGCACCAGTACGACGTGGACACCGAGACCGTGATCGGTTTCCTCCGCGCCAACGGTCTTGACAAGGACTTCAAGGTCAATATCGAAGTGAACCACGCCACCCTCGCCGGCCACACCTTCGAGCACGAGCTCACCGTGGCTGTCGACAACGGCTTCCTCGGCAGCATCGACGCCAACCGCGGCGACGCCCAGAACGGCTGGGATACCGACCAGTTCCCGGTGGACCCGTACGATCTCACCCAGGCGATGATCCAGATCATCCGCAACGGCGGCTTCAAGGACGGCGGCACCAACTTCGACGCCAAGCTCCGCCGCTCTTCCACCGACCCGGAGGACATCTTCATCGCCCACATCAGCGCGATGGACGCCATGG
>JAEEGJ010029439.1_pt1 | contig 10829 bp, 6 predicted proteins | sample 8958761 | NCBI WGS metagenome assembly JAEEGJ01 (sample SAMN16246546, study PRJNA631951) | gut metagenome | biome: gut microbiome; feature: rumen; material: RS-attached | host: Bos | place: Iran: Karaj | collected 2018-10
TTCGACTTTTGAAAGCGCATGTCTGCTACCCCTTATAGCATAGCTTCTTACGGCTGTTTCATTTTCATAAGTCACACTGCATTTAACTGCACCATCTTCAAAAGGTCTTGGTGTCATGTGATCCAAAAATAATCCGCAGGACGAAATCTCAGATGTATCCTTATTTTCTACAGTTTCAATTTCTGGAAATGGCTTTTTCTGTATCGCTGACGGGCCCTTAAGATCATTAACTATAGGCCAGCCATCAGGTGTCCAGGTAACAGGGTCAAGAGCAGTCTCTCTTCCCAAAATGCTGTATCCTTCTCCTATCATCCTGCCGCAAAGATATACCATGTACCATCTGCCGTCGGGAGTATCCACAAAATCCCCATGCCCACATCTTTGAACGGCTGCTGTATCGTCCTTCTGCCTCATTATGGGGTTATAAGGACAAGGCGTATATTCGCCAAAAAGCTCTTTTGACCTGGAAACTGTCACCCTGTGGCCAGGACCTGTTCCGCCCTCTGCCTCCAAAAGATAGTAATAGCCATCCTTTTTATAAAGATGGGGACCCTCAGGAGCCCTCTTGTGGTCTCCATAAAACAAAAGTGTCGCATCAGAGATCTTTTTAGTTGCAGTCTTATCAAGCTCAAAAATCCTGGCTCCTCTGTTAAGGAGCATGTATCTTTTTCCATCTTCGTCGTTAAAGATGCTAGGATCAATGCCATCTTCGTCTATAAACACAGGCTCCGTGTAAGGTCCTTCTGGTTTTTCTGACGACACAACAATCTGGCGCCTGTACACCGGCGGAACATCGTTTAGCCTGTAGGTTGCGGTAATGTAAAACCTCCCTTCATAGTAAGAAATGTCAGGCGCCCAGTAGCCCCGTCCACCTTCCAGCTTATCAAGATAAGCCCACTTTGGATCAGTGATGGCATGACCGATTATTTCCCAATGAACAAGGTCCTTTGAGTGGGATATGGGAATACATGGAAAAAAGATAAAGGAAGAATTTACCATGTAGTAGTCACTTCCAACTCTGCAGATGGAAGGATCCGGGAAAAAGCCTGATCTTATGGGATTTTTGTAAAAGTCCTCATATTTTGCCTCAAATCTATATTCCAGATACTTATCAATCTCTGGAAAACTTTCGTGAACAATATCCCAGCAGGTGATAAGGTCCTTGTCTCCCTCAAGAGGGTCCATACCGCACTTTTCTACAAGATATCTAAATAGTTCCAGATTTCCCGACATGGAAGCGTAAAAAAGAACATGTCTGTGGTCACTATCATATTCATTAAGGCTTATCCTTGAGTACTCAACAAGATACTTAACCAAAGGCACGTCCCCTGTTTTAGCAGCTGCAAAAAACAGGTCAGCGTCAATCAGATTCGGGTCATCTATAAGAATCTGTTTTACCTTCCAAAGGTCCTTTTCATCAATATATGAAGCAAGTCTTTTCTTTTGGAATTGTTCCATATTTCCCCCGAAAGCTTTTTACATTTCTTTTACAGTCACATAATGGAAATCAGCAAAGCCTGGATCTTTAGCGTCATTTTTAGATAGCGCAAATATACCGATCTTAGCTCCTACCCAGGTGTGATCTAATGGTTCAAAGTTCACAGAAAGGTCCTTTAAGCTGCCATCAGGCAGGACCAGCTCCATGGATAGATGAGGATTCTTTCCGCCGTATGGAACATTTACATCCTGATAGTAAAGATCCACTCCGCTTGCTTCTTCATCATATCCAAATCTCATCCTGATATTTATATCTTTAGGCTCCTTAATGACTTCGTTAAGTGCAAAGGAGCTAATGACTTCTTCTTTTTTATCACTGTCGCCGCCAAAAGACTGTGCAATCTTAAGTTCAGGATTGCCACTTACTTTTTCGACGTACGCTGTGATATACTGCCCTCCAGTCATGCATACCCCTGCCCTGTCTCCATCCTTAAGTCCTGAGATACTAAAGCTTATGTCACAGTCAAAAAGCGGATATATTATCTTCTGAGTAAGAACATTTGAGCTTTTCCAAATGACTGGCTCACTATCCTTTGAAGGATTAAGAGCATACAGACGAAGCCCATTTTCTTTATCAGTCTTACCATAAAAAGAACTGTTGTGATTGCCAAGCCATTGCCAGCAAAGGCCATAGCTTCCGCATTTAAAATCATCTGACGCTGAAAGATATGTCCTCTCATAGCCAGTATCTCTTTTCACAGGAATATCCATTTCATAAACCGGCTCGCCGCAGCCTGTTCCAGTTTTATCGTTTCCAACTACCGGCCAGCCATCCTTCCAGGCAACCGGCTGGAGGTGGCATATCCTGCCGTAGAGTCCTCTGTCCTGAAAATGAAGGAAATACTCTTTTCCATCAGGAGAATCCACAAGTCCTCCCTGGTGAGGGCCGTTGATAACAGTGCTGCCCTGAGCCATCACAGTCTTTATCTCATAGGGGCCGTGAATATCTTTTGACCTGAGTGCAACCTGATATCCCTCCCTTACACCACCGGCCGGAGCAAGGATATAGTAAAATCCATCCCTTTTATAAACTTTGGGACCTTCTATTGTCACAGCCGGATGAGATGGGTCATTTCCGTCAAAGACAAAGTGATCTTCACTTATAGCCTTCAGTCCGTCGGGGCTCATCTCAAATATTCCGAGAATGCTCTTAAAGCCGATTCTGGACTTGGCATATCCGTGAATGATATAAGCCCTTCCATCCTCATCCCAGAACGGGCATGGGTCAATAAGACCTTTCCCTTCAAGGACAAGAACAGGCTCTTCCCACTCTCCCAATGGGTCTTTTGTCCTTACTACGTAGTAGCCTTCATCCGGCATTCCGTAGTAGATGTAGAACATTCCCTCATGGAATCTGATGGCAGGAGCCCAGACGCCCTCGGAGTGCCTCGGTATCTTAAATCTCTCCTGCCCAATATTTTTAAGGGCATAATTAACCAGCCTCCAGTTCACAAGGTCCTTTGACACAAGTATTGGAAGCCCCGGAGTGTAATTAAAACTGCTGGCAGTCATATAAAATGTATCTCCGACCCTTATTACATCAGGGTCTGAATAATCCGCAAACAACACAGGATTTCTAAATTTATCTCCAAGATCAGAATAAGTTTTCATGGTTTTCTCATCCGTTTATCTCAATATTCGTAGTCTCTTTATTAAGTTCCTCATCTGCAAGAAGGGAAGCATAAACACCGCCAAGTTCCCTTAGCCCTTTAGCTATCATGCCTGCATATAGCATTGCTCCTTCGTACTTTAAATGGGAGTTATCAATCTTACCCTCAGGAGCCCAATCGGCTTCTCCGGGCGCAAGATTCATGTAGTACTTCTTTGAAGCCTCATCACCTGTCTTTATTAAAAAGTCCCTGCTCATGGTAAAAAGATCAATAACCGGAACATCAAATTCTAAAGCTGCTTCCTTCATCCCCTTTACATACTCGGTATGTTCAGAGGGCTTAAGAACGCCATTTTCATCAAATAGTCTTCTTTCAACCGAGGTAATGAAAACAGGATAAGCTCCTTTATTTCTGGCCACATTTACATACTTTCCAAGATTAACAATAAACTCTCCATGGGGATCTGTGTATCTGGACGGGTCATTTTTCTTTTCATCGTTGTGGCCGAACTGGATAAAGAGAAAATCACCCTTTGTGATCTCATCATAAATTGGCGCAAGGCGCGATTCATCTATAAAGCTCTTGGTGCTCCTTCCGTTTACCACTCTGTTACATACGCAGACATCCATGGCAGTGAATCTGTCAAATGCCTGTCCTATTCCTGTCTGGGGATAAGTTGATGCCTTGTTGGTAGCTACCGTTGAATCTCCTGCCCAGAAAATATGTCTCATCTTTCTACTCCTTTAAAAACAGCCGTCCAAGCAAAAAACCTGGACGGCCTGTTAAAATGATTATCTGTTTTAATATTATTCTTTTACAGCTCCTACGTTAACACCCTTTACGAAGTACTTCTGAAGGAAAGGATAAAGAAGCATGAAAGGAAGGATTGCACAAACAATGGCTGAATAGTACAGAGTACTCTGTGATACCTTATAAGCCGTCGTCGGCGTATCTCCGTCCATGACCATAACTCTCAGGATGTACTGGAAGTTAACCTGATCACGGTTTGTGATGTAGATCTGAACTGTTGAATAGTCGTTCCATACAGTTACGGCAAACATCAGACCGATTGAAGCAAGGGCTGCCTTTGAAAGAGGAAGCACGATCTTGAAGAAGATACCCATTGGTGAGCATCCGTCAATCTTAGCTGCTTCAAAAAGTGATCCCGGTATTCCTTCAAAGAAGTTACGCATAAGAACCAGGTTGTAAACATTCATACCATGCTTAACAACAAGAATCCACATCTTGTTAAGAAGGCCAAGCTGTTTCATAACCAAGTACTCAGGGATCATACCACCTGAGAAGATCATGGTGAAGAGAAGGAAGTATGCAAAAAGTGTTCTTCCGGGCATCTCGTACTGTGAAAGTACATATCCACCAAGGGTTGACATTACAAGACCAAGCAGTGTTCCAAGAATTGTTGTAACAACTGAATTAACGAATGGCTTGTAAAGCTTAGCTGTGTGAAGGATTGTACGATATCCGTCAAGTGTTGGCTGATTCGGGAAAAACTGGAATTTGTAAACACCAACGGCGTTGAAGGAATCAACAACAACCTTCCAGATTGGGAACAGAACTATAAGTCCCAACAAAATAAATACTATGTAATTTACTACGTCAAATGCATCGGTCTTTTTCTTACGACCTGCACCAAATTCTACTCTCTTTGCCATCGTAAGCCTCCTTAAATAATACCGCGGCCGCGGACTTTCTTGCTGGCCCAGTTACAAATAAGTACCAGTGCGCATCCAACCAGTGACTTGAAAAGACCTACCGCTGTTGTGTAACCATAGTTAGGAATAGCTGTCATAAAGGTCTTACGATAGATGTATGTTGAAATTACATCTGAAACAGCAAATACTCGGTTGTTGTACATAACGAATACTGACTCAAAGAGGTTAAGAACCTTAGCCAGATTCAGGATAAGTACGATGATTACTGTGTTGAGAAGTTCAGGTACTGTTACATACCAGATCTTCTGAAGTCTTGTAGCACCATCGATATCTGCTGCTTCATAGAGCTCGGGGTTAATTCCTGAAAGTGTTGCCAGGAAAATAACGGTTCCCCAACCTGTTTCCTTCCAGATATTTACCAGATAGTAAACAGGTCGCCAGAGCGTGAGCTCGTGCATGAAATCAATACTCTCTTTTATAAGTCCCCAACTCTTAAGTGTTTCATTTACGAAACCTGTTGAAGAAGTTGAAAGGAAAAGTGTGAAGATAGCTGCTGTAACTGTCCAAGACATGAAGTGTGGCAGGTAGATAACTGTCTGCAGCACTTTCTTGGCGAACAGGTTTGCCATCTCATTGATAAATACAGATACAATAACCGCAGTACCTGTGGTGATCAGCAGCTTGATGATAGAAAGCTGTAGTGTATTAAAAAAGGCTTTCCAGAAATCAGCGTCTGAGAACATCTTCTCAAAATGTTTAAAGCCTACCGGTTCCAATTTCTTAAGTGTGTAATCATAGAAAGCATATCTTACGCCAAGCATTGGCCAATAGTAGATAATAAGAACATAGATAACTACAGGAAGAAACATAAGATAAAAACCTCTGTGGTTCCATATACGCATACCCAAAGGCTTTTTATTTAAAGTTTGTCCTGTGGATGTAACCTTCTGTGTTTTGCTCATTTTACTGCCCCATTCATATTCATACTTGTTGATTGTGGTAAAGGAAAGGATTTCTTTAAAGTTCTGCATGGGCACCCGGATGGATGCCCATACAGTTTATAGATAGTTTAAAAGAATTGGTTTTGAAAAAAGAAATTACTGTGCGTTAAGCTCGTCAAGGATCTCTGTGATTGTATCGCCCCACTTAGCCTGGTACTCAGCGATAGCATCCTCTGCGCTCTTCTTACCTGCAACAACTTCGTTCATAAGAGTTGTCTTATCTGTTGCAAGATCAGCCTCAACCTCTGTGAGGATCTCTGATGAAGGTGACTGAGGAGCATCTACACAGTTCTCTGTGAAGAACTTGTTACCAGCCTGTACAAGCTCGTCGTTATCTACGAAACCGTTTGTAAGAGGAGCAATAACAAGTACGGGATCAAGGTGATTCTTCTTCCATACAGAGTTAGGGTCGTTAGGTGACTGCTTAAGGTGGAACTTGCCTTCCTCGTACTCATAATCCTTCTTCTTGTCAGGATCATCAGGGTTAGTTGTGAATGACTCTGCGTGTGTTGACCAGTGAACATCCTCAGCACCATATGTCCAAAGTGTCTGAACCTTGTCACCGTCAAGCATTGTCTCAAGGAGTGCATCGAAGATAGCCTGCTCACGAGAGTTGTCTCCGTCGCCATCATCTGTGATTACCCATACAGGAGCCTCACGGTTGATGTATCCGCCCCATGTATCCTTGATTTCCTTGATAGGAGGAAGCTGTACAAGTCTGTCATCGCCAAGATCTGTATCAACATCGTTCTTGTCAAGGTTATCTGTAAGAGTTCTAAGCCATGTACCAGCCCAGTAAGTGAATACACCTTCTGATGTTGACTGGTCATTTGAGAACCATTTCTCACGTGCTGTCTTTGTTGAAGCTTCCTCAGTATCCTTATCGATTACGCCATCAGCGTAGCCCTGAGCAAGTCTTGTAAGAGCATCGATTGTAGCCTGCTCCTGGAATCCGTCAACCCACTGTCCGTCCTTCTGGTAGATAGCTGGGTAAGCACCCTGCCAGAACTCAGGCATGTAGTTGATGTATGGAGCCTCGTCAAGCTTACCGAATCCTGCTGCGATAACACCTGTCTGGCCATCCTTTGTGAAAGCCTTGAGCATGTTGTAGTAGTCATCGAATGTCTTGATGTCATCAACCTTAAGTCCTGCAGCATCGAGCCATGACTGCTTGATGTATGTAACACATCCGTTACCGTATGTAGGAGCGAAAGCGTAAAGCTCGCCGTTTGCAGTCTTCATGTTCTCGTTGATTGAAGGAAGTGTGATCCTTGACTGGAACTCTGCGTTTGCATAAGCATCAGCCATGTTCCAAAGGATTCCTGTGTTCTGATACTGCTTGAACATTGTAGCGCTCATGATAAGAGCATCAGGATACTGTCCGTCACCGGGCTGTCCTGTTGTAAGGAGCTGAGCTACATTGTCCTTGTAACCTGAGTGCTCAGGCTGGTTGATGTGAAGCTTGATGTCATGTCCGAGCTTCTCTGAAACAGCTGCTTCCCACTGCTCGATGAAAGCATCCTGTCCGTTATCAACGTTTGCTGTAAGTGTTCCGTCTACTGTGATGTAGAGGTCTGTGAGCTCATAGTCGCCTGCAGGAGCTGCCTCTGTAGCCTCTGTAGCAGTTGCATCAGTTGTCTGAGCTGCTGTGTCAGTGCTCTGGCCGCCGTCTGTTGTTGCAGGTGCTGATTCTGATCCGCATGCTGCAAGAGAAGCAACCATTGCTGTTGAAAGAATTAATGATAAGACTTTCTTTTTCATTTAATTTGTTCCTCCCAATTTGATTTTTGAAAATTAAATGTAAGCACTTTCATTTGCTTGTAACTGTACTTTATCATGTATCGCAATCCATTGCAAGTACAAATTTTGTAAGATTTGTAACAATCTCCTCGGATTTTTGTCAAAAGTGGCTTTTATAAGGCAATTTTGGAAAGTGCTTACATGTAAAAGTTTACAAAAAATTTATTTAAAGTGTCACTCCTCTTTTCCATATTGCCATATCATGGAAACCTGCCAGTTCACTTTTAAGCTTTTCACCGGATGCTGTTCTTACAATCTTGTCAAAGAGTTCATCAGTGAGGTCCTCAAAGGTTTCTCCGTCTAATATACGGCCTGCACAAAAGTCGATCCAATTGCCCTTCTTCTGAGCAATGGTATTGTTGCTGGCTATTTTCATAGTAGGAACGGGACATGCAAAAGGTGTTCCTCTTCCTGTTGTAAAGAGCACAATCTGAGCTCCTGCACTGGCAAGGGCTGTTGCTGCACACAGGTCATTGCCGGGTGCGCACAAAAGGTTGAGTCCTGTCGTCTCAGTTCTCTCACCATATTCCATAACGTTCATTACAGGATAATCGCCGGACTTCTGTGTGCATCCAAGGGACTTATCCTCAAGTGTTGTAATTCCGCCCGCCTTATTTCCGGGAGATGGATTCTCATATATAGGCTCGCCCTGCTTGGTGAAGTACTCTTTGAAGCCATTGATCATATTGACGGTATCTTCAAAGGTCTTTTCATCCTTACATCTATTCATAAGAATAGTTTCTGCTCCGAACATCTCGGGAACCTCAGTCAGGATACTGGTTCCGCCGTACTCTATGATGCGATCTGAAATCCTTCCCACAAGAGGATTGGCAGTGATTCCGGAGAAGCCGTCGCTTCCTCCGCACTTAAGTCCGATTATGAGCTTGGAAAGATCTGCATCTGTTCTTTCATCAGCCGATGCTGTGTCTATAAGTTCTTTTAACAGATTAAGTCCGTCCTCCATCTCGTCGTCTGACTTCTGGCATACCAGGAACTTAACTCTGTCCTTGTCATATTCTCCTATATAAGGCATAAGTACATCGATATTGCTGTTCTCGCAGCCAAGGCCAAGAACAAGCACTCCGCCTGCGTTTGGGTGCCTTATCAGGTCTGCCAGAATAGTTCTTGTATGCTCCTGATCGTCTCCTGTCTGAGAACATCCGTAGTTATGTGTAAAAGCAACCACTTCATCAATGCTTCCTTTAATAAGAGCATTGGCCTGCTTGGCAAGAGCTGTTGCAATGTTGTTTACACAGCCGACTGTGGGAATGATCCATATTTCATTTCTTATGCCTACTCTGCCATCACCCCTTACAAAGCCCTTAAATGTGCCCTTTCTCGTGCCCATTTTAGCCTCTTTGGCAGGAACATACTCAGGATCAGGCTGATACTTATAATCAAGGATTCCCTCAAGATTAGTCTTGATATCATGTGTGTGAACCCATCTGCCTGCGCTTATTGCCTCTGTAGCATGTCCGATGGCGTATCCGTATTTAACAATGTCTTTTCCATCATCAATATCCTTGACAGCCAACTTGTGGCCTGCAGGAATATCTTCCAAAGCCTCTACCGCTCTGCCATCTCCAAGAGTTACGCTCTCGCCTTTCTTTAATTCTTCAAGGCATACAACCACATTGTCCTGGGGATGAATCTGTAAAAATCTGCCCATTTGTAACCTACCCTTCTTGTGTTTTGAAAAAATGTTGTAAGCGTTTACAATAAAATCATATATTTAACTAAATCAAACGTCAACAAATTTTTCTATTGTAATTGCCGTGGCTGTCTTGTATAATCAATTTGAAAAAAATTATGAAAATGCTTTCATAATTGAAAGGTTTGGAGGGTATACAAATGAAAAGATTTATGGACGAAGATTTCCTTCTGCAGTCTGAATCTGCCAAGAAACTGTACCATGATTATTCAGAGAACATGCCCATTCTTGACTATCACTGTCACATCAGTCCAAGAGAGATAGCCGAGGATCGTCATTTCGACACAATCACACAGGTATGGCTCGGAGGAGATCACTACAAATGGCGCATGATGCGTTCTTTCGGGGTTGATGAGAAGTTTATTACAGGAGATGCTTCTGATAAGGATAAATTCCTCATGTTCGCAAAGTGCCTTGAGAAGTCGGTAGGACACCCACTTCATCACTGGGCACATCTTGAACTTCGCAAATATTTCGGTTACCAGGGAGTTCTTAATTCAAAGACTGCCGAAGAGGTTTATGATCTTTGCAACAAGGTTCTTCAGGATCCTGCCACAAGCGTAAGATCTCTTATCAAGGCTTCAGGTGTAACTCTTATCTGCACAACAGATGATCCTGTTGATACTCTTGAGTGGCACGATAAGATTAAAGAAGATACATCTTTTGATGTTAAGGTTCTTCCTGCATGGAGACCTGACAAGGCCAAGAATATCACTAAGCCTGAGTTTACCGATTATCTTAAGACTCTTTCAGATGTAAGCGGAGTTAAGATCGACTCTTTTGCTTCACTTAAGGAAGCTCTTAAGGTAAGACTTGATTACTTTGCTTCAAAGGGCTGCACAGTTACAGATCACGCCCTTGAATATGTTATGTACTACCCTGCTTCTGACGAAGAGGTTGAGGCAATCTTTGCAAAGCGCCTTTCCGGTGCTGAGCTTTCAAAAGAGGAGGATCTTAAGTTCCAGACAGCATTCATGCTCTTTGAGGGCGAAGAGATTGCAAAGAGAGACTGGGTAATGCAGCTTCACTTCGGATGCAAGCGCGACAACAACACTCCTATGTTTGAGAAGCTCGGTCCCGATACAGGATACGATTCAATTGACGCTTACTATCCTATGGGTGAGATGGCAGATTTCCTCAATGCCCTTCATGTAAAGAATTCTCTTCCTAAGACAATTCTCTACTCACTTAACCCTAACGATAACAAGATCATCAACACAATGCTCAACTGCTTCAACGAAGGTCCTGCAGTTGCCAAGATCCAGCAGGGAAGCGCATGGTGGTTCAATGACAGTAAGTTTGGTATGGAGGAGCAGCTCAGATGCGTTGCTGAATCCAGCAATCTCTCAGGCTTTGTAGGAATGCTTACAGACTCAAGAAGCTTTACTTCCTATACAAGACATGAGTACTTCAGAAGAATCCTTTGTAATTATTTGGGATCTCTTGTTGAAAATGGTGAATATCCTTCAGAGGATCTTGATATTCTCGGTGAAATTGTAAAAGATATCTCTTATAATAATGCAGTTAGATATTTCAA
>JAEEGJ010029441.1_pt1 | contig 10828 bp, 14 predicted proteins | sample 8958761 | NCBI WGS metagenome assembly JAEEGJ01 (sample SAMN16246546, study PRJNA631951) | gut metagenome | biome: gut microbiome; feature: rumen; material: RS-attached | host: Bos | place: Iran: Karaj | collected 2018-10
AGGTGAGTTCGATTTGAGACATAAATAATCCTTTTTGTGGGCGGTTCTCGCCCGGTTCCCCAGAAATACGACATCTGGCGGTGAGGCGTAAGATAGAAAAAGACTATAAGTGTGGCTAGTGGTTGGTGATTAGTGGTTAGGGAATGTAATCGGAAATAGACCCGAAAAACGTCATTGCGAGGAAAGAAATGACGAAGCAATCCATACAAAAAGGGAGGGGAAAGCCTTCCCCTGGGTCGCACTACGTTGCTCCCCACCCCTTCGCCTAGGGGATACCCCTAAGACCCCGAATTCATTTGTCAACCCTAAATTAGATGTTTTCTGGGACATTGAACTAAACTTAAATTGTATGTTTTTGTCAGTTTGTTGGTTTGCATTAGTGTGTAAATAAGGTATATTCAAAGGTGAAGGCGTCGGTGCGTGAGCATCAGAAACAGAAATAATCATGGAGATTGCTTATGCGTAAGAAAAACTTCAAAAGAATTTCAAAAGGTGGATGGGCCATTCCTATTTGCTTGTGCCTATATTTATTTATAAGAAAGAATGGACATGGTCTCATGTCTGTGAATATACCGTCCTCGCTTATTTTGGCAGTGTTGGCAGTGGGTGTCTTTATTGTTGTTGTTTGGATTTTGTCACAGAGTGATGCAAACGGTAAAGATGCAAAGGGAAATTGTACAACTGAGAAAAAATCAAAGGAGAGTTCTTCTAAGAAACCCGCTTGCTTTGCTGATGATCCCGAAGTGGAACCTATAGATACGAACTATTATAAAGATTGGAACAATGGTGTTGGTTTTAACACTGTTACAATCGGAAAACAGGTTTGGATGGCTCAAGATTATGAAGAAGGAGGCTCGAAAAATCCTAATTCAGATGAAAATATTGTTATCCCTGATGGGTGGCGGCTGCCGACTAAGGATGATTTTAAAGACCTTGAAAGGTATTTAAAAAATCAATTCTATACTGATACTGAAATTGCGCATTTCCTAGAAAGAAATTTGTATAGAAAACCATTGCCTGATGATACCTGTCCTAATTGCGGTGGAAAAGGCTCGGCTGAATCTCCTACAGGAGATGTAGTTGAATGTGCAAAATGTGATGGAACTGGTGTTATAAGCGATGAAAGTGTCAATGAGCTTTTTTGGACCGGTGATAAACATGGCAACGCTATAGTTTGTGCATGCTTGCAAAAAAATAAATTTGGTTTTTGCACGGTTAGTGAAGATTCTGTAGTTCATCTCAGGTTGATAAAAATAGATGAAAACAACATCTTTTACAAAGCTGGTGGTTTTTTAGGAAAGTATTTTTAAAGTTGCCAAATAATACTAAATGAAAATAAATATTGATTGAAAGAGACTCTCTTGTGGCGGAGAAGATGTTACACAAGATTGTTTGGGTAATCAAACTGGTGGCTTGTGTAAACAATTTGTCTATGAAATAGCGAAAATAAACATCTAAATAGAATTTTTTATGAAAAAAAATACAAAAAAGTGTCAAAAAATGTCGTTTTGACACTTTTGTTTGTTATATTGTAGTATGGATGTTCCGCTGTTTTTCATAAAATAATAAAAACGAGGAAAAATGTTTGACGAGGATTTAAAAAAGTTTGATTCTCAGATTGAGTTTCATATGTTTTATAAAGCTGATGCAGAATGGTCTATGCTGCATGACCCCCTAGCAGGGACAAGTAGACCTTTTCATCTTGGGGGAAATGTCGACGAGATTACTATAATCAACGAATATAAAAATTTTGACTCCCGAATTAATGTCGAGTACGTCCATTATTTATTTGAAAAATGGGAGGCTGAGGGAAAAGGTAAAATAAGTAAAGGCACTACATGGAACTTTAAGTTCAACAAACATTTGTCGTTCTATTCTTCGTTAGATGAACCCTGGGGAGTGCTGAAACAAAAGCGCCGGAAAAGATGGGTGTAGGTGAAAATAATCCGTTAACCGGGATTGGCTGATTTTAGGTTTATCTAAAATATTTTTTTAATCTGTCAATAGATTTGAGATCTTTATCTAGGAGATTTGTTCTTCTGCGCGGTTCCTTTGGTACATAACCGATCAGTTTCTTTACTTCTTCAGTGCAGTAATTTTTTTCCTCAGATAATTTTTTTTCTGAATCGCCTCCATTTTGTTTTGAATGGACGATTAATAAGGAATCTTTATTGCAATTAAAATATGCATCTTCTTCACGTTGTATAAGGCTGTCTGTTAGACAAAAGATTTCTCCATAATGCGAATGGGGACTTTTTTCGACAACATTACATTTGGATAGTGGTAAAAAGCTTTCTATTTCATTTCCTTGATATGTGATAATATATACTTTGTTTTGTTCGTCGTTGAAAATTAAATCTTGGATAACCGAATCTGAATAACCACTTGATCTGTGGCAAAGTGCGTATTCCTTTTTTCTTATACAGTTTTCTCCGACATATAAGCTGTAATCAGAAGGAAATGGCATTACTCCTAATGCTAATCCTTCGCTCCATTGCTTTGCTGGTTTGGGTGGGGTAGGCTTTCGTTTACTTTTCTTAAATGCTTTAGAACAAATGGTTTCTTTTGTTTCCCAATATTCAGGACGAATGCTGTCAATTAAATTGCTTAGTTCGTTGATGGTTGGTTTTAAGTCGGAGGCGAATTCTGTGTCACACATGTCAACGATTGCGTCCAAAACGGATCGCTCAACATTTGTTTTATAGGAATTCATTTCTTTTTCTTGATCGGAAATTTTACTGTCATGGTAGTTGTACAGAAAATAACCGATTAGGACTATTCCTAAAATCGAAGATAATCCGTTTTTTGTATTCGCTGTCATCAGATACCTCTCTTTTTGCTATAATATAACCTATTTCCTTGCTAAAGTCGCTCTTTTGACTTTTTATTTGTAAAAATGTCGTTTTCTAAGCGACATTTTGGGGTGTTTGTCAAATTTTCGTTTTTTGCAATTTGCTTAGAAAAAGGCAATGTTTTCTTGGGATAGATTTGAAAAAGGTAATTCTACTAGGTAAAACTACACCTTACACTGCGCTCTTTTCTCGGCGACGCAAAGCGCCGTTTGTTTGCTGCGCTTCCTGAATTTCTCTTTAGGAACGAGATTCATTTGGATTCCTATGGCGTTCAGCACCTTGAAAATGGTTTCAAAACGTGGGTGCGCTTTTTCGTCTAAAGCCTTGTAAAGGCTTTCACGGCCGAGTCCTGTCTTTTCGGCAATCTGCGACATGCCCTTGCTTCTCGCAATGTGTCCGATGGCACGGAGAAACAGCGCGGGGTCATCAGATTCGCTGACCATGTTCAAGTATTCGGCGACGATTTCCTCGTTGTCGAGGTATTCGGCAATGTCTAAGCGCTTGTGCATACACATCAATGTATCCAATTGGATACACATTGTCAAGAGGTTAACTTGAATAAAAAAGAGTGGGCCTTACCTGGATAGGAGCATCGAAAAAATGCCCTGCCTGTTGAAATCCTTCGTGCTATACCCGTATATCTCCACCAAGCCGGCGTCAAACATCACTTTGACCCCACGAATCGTGTAAAATCCGCAATTGGCGAGCGTCGCGGCAACCAAGACACTCTTTTTCTTCCATAAAGGGGGGGGCTTACCCCTAAGACCCCAAAATAATTCTGACGAAAGATTTCATATATTTACGGTATGAAAAATTTGAAGATATCCTTCGCATTTCTATTCTCCGCATTCCTTGTTGCATGTTCTACGCCGACAGTTTCTAGCGATGATTCCGATGAAATTGAACGGATATCTTCCGATAGCGAAAAAACGACTTCTTCCTCTAGTGTTGCAACGAAATCAATTTACGAAGCGGTGGAAGAATCCGGTTTGTACACGACCAAGGATTCCGTGGCCGCTTACCTTTGCAAGTTTGATAAGTTACCGAGCAACTATGTCGGCAAGAACGTAGGTATTTCGCTTTACGAATTAGAAACCGGGAATACCTTTTCGAAGTGGAATTTTAATCCGTGGACAACGCTTGGCGTGATGATCGGCGGTGATGTTTTTGAAAATCGCGAAGGCCTGTTGCCGAGCGGAACTTACCACGAAGCGGATGTCGATTACTCTGCGAAGAATCGCGGAACGAAACGCCTGATTTACCGATCAGATTGCGTTATCTACTATACCGCAGACCACTACGAGACATTCAATAAATTGGAAGTTCGCTAATCCCTTGACGCAGACTTTCAATTTGTATATATTGTAGCTGATATTCGATAATCCTCGTGACAGTCGACATAGACCTTCGGGTCCGTACGTGCATTCGCGGCGGGGCGCATTCACCTTCTTGTTGATGCTGTTGGGTTGGATTTTAGCCAGGGAAAACCCCTGCCAACAGAATCGCAAGATCATCCCATAAAAACACAAAACAACGCCACAGTTGTCGCAAAATTTGCGACAACTCAACAATACGCATTATTTGCGTGTTGTTAAAACATTTTTTTAGGAGATATCATGTTCGATGAAATTTTCGGAAAATTCAACGGAGGCCCGAATCGCAGTGCTAACAACGCCATCGGGGATTTTGCCAAGGTGCTAGAAGAAAAAGATGCGGAAATCAAACGGCTTAAGGAACTGATTCTGCGTTGCCCGAAATGCGGCGCTAAGCTGCGTTATCCGAGAGGATAAAAGGAGGTCAAAATGAAGAAACAAGAAGTCATCGTTTCAAATCCGTTGGTTGGTTCCAAAATAGCGAACAAAATCGTAGTCATTCGCGATGTTCAGGTTTTGCTTGACCGCGATTTGGCGGAAATATATGGTGTAGAGACTAGAGTATTCAATCAAGCGGTTAAACGCAATATTGAACGATTTCCGGATGCGTTTAGGTTTCAGTTAGATGAGGATGATGCACTGGAATTAGAGACATCTTCAAGATCACAATTTGTGACCATGAACAAAAGTGGTAATCTTCGAGGGTCAAACATCAAATATCTCCCTTACGCCTTTACCGAGCAAGGCGTCGCAATGCTTTCGGCGGTTCTTCGTAGCGAAAGGGCTATCAAGGTCAGTATCGAAATCATGAATGCGTTTGTTCAGATGCGCCATTATCTGCGTCACAATATGGGTCTTGTCGGGCGTTTAAATGCTTTTGAATCCAAGGTTGATACAAAACTTGTTGAACATGACCTAAAATTCAAAAAGATTGACGAAAATTTCTCTAAAATTTTCAACGAGTTGGATTCTAATCCTAAAAAAGCAAAGGAGGGCGTGTTCTTCAAGGGACAAATCTTTGATGCCTACGCGTTCTTCCAAGACATTATCAAGACTGCGAAAAAGGAAATTATTCTTATTGATGGCTATGTAGATTTGTCGGTTTTGGAGAGGCTATCCGTAAAGCAAAAGAATGTTCGGGTCAAAATTTATACGCACCCGAAGGCGGAGCTACAGCAAATTGATGTAGACCAGTTCAATCAGCAGTATCCGTCTGCGTCAATGGATTATACTAAAAAGATGCACGATCGCTTTTTGATTATCGACAATAAGGAACTATATCACATTGGAGCATCGCTAAAAGATTTGGGTAAACAGTGTTTTGCCTTTGAGAAAATGGATGATCCCGAGGCGCTAATTCCCATCATTTTAGCGAATTTGAACTAATCCCTACGTCCACAAACTGGTAATAAACATCGGGCTCGCATCGTCGGCTTTCTTGAAGCCGCAGTGCTCGTAGAAGGCGAGTTCTTCGTTGTAGGCGACTACGACGATGCGGAGGTAATCCTTGTATTTTTCATGGACTTTGTCGACGAGGACTTTGCCGATGCCTTTGCCCTGGTATTCGGGGCGCACGAGCAGGTAATGCACGTAGGCGTTCATGATACCGTCGTCCATCGCGCAGATCATGCCGACGAGTTTGTCGCCGTCCCAGGCCGAGATGACGGTCTTGAAATTCTTCATCGCGACGACGAGTTTGTCGGGGAAATGTCCCGAGGACCATTCGACGGAGAGGAAGAGGTCCTTTAAATCTTGTTCCGAGAAATCGTGTATGTTCTTGTATTCGATGCTCATGTCTTACTTTTCCCACCGACGGTAAACGTTCGCGAGAATCGCGCCGGAGATGTTGTGCCATACGGAGAAGATGGCGCCGGGGACGGTCGCCATTGCAAGCGACGAGAAAGCGGTCGCCGCAAGGCTTGTTGCAAGTCCAGAATTCTGCATGCCGATTTCGATGGAAAGAGCCTTCGTCTTGGGTGTTGAGAATTTTAGCAACTTTCCGAGACCAAAACCGCAGCCGTAGCCGAGCAGGTTATGGAGAATCACGACTGCGAACACGATTGCGCCCGTGGAGAGAATCTTCGCGGCATTGTGCGAAACGACCGCAGCCACAATCATTGCAATCGCAATCACGGAAACGAGCGGCAAAACCTTCACTGCGCGGGCAGTCCACTTGCCGAAAAACTTGTTGATGATAAACCCGAGCGCAATCGGCACGATGACGACCTTCACGATGGAAAGGAACATCGCCATCACATCTACGTTCACGGTGGTACGAAGCAGCAGGTAAGTAATTGCCGGTGTCAAGATCGGAGCGAGCAGCGTATTCACGCTGGTCATGCCTACGGAAAGTGCCACGTCACCTTTCGAAAGATAAGTAATGACATTACTAGAAGTTCCGCCCGGGCATGTGCCTACGAGAACGACACCCGCCATCAGCGCGGCATCGAGCCCGAAAATCTTGGAAAGTACGAACGCAAGTGCAGGCATCACGATGAACTGCGCAGCACACCCGATAGTAATTTCTTTCGGCCGAGCAAATACAAGGGCAAAGTCGCTCAGCTTGAGTGTAAGTCCCATGCCGAACATCACGACCATCAAAAGGTAATTCACCCAACTGAGTTCAATCCAGAGCGTCGATTTCGGCAGGAACAGCGAGAGCGCCGCAATCGCAAGCACGACAACCGCCATCCACTTTCCTACAAATTCACTGATCTTTTCAAGAATGTACATAGTTGAACTCGCTCTTTAAACTTTGTATCCGTACTTCCTCAATTTTTCGACATACTGCGGGTCGCCTAAGCGGGCCTTCGATTCGGCCATGTGCTTACTGTTGTCCTTGGCGGCAAAGCCGAGCTTGATGCGAAGCGCGATGACTCCGCTGACGATGCCGAATAGCGAGCATAGAACGCACGCCAGGGTAAGCTTTGTGGAATTGCTCCCTTGTACGACAGAAGTTTGGAGCAAGACTCCGCAGATTATCGCCATCGACAAAAGGAACAGCGCTCCCTTCGCGTAGAATTTTGCATTCTTGCTGCGCGGGTCGAAACCGTCAATTGCCACCTCGCGCCAGCGCCTGTCCAGGTATTCGCTGTGACAGGCCTTGCACTCGCGAATCGGGCTGCCGTACATCCACATGTTGCAAGCTTCGCGATTCTTGGTCTTGCATTCCGGGCAAACCCATTCGGCATAATTCATCTGCATAACGCCTCCTAAAATCTGTCAGAAAGATAGTCTTTTTTATCGTGTGCGACTCAAATCTCGATGCTTTCTTCGTCGCTTGTGATAAATGCCTTGAGCCGCTCGATGGTGCGGTCGAAATCGTTCTTGATGGAACATTCCCATACGGTGGCGACGCGGTAGCCTTGTAATGAAAGTTTCCAATTCGTTTTGATGTCGCGAACAGCGTTGTTCGTGAATTTGTCGTTCCAGAATTCGGGATTGCTCTTGGGACGACTCGTAAACTTGCAACCATGTTGGTGCCAGAAACAGCCGTTAATAAAGATGACTACGCCGTATTTAAGAATAAACAGGTCGGGCGTGCCCGGCAAATCGCGGCGATGGAGTCTGTAACGTAGGCCTGCCTTAAAAAGCGCGCGGCGTACCAGAATTTCTGGTTTGGTATCTTCCGAATGGACCGCCTGCATCATTTGCGAGCGGTTCATGGGTGTGCGCTTTTTGGTACGGTGCTTCATTGAAATTCAAGTTTTTTGACATGTCGAAAAATAGCCTTTTTCGATTAGTAAAAATGCTTGCAATATAAATTTACAGATGTCTACACGTGGGTCGACGAAATAGAATCGGAATAGAATCCGTTTCTTATTTATGCATGTAGCTTACGCCGTTGGGGAACTTGACTTCTGTCCAGCCGTTCGTCTGTACCTGCGCAACTGATGTCACTTCGCCGCCGTAGATAATGGCGTTACCTTGGTAAGTCGGCTTGAATGCAGCCTTGTCGGAACCATAGTAGCTGGTGTTGTTGTAGGTAACTGTGGCGCACTTGGGGAGGTCTGTCGAGTAGTTTCCGAATGCAAGGAGAACTCCCCCGGTAATTTCGAAGCCGGCGTCCGTATCGATCAGGCCGCCTGCCATGTTGGAGGAGCATCCGCCGTTACCACCACCCATGCCGCCTTGGCCGCCCCAACCGCCAAAGTTGAATCCACCCTGGTTCTCGTAGCTTTCGCCGGTGATTTCAAGAATCAGCACGCCGCCGGTCATCTTTCCGGAACCGTTTGCGTCGAACACGTCGACCATGTTGCCCTTCGCGCTGATGTAGTGGTAGCCTCCGCTAACGACGATATGGCCGCCGCTCTCGCTAAATGCTGCGTATTGACCAACGTTATCCTTCGGGCCACCGGCGCCGTTCCAGCCATCGTTTGTTGCGAACGTAGAGGTGATGCCTCCCTCGGCGAAAATCTTGTAGGACTCGATACCTTCATTAGCGGTGACCACGTTGATGGTGGAACCTTTCATGTACAGGGCAGAATCCGCATGAATACCGTCGTCCTTTGCGTTGATTGTGACATCGCCACCATTCATATAGATTTGCCAGTGGGTGTGCAGGGCATCATCGCCTTCGGATTTCACGTCAAGTTTGCCGCCATCGACATAAATGTATTTTTCGGCAACAAGTCCCTTGCCCGTAGACGTCACCTTGACCGTAGAGGTTTCGGTGGAATCGCTTACACGGATAAAGTTCGCTGCATCGATACCGTCGTCGCCAGCCTTGATGGTGATATTGCCGCCCCTGATATCGATAATGCCCTTGCCTTCGACGATGTTCTTGCATTCGCCATTGACTTCTTCGCATTCGTCGCTTTCAAGGCCGTCACCTTTCTTGGCGGTAAGGTTCAGTGTGCCGCCCGAAATCTGGAGGCTGCCCTTGCCCTTGATTGCGTTTTCTTCGGCTTCGACAGTGATGTTGCCGTTCTTGATTTTAAGATCGTTGCTACATTGAATGCCGCTTTTAAACTTGCCCTTGACGGTCAAGGTGCCTGCGCCCTTGATGTTCAAGTCGTCGCGGGAGTAAATCGCGGCCTTTGCTGTGTCTTGTGCGCCGTTGATTTTGGTGAACATGTGATTGCCGTTGCCGTCCTCAACGGTGTTGGTGGTGCCCTTGACCAAGTGAATCACTGTTTTTTCTGCATTTTTCACGAGGATGGGGGAGTTGGAACTTTTCAAGGTGGCGTTATAGAGGTAAATGCCGGTGTTACCCTCGTTTTCTGCACCTGGAGTGTTCACGACTACCTGGAAGTCGGAGGATTCACCAGTGACATAGTAGGCTCCCGGACAGGTGATGGTCGCACTTTTGTCGGCAATTTCGACGCAACCGTTGTTGTTCTCGATGGTGGCTGTGGTGCCAGCAAGTTTCAGGAGTATCTGCATACCGTCCAGTGTTCTAGAATCCTCGTTGTCATTCTCGTTATCGCCGGATTCATTACCTGGATTCTGGTTGGGAGGATTTCCTGGGACGGAGCTGCTGGAACTGTAAAATTCATTGCCCGGAATTTGGTTGCTGGAACTTGAAAGTTCTGTGCCTGGGATTTGATCGCCTGGATTTTCGTTACCTGGAACTTGGTTGTCCGGATTTTCATTACCTGGGTTCTCGTTGCCCGGAATCTGGTTGCCAGGAATTTCAGTACCGGGAACTTCTGTTCCGAAAAATTCGTTGCCAATGGGGTCTTCGGCTGAGATTGGTGCTTCGCCGTTGGGTACCGCGTTCGTAGTATTGTCTTCGAAACAGGCCGTTAAGCTCAATGTTACGGATGCCGCAATTACAGGCAACTTCATCAATTTCATTGTACACTCCTTTTTCTTGTAATATGGTCCCTATCCCCGAAACAGGCGATATTTTAATAATAGATTCCGTTGCTAACAAAAACAATAAAAGTAAACTTCTTTTTGTGTAAGAAGTGTGTAAAGTAGATTTTGGTGAAATAACTACATTATTAGGGCTATAGCTTAGATTCTGGAGAAAAATAATGCGTCGTAAAGACCGGGAAGTTTTAGGTGACGAGAATATCGCGAAGATTATCGAACAATGCACGACCTGCCACATTGCGATGGTGGACGATGCTGATGCTAGCATGCCCTACGTGATTCCGCTGTCGTTCGGGTATAGCCTGAATAGCGGTGTTCTGGAATTGTATTTTCACTGTGCGCATGTAGGAAAGAAACTAGACTGCATCCGCAAAAATCCCAATGTCGCATTCAGCATGTGCGTCGAGAACCGCATCGAAATTCACAAAGACAATTATTGCAAGAGCGGCTGCTTTTACGCAAGCGTTGTCGGGCAGGGTAAAGCCGAAATCGTCGAGGACGTTTCCGAGAAATGCCGCGGACTCTCACTCCTGATGGAACGTCAAGCCGCCGGCGCCCCGCATAAGTTCGAATTCACGCCCGAGCAGGCCGCCGCCGTGACCGTATTCAAGATTACAAGCACGAACTATACCGGGAAAGCAAAGTCGGAATAATATTTTTGCTAAATTTGTGGCCACTATGAGTGAAGCTATTAACAATGTGAAGCAGGCGTTTGACGCAGAACTTGCGCAAACCGACCTTACGAACCAAGAAGCCGTCAACAACCTCCGCGTGAAGTACCTG
>JAEEGJ010029442.1_pt1 | contig 10828 bp, 8 predicted proteins | sample 8958761 | NCBI WGS metagenome assembly JAEEGJ01 (sample SAMN16246546, study PRJNA631951) | gut metagenome | biome: gut microbiome; feature: rumen; material: RS-attached | host: Bos | place: Iran: Karaj | collected 2018-10
AATTTTTTCTCCCACTCAGTGACCAATACGGTCTCCTATCTATCAAAATCTTGAGATAATCAGATTTTGTTCAGTCTTTTTTGGTAGTTTTGGATAATAACTCCTTAATTTCCTTTCATGTAAAAATAAGTGAACATCTTGGTATATCAGGAGCACTTTCATGAGTTGAGAATAAACAATAAAGTTTATCATCGTCGAACTGGGTATTTTTGATTTTATGAAAAATCTCGTGAGTATATCTGTCAGACTTTATATCATGTAATTTGGAATACCTGATGCAGATGCAGGTATATTTATCTGTTCATTTTTTGTGCAAGAAAAAACATTTTCATTTATAATATCAATCGTAATCAACTCATAATTTATCAAGCGAACATTCCAAAGCTAATTCTGCAGAATTGTTTATCAATGCCATGATGATAAAAATTACAGAGTAAATAACTGGTATTATTTTTGTTTTTCTATAAATGATCAGGAAATAAAAAATCTGTTTACTAAATTATAGTAAAACAATTTTACAAAAAAGCAAGAGAAATTTGATTTATTTTTATGATTTGATTACTCTAGTTATCAAGCTCAAAAAACTGTGATAAATTTATTTCATCTCGAGAATAAACCCTATGTAGTAATTCTGTATTTTCTACTCACTGATTCCAGGGCTTATCTAACAAAAATCATGGCATTCAAACTCAGTTCATATCGTGAATATTTCTTGCACTATCATCTATCAAAACCTGAATTCATTTATCTTTACACAGTTGAGATTTTGGGATCTCATTTTCTGTGTGTATATTCATAAACAAATAATCTGAAAAAATTCACGGGAAATGGGTTTCTACTCGTTTCCTAGTTTCCTGTTCATAAGGTTTATTCCTCGCCGTCACCACATATAATTTATGTCATGCTTCTTTTAGTTCATATAACTTTTCATATGCTCAGGAAACTGGTTGAGCTTCTCGATATTCTGGAGATTCAAAAAATGAATAAAACGCTTGAATTGCTTCTTTTTTGGTTAATCAAACTTTTTCTACTTCATATATCTCATATGATGTTATGTCAGATTTTTTAATTCATTTTTCTTTAAGTGGTGAAAGTTTTAATAGTTCATCTAATGTCTCTGAAAGAACTTCATCACAATCGACTCATATACAAAGTGGCATATTTTCTTTTGATATTTAAATTATAGGTATATTACAAATTAACTAATAATAAACAATAAAAAAATCTAAATTAAAGAAAAAGAGCCAATCTATAAGACTGACTCTTCCTCACACTTGAACAATGTGTCCAAATGTTAAATAAGGAAGAGGCATCAATTCCATGGATTATCAGTATTACCATATTAGAGCCTGTCTAAATGATATAATACCGACGAAAAAGCAATAAATTACTTTTTCCAATATATCCCCAAATACTTTTGACAAGCAAATGTTTGAAGTGTAAGTTTTCAATACTTTTGGCATTGAATGGTGCTTACTAAATCTACCCAGAATATTCCATAATGGAAATAATTCTGAAAGACATATTGTCGACCTTAGAAATCAATCATGAAACATAATATTAGTTTCATAATATTCTTTACCTATCGTAGGAAAGGCAAGTGATGACACCTAAACAGCGTTGTTTAGAGCCAATTTCTAAAGTACAATACACTCATATATTCAATCAATTGAGTTTTGTAAGTGATTAGTCTTACAAAAACTTTCAGAATTAGAGATAATTTTACACTATCTAGGATAGATATAAAATTCACCCATAACTATGGAGTAAAAGGATAGATGCATCTATTCTTTTCATCAACTGATGAACTGTTTCAATCACTTAGCAGAAATTTCTTTCTACCAAATACCCTGTATCTTCATACAGATTTATAAAATTTTCACATCTTCGAATGGATTAACCAAACAAAAATAGAAAAATAAATCTGAAAAAAATCAGGTACGATATATAGAAATATTGCTATTTCGATATACCAATTGAAACAAATGAATGCTCCAAGGAATGATAAAGACCACTTCCTATATCCTTATGAAATAGTTGTTAAGGTTATATTTTAATAACCATACAGTCCTACAACACAAGGATATAGGAATCTTGCTATCATTACAAGAAAAAAGGAAAGGAAGCAAATACTTATCAATGTATGAATACATTATCACCTAGTATAAGGCTATCCTTAATACTTAGGTGGTAATGGAATATTTAACTCTTCTTTAGATAAAATCTAAACTGACCTTTAAATATTCTCAAGTTATCTCTCTGCACATTTCCATGTGGGGACTTGTAAGATGAGATATTCCTACGATTTGATTCGTGGGTTAGTCTCAAATACTTTTCAAATTTGCTGTTCTAGCTTATTTGAAAGATTAACTTGTTGATCCTTTATATCAAAGAAAATGTGTTATCATTTTCCTATTCTTTACCTATCGTAAGATAAGCAAGTGATGATAAATATGAATTATACTTTCATACTACCAATACAAAGAACCAGATTTACTCTTTTCTATGAGAAATAAATTCCTCTGAAAAGCTCAGTGATTAATTATCACTAAGAGAAGTAAACTCCATACATTGTATTAAATATCTACTTCCTACATGCTGATGTAATAATGTAACTCATTACTAGAACATATCAAGATATGTAATAATAATGCACTACTACACCAGGATGTAGGAAGGTCTTCCTTCTTTGTGGACCATGTTATTATATTCATAAATTTATTTTTGTCAAATTTTTGCGGACTTTTTTATCTGTGTATTTTACGTATGTAGAACCAACATTTCTCATTATATACAAAAAAATCATTAAAAAATTCTAAATTTATTTTCAAATATTTTTATGATATGTTATTCTTTGTAGAAACTCTTCATATTAATTGTAGTTTCTATTGGGATACTAAAGCTATTAACAGAACTATCAGAATTTGTTGTTGGTAAATAAATACCGTTAACCAATAATATTTTCATGTATGGATTTAGTTGACGAGTTTGATCTGCCCAATACAAATCAGGATCATTTAATGGAGAAATAACTAGATTCCATGTCGTTACACTTGTATTTCCATATGTCAAATCTATCCAACAATCATCGGCATCTTTTGGCAAAAAATAACCAGAATATGCTCATCAAACAGAATCTCCACTTCACACAAATCACATCGATGTATCACAGGCCCATGTATCTATTTGCCTATCATAACTTCATTCTCATATATTTCCAAAATTGTGTTTTTGTCATGCATCAAATCATCTAAGTCTAAGCATTTGAATTTTATATTGTGCAACATTTCATGTATGTGTGACCAATTTTCTGCGGAAAAATAGACGATTTTTTCAATCATGTGAAATAAGATATAATTCTTGAATATTATTAGGGTCTGCTATTGCACCTGTAATATTATTACCTAATATTTCTCAAAGTTCCTCATCATCTTCATCCACTGTTATATCTTTCACATCTGTAAATAGCGCTGCATACTGTCAAAAAGATTGTTTGCTTCAAAACCTTCAACAATCGGATGATTTTACGGCATGGCGAAGTCACGTTATATTTTTATCTCCATTTGAACTACAATTATATATGTCATGATATTCCCCTGGTATAATCCGATTTCCACCATATTCCTTTCTTTTACTTTCTGTTGAATTTTCATTTCAATATGCAGTAAATTCTGTACAATATCAGGATAATCAAACATTCCACTTAAAATTATTTCATGTTAACAATGTTGATCAACTTTTTACGCATCACACCATCTGACGATTAAAATATTCCTCATAATCTATCGTATAATCCTGCATTAAAATATTTAATTTCTCAAAAAATTCATATCACTGCTGAATAGATGTCTGTCTGAGATTAAATTCTTTATTTGATTTTATCATAAAACTATAAATCGTGATTATAGATGGTATAAGTATTCCAAGGATTACTGTTACCGTCAATAATTCAATTATCGTAAATCCTCAATATTTTATTGATTTTTTTTTCATATGATGATTTGAAAATAAACTCAATATAAAATGAATAATGTTTTTGTGCTTAGTTGCAAGAAATTTTATTGCATTCTGAAATATTAATCTTATATTCAGATTTGGTTTTTATTTATACATTTTCAAAAAATGGCATTAATTCCAAGCGTTATCGAAAAATCAAAAAGCTGAGAAAGAGTTTATGATATTTATTCTAGATTATTAGAAGATAGAATTATCTTTATCGGAGAGCCTGTGACTGACCATTTGGTAAACTCAGTTATCGCTCAGATTTTATTTTTGGAGAAACAAAATCCTGACAAAGATATCACAATGTATATCAATACTCCAGGTGGAGAAGTTTACAGTGGATTAGCTCTATACGACACAATGCAATATGTAAAATGCGATATCTCTACAGTTTGTGTAGGATTAGCCGCTTCTATGGGTTCAATTCTTTTGGCGGGAGGAACTAAATGAAAAAGATTTTCACTTCCACATAGTAAAGTAATGATTCATCAACCTTTAATTTCAGGAGGAGGAATCAGTGGTCAAGCTACAGATATCAAAATTGAAGCAGAAGAAATGATGAAAGTAAAAGAAATTTTGACTGGAATTATGGCAGAAAGAACTGGTAAAAAATATGATGAATGTTTAGCTGATATGGAAAGAAATAATTGGATGACTGCTGAAGAAGCTAAAAGTTATGGTATTATCGATAAAATTATTAAATAGAAAATTTCCCAGAATAATTGCTTGTGCTTTATTTTTTTGTCGTATCAAAATAGTTAGTCTAAATATCTTGTAACTACCTATTTAATGACCGTACAATAACAAAACAAGCTATAGTTAGAATTATTAATACAGACATAACAATAATTGATATCTTTATTTTTCTTTCCTTTTTTTCTTTATCCTTCGTTTTTAATATCATTATCAAACTTATAATTCACGCAATAAATGTAATTCCTACAGCTGTTCGTTGGACTAAATTGATAATTATTGGTGATTGCTGTGTTGTTGGTTGTATTGGAGATACATTATAGGGGACTCAATACCATGATTCGGTTCTACCCATACTAATGGTTTTATCTGCATTAAATGATATTAATGCAATCAATAAAGTGCTCATACCCGCCTTTAGCTTAAGAAAAAAATTTTTCATATTTTAGTATTTATTAAAAATAAATCATTTCATATGGGCATTTATTTTGTCTATTCTCCTCAAAATTCCATGTATGATATGGACCACCTAGACAAAAATCCCAAAATTTACATTTTTCACAATGATTACACTTTGTTCTATCAATAGTTCTAAATTCCTTGTATTTATTATCCCATACATCCTTAAAATTGTCTGTTTTTATATTACCTTGTATTAATCTTTTTATTCTAGGTACAGATGGACAAACAAACAAATCTCAATTATATAGGATACTTGCAATACTTATTCATGTTCTACAAAAATAATAATATTTTCTGACTTCTTTTTCATAATCTAGACCTAAGAATCCATTACATCCGAATGTAATTTCCATTTTTTTGTTATTTCTTTTCGATTTAATAAAATCTAGCATTTTTTTAATCTCTTTACCATTCAACATCAAATCATTATTTTCATTTGCCCTTCATATAGGATCCATTGATGTTACCCTCCAAGAATCAATTCCTAGGTCAAGCATGACTTGATATAATTCTTCTATTTGATTGATATTACTCTTATTAAACACTGTTGTAACTTGAATTATTTTTACAAAATCAGCTTTTTTAAGTTTTTTAATATTTTCAATAATGATTTTATAAGAATTTGGTACTCATCTAAATTCATTATGAGCTTTTTCTAGGCCATCAATACTAATGGAAACTGTCTCAATATTGGCTTTTTTCAACTTTTCAATATTTTCATCATTCATTAAAATTCCATTTGTTGTCATACCTCGATGAAAACCTAATTTATTTGTAGCATATTCCATTACTTCACATAAATCTTCTCTAACTAAAGGTTCTCCACCTGTTACATTTATGAGAATTTTTCTCGCATCCATATCTTGAGCTATCTGTTTGAATCAATCTTTAATCTCCTGCGTAGTTAATTCTCCTACATATTTCTTACATTCTGCATTACTACCACAATGCTTACAATGAGCATTGCAAGAAAGAGTACATTCCCAAAATAAATCGATTAAGCAATGTTCTTTCATCTCTTTCTCCTTATACTTCTTTGCCATAGATAACTCACCTAATTTGTATATTTTCTTTAACATTTTTTATAAATTGTATAAACATATTTTATAAATATTCCCCTTTCCTTTTAGATTAATCTAACAAAAGTTATCTTATTTTCAATAAAATTTCTCTTTAAAAAATCTCTTGCATTTGTAAAATAATTGAATAAAAAAAATAGCACCTATATAAATTAAGTGATATTTTATTTTATTAAGATAAGCAAAAATGAAATTACAACCTATTGAAGATCATGTATTGATCAAACCTATAAATGAGGAAAGCACCACTAAATCTGGAATCATTCTCCCAGATAGCAAAGAAAAGCCAAGAAAATGAGAAGTAATAGCAGTTGGAGATGGAAGAATTTTGGATGATGGAAGTAGATCTCCTATGGATGTGAAAGAGTGAGATATCGTATATTTCACGCAGTATGCTCCAGATGAGATTGAATATGAAGAAAATGGAGAAAAAACTAAGTATTTGGTAATTAAACAAAATTCTTTACTAGCTAAAGAAAGCAAATAAATCAGACTTTTATTTCAATAATTAATAGAAAAGATGAAAAAAGATATTCATTATGCAGATGATGCAAGAAAACAACTCTTAAAATGAGTAGAAACTGTCGCAAATGTAGTTAAAGTAACTATGTGACCAAAAGGAAGGAATGTAATTTTGGATAAATGATTTGGTGCTCCAACTGTAACAAACGATGGAGTGAGTGTAGCCAAAGAAATCGAACTAGAAGATAAAGTAGAAAATGTATGAGCAGAAATGGTTAAAGAAGCTGCTGAAAAAACAAATAAAGAAGCCTGAGATGGAACTACAAGTACTGTAGTTTTAGCTCATGCAATTGCTAAGGAAGGTTTAAGATATATCGATTCATGAATCAATCCTTTCGCTCTTGGAAGAGGTTTACACAAAGCTGTAGATAAATTAGTAGCTGATATTCAGGATACTGCTCAACAAATTGGAGATAGTAAAGAGCAAATCAAGCAAGTCGCTACAATTTCAGCACAGGATGAAGAAGTTGGAGATTTGATTGCTGATGTATTCGAAGAAATCGGTAAAGATTGAACAATTACAGTGGAAGAATGAAATACTCTCGGATTGAGCAAAGAAATCAAAACTGGAATGCAATTTGATCAATGATATCTTTCTCCATATTTCGTTAGCGATAGCCAGAGAATGGAATGTGTAATCGATAAGCCATATGTATTGATAACAGATAAAAAAATCTGATCAATGAAAGAGATTATTCAGCTTTTGGAATCTATGGCTGCTACTGGAAAGAAAGATATGCTTTTGATAGCTGAAGATGTAGAATGAGAAGCCCTTGCTTCATTGATATTGAACAAGATTAGAGGAATGCTTAACGTAGTTGCAGTAAAAGCTCCTGGATTTGGAGATAGAAAAAAGGAAATTTTGAAAGATATTGCAACTGTGACTGGAGCTACATTAATTACTGATCAATTAGGAATTAAACTCGAAGATGCCACTATAGATATGCTTGGTAAAGCTGATAAAGTAATCGTAAACAAAGATGAAACTATAATTGTTGATGGTAAATGAGATACTGATGAGATTAACGATAGAGCTAATCAAATTAGAGCTCAAATCTGAATCACAAAATCTGACTATGACAAAGAAAAATTGGCTGAAAGATTGGCTAAATTGGTTGGATGAGTAGCTGTAATTAAAGTGGGAGCTGCCACTGAAATGGAGATGAAAAATAAGAAATTCAAGATAGAAGACGCTTTGAATGCAACAAGAGCTGCTATTGAAGAATGAATCGTTGCTGGATGAGGAAGCGTTTTGGTTCAGCTTTCTAAAACTCTTGGAGATATTAAATTGGAGGACCAAGAAGAACAAGTAGCTGTAGAAATTATTCAACAAGCTATCCAATATCCATTAAAGCAAATCGCTGATAATGCTGGTTTCAAATGAGACTGGGTTGTAGAAAAAATCAAAGAATCAAAAGATATGGATTATGGATTCGATGCTAGAACTGGAGAATTTACTAACTTGAAAAAAGCTGGAATCATCGATCCTGCTAAAGTTATCAGAGTTTCACTTGAAAATGCTGTAAGTACTGCTGCTATGTTATTGACTACTGAAGCTGTAGTAGTAGATAAACCAGAAGATAAATGTAGCTGTAATCATGCTGATGCAGGTGCAGGAATGTGAGGATGAATGTGAATGTACTAGAATAATTTAAAATTTACAAAAAACTGGCCATTGTGGTCAGTTTTTTACTTTATTTTTGTTTTTTATTTATCAAATCTGATTTACCATATCGGCCATTGGGAGATAAATTGCTCCAAGCAATGTTCATACTATTCATGCAATAAATCACATCAGTAAAGGCTCGAGTGTCGCCATTAATGCATCGATATTATTTTTTAGCGAACTTTCATAAAATGGTGAAATCCTACTCAATACTGTTGGCAATGCTCATGTATTTTCTCATACATTAATAATTTGAATTAAGATTGGGTCAAATAAATCTGTTCATTCTAATGAATCATAAATTGAAAATCATGCATTGATTGAATTTCTAACCTCTATCATTTTTCTCTTGTAGTTGAAGTTATCAAAGATTCATGCCAATAACTTAAATGAGATAATTGGGCTCACTCATGCCTCATAGAATTGAGCAAGCAACGATGTAAATCTACTCATATAAAACTGTTTTACTACATCCTTTACGATTGGAAGTTTTAATAACAACGTATCAATTCATATTTTAAATAATAACCATCTACTATACATCACATTATATGCAACAACTATTATTATAAATCATATTAATAGTTTATACCGATTTCACTGAAGATAATCAGAAGCTGATAAGAAAAACTTCGTAATTCATGGAAGTGATTCTGGATCTCAATACATGTCTGTAATTGTTGGAAACACTTTAATCAAAAGCACGATTACAGCCACCACAGTTAAACCGATCATCATAATTGGATACATTGATGCTTTTTTTATTTTTGCATTAACTTCTTGTGATGATTCCAAACTGTCTGCAATCTCTTCAAGAGTTTGCACCATATTTCAGGTAATTTCTGTAGACCTAACCAACTCAATTTCATCAGAATTGAAAAAATATGATTGGGCTTCCATAGCTTCAGCCAAAGATCATCACTCTGTCAATTTATCAATCATATCATTTATAATCAATAACATTCACTTACTTTTTTCTCATTGTTGAAGGGATTTTAGTGAATCACGAACTCACAGACCGGCTTTTTGAGATACTGCTAACAACCTAAAAAAATTCGCTTTTGCGTCTAAATTTGGTTTATTAATCTCAATGATTATTCAGTCGATTTTTTTCTGTAAGTTTTCGAAGAATCACATTAATTAATATAAAATAATAAAACATTATAAATCTTGAAGTTTAACAAATCTGTATACCTCATGTAGGTCAAACTCTCATTTCATAGCTTTAAATATTCCATCTCTCTCCAAATCAATCATTCATCTACTGAGCGCAAATTTCCCAACTTCAAATGCTGATTTTCCATCAATTAGCATTCATTTAATATCATCTGTATAATCCATCATCTCATAAATTCAGAGTCTTCACTTATATCATGTTCATTTACATATTGGACATACTTCTCAAGTTTTTGGATCTTTTCATGTTCATTCCATTACATATCAGTTTACGAAGAAATCATTCCACTCTTCTTGTGAAATATTACGTAATTGAAGCTCCTTTTTTAATAAATCCTTATCAAATACACGGAATGAATTTTTAGCATTTTTAAATTTTACTTCATCTCCTGGTCTGATTTTTACTTTTTGCCCACAATTTGTACAAACCTTTCTTCAAAGTCTCTGTGCAATTACGAGGTTGAATGTACCGGCAATCATATAAGGTTCTGCTCCCATTTTTGATACTCTAGTAATAGTTTCTACGGCCGAATTGGTATGCACTGTAGAAAATACAAGATGTCAGGTCATGGAAGATTCCATCGCCATTTCCAAAGTTTCTCTATCACGAATCTCTCACACCATGATAATATCAGGGTCCTGTCTCAGTGCAGATCTTAGTCATGAAAGGAAAGTAAATCCAATATCTGACCTAACCTGAGCCTGATTTAATCAAAGCATTTTATTTTCGACCGGATCCTCGAATGTTGTAATATTTACCTCAACTTTGTTGATATCAGAAAGAGCTGAATATAGTGTTGTAGTTTTTCATGATCCAGTAGGTCATGTATTCAAAATAATTCAGTTTGGATATGCTAGATTCTTTTGCATAATACGTCCATTTGATCACTCTAATCAAAGTGAAGAAAGAGGTGGAATTTCCTTAGATTTATCCACAATACGCATTACCAATTTTTCTCACCAAACTGTAGGCAAGGTATTGGCACGCAGATCGATTTCTTTATTTGTTTGTGTAACAGCAGAAACTCTGGCATCCTGAGGTAACCTTTTTTCATCGGGTCTCATTTGTCCAGATTCAATCTTAAACTTTGAAATAATGGAATCATGAAAAGACTTTGGATATTGCACCAACTCTTCCAATACTCAGTCAATTCTGATTCTGATTCTACAATAATTTTCAAAAGGCTCAATGTGAATATCTGATGCACCTTCTTCTACTCAAATAGTC
>JAEEGJ010029444.1_pt1 | contig 10828 bp, 8 predicted proteins | sample 8958761 | NCBI WGS metagenome assembly JAEEGJ01 (sample SAMN16246546, study PRJNA631951) | gut metagenome | biome: gut microbiome; feature: rumen; material: RS-attached | host: Bos | place: Iran: Karaj | collected 2018-10
GTGCAGGAGCTGAAGCCCTTGTACCAGATGAAGTCGATGATGCTGTTGGGATTGGCCTTGCCCCAACCGTTGAAGGTCTGGTGGTGGTCGGTCTTGACAGCTTCCTCACGGGCGTTCTTCATCATCTTCTTCATGTCGTCGAATTCGGGACGGTCGATAGTCATGTTGAAGTCACCGGTGACGATCATCGGAAGACCCTTGGGATTGATGCTGTCTATCCTGTCGACGATGAGCTTCATTCCATTCTTGCGGGCCTCCCAGCCGACATGGTCAAGATGGGTGTTGACATAGTAGTATTTCTTGCCGCTGGCCTTGTCCTTGAGCAATGCCCATGTGGCTGTGCGGAAGCAGGCGGCATCCCATCCCATTGAAGGAACTTCCGGAGTCTCGGAGAGCCAGAATGTTCCCCATTTCAGGAGTTTTGTGGTTTTCTTGTTATAGAAGATGGACATGTGCTCGCCCTCATGCTTGCCGTCTTCACGGCCGACACCGACGCTCTTGTAATCCGTGCATGCCTCTTCGAGATACTTTACCTGGAAGTCATAGGCTTCCTGGACACCGAAGATATCCGGCTTCTGGTCATCGATCATCATGGCAGATGCCGGGTAACGGAATTCCCAGGAATTGGTACCGTCCTTTGCCACACCCAGGCGGATGTTGTACGAAATAACTTTGACGTCCGCGGACTTTTTCTTCGCGGAAACACTCATAGGCAGGATCATGAGGACTGCCATGAGGAGTAAGAAAGTTCTTTTCATGATGGATTCTTTTTCGGTAACTACAAATTTAACAAATTGTGCTAATTTTGTGTAATTAATAGTCAAAAAAGTAATCCCATGGCAGAAGAGTCTTTCAAGGAATATGGCAAGGAAGAGGCAATCGTCCTTCTTTTTGAAGGGACAGGATTCGATCGCGAGGAAAAGCCTTCTTTCGAGGCGGCTCCAGGCAGCACTGTGGTCAATACCTCACGTTTTTTCCTTGAAGGGATAGATTTCGACCTGACTTATTTCCCGTTGAAACATCTGGGCTACAAATGCGTTGCAGCCCTGGCAGGAGACATCTATGCATCCATGGCCCATCCAAGGACGCTGTCCGTCAAACTGGGGCTCTCTGCGAAGCTGGACTTCAGTCATGTCAGGGAACTTTGGAGCGGAGTCGTTACGGCTGCAAGAGAGCATGGTTTCAAGTCTTTGGATCTTGACCTGGTACCTTCTCCCAATGGACTTTCTGTCTGTGTTTCCGCTGTTGGAGAGGAATTCAAGCTAACCCGTGGCCGCACGGTCACTGCAAGGAGCAAGGATCTGGTCTGTGTTTCCGGCAGCCTGGGAGCGGCATACCTTGGCCAACAGATCCTGGAAAGGGAGAAACGCAGTTTCGAGAAAACAGTCGATGATTCTTCGCAGCCGGATCTTGAGAAGTATAAGATGCTTATCGGAAGCTACCTGAAGCCGGAGGTTCCTAACGGGGTGGTGGACCGCCTTGAGGAAGTCGGGATTTATCCTTCCCACGGTTACCTTGTTTCCCATGGTTTATCCGATGTCTTGAAGAGACTGGTCAGAGATTCAGGTCTCGGTGTCAAAGTCTATGCTGACAAGATTCCTTTCGAGGGTAACAGTTTTGCTTTCGGCAAGGAGATGGACATCGACCCGATCAGCGCAGCTATGAATGGAGGGGATGACTTCAGGCTTCTGTTCACGATTCCCATCCTTTCAGCAGAAAAGTTCCGCAGGGATTTCCAGACCTTCGATATCATCGGTCACCTGGCCCAGCCCGAGGTGGGTGCCGTTCTTGTCACTCCGGAAGGTGTCGAACTGCCCGTCAAGGCCCAGGGCTGGAGGAGCGAAGAATAATCTTTGGGTATAGGTGGTTTATGTTCAATAAGCTGATAATAAAGAGATTACAAATCACGGCATGTTCGTGCGTCATTTTATTTGCGGTGTCCTGCACCACAGGGCTGGACACACAGATGGAGGCCGTCCTTGACCAGGTCGAGGAGGATCTGGGCTATGTAAACACAGTGGATGCAGGGAATGTCGCCAAGATGACCAGCTGGTTTGAACGTCGCGGGGACGATTCCCAGAAAGCCAGGGCACTCTATTGTCTTGGAAGGACACAGTACAACGAGAAAAGCTATTCTGCCGCAATCGTCAACTATACAAGGGCTCTTGAATATGCCGAAAGGGCTGGAGACCCGCTCCACGAAGGCCTTATTTGCAGGGATATGGCCAGGATCAGTGCCATTACCGGAAATCCGTCGGATGAAATCCTCTACCTTGCAAGGGCCTCCGAAGCCTTCAAGGATGCCGGTATCCCCGGAGAGTATCAGCGATCGTTGCTGGAAATAGGGCAGGCCCAGGCCTCTGCAGGTAAGATGGAAGCGGCCGAAGAGATATTCAAAAGCGTCCTTTTCGACTCCCATGAGATGAAGGATACCCTTCTGGAAGCAAAGTGCCTGGAGTCATATGCTTCCCTTGCCGTGAGCAAGGACGTTCCGGACCCGGTCCTGGCAATCGACCTTCTCGGGCGTGCCGCTGACCAGTTGGGTTACCCCCTGGATTGTTCAGACAAGGGCATCCTGGCATATTCCTACTCATTGGCGGGTGACAGTAAGGAAGCATGGAGATGGCTCTCGGAAGCAAGGGCTTTGGCGGAGACCGATGAAGATGCAGCAGATCTGGATTTCCGGGAATATCAGATCGCTACCCGTTCCGGAGAGACCGCCCGTGCCCTGAAAGCCCTGGAAAGGGTTACTGAATATGGTAACAGGTCCCAGGCCGAGGCACTTGGAGAGGCGGTTTCTGCAAGCCAGAGGGAATATATCAAAGGGCAGGCAGACGTCCAGGCCGAAAAATTGCGTTCGGCAAAGATGAAACTCTGGTTGATTGCGCTCGCTGCGCTTCTTGTCGTCGCCGCTTTGGTTGCAGCCTATCTTTATTTCCGTTCCGAACAGAAGCGCATCCTGGAAGAAGAAAAGGCCGAGAGGGACAGGTATATGACTATTGCAGAGGATCTGCAGCAGGCCCTTCGACAGGCTCAGGGCCCGGCTGGTGTGCCTGTCGAACCACATGCCCCGGTTGGTGAGCTTGTCGAACCACCGAAGGGCCCGGGCTTCGACGCCCTTGAGAGGCTCTGCGAACAGTACTACATCTACGAAGGGACGAACAACCTTCAGCCAAGGATCCTGAAAGAGGTAAAATCGATCGTCGAAGGTTTTCGCAACGACAAAAAAGTCCAGAAAAGTCTTGAAGACATTCTGGACTCTTCCAAGAGCGGGGTAATGACCAAGTTGCATCGGGAGTTTCCCCAATGGAAAGAGGAAGATTTCCAACTCTATGCTTTCACGGCTGCAGGGTTCTCGAGCACCACTATCTCAGCCCTCATGGAAAAGGAGAAGAGCGTTATCTACAACCGTGTCTGGCGCCTCAAGGGCAGAATCTCCAATTCCGACTCATCCCTTAAGGAGTTCTTCCTAAGGTGTTTGGGAAACTAACTTTCTGAATATGAAGTAGTTTCCCGGATCAGTCACTCTTCTTTGCGTTCACCTTCACCTTCCTCTGCGTTTCCGAGCTGATGACCCTTACAGCATCCCCTAAAGGTTCATAGGTACCGCTTTTAGACTGCTTGGTCCATACTATTATCACACCCCTCCCTTCAGAGGAATACTTTTTAGCGATCTCGCTGTCGTTTTTCTTAATAACCTCGATGCTTTTGATACCGTTGATGTTCAATTGATTGAATTCTTCTTTCGAAATAATACGCTCGTCATTCAAAACGTAAACAGGCTCAGGATGCTTTCCGAAACTGATCACCTTAGTGGTATCTGCGCTCGCTTTAATGCTTGATATAGATTTGTTTGTCAGGATTATATGTCTTTCGACAGTTTCATTTCCTTGCGTGACAGTCTCAATCTTATAAGAATTAACATAACGGCCCTCCAACATGGAGCCGTCGAAATTTTCCACATGGTTTCCATCAATAATGTACTGGGTCACCTTTTTTTTCTGAGCCTGGACGGAGATTGCTCCGATTATCAGTATGCAAATCGCGGATAATATAAACTTTTTCATATTGATTTTTATTTTGAAAAATCATTCACTGCCATTAGGGAGGTGGAACCGGTAATATCGTCGTAACACATTATGTAGTATAACTCGTCTCCGTTCTTGAGCTTCAATGTCACCAAGGCTTTGGAACCTTGCGGGACGGCGCTTACGGATTCAACGGCCCCAGAATTAATGTCCATCAGTTCAGTTATTCCCTCGGCTATGACGACAGGACTGATCGGTTTTTCCTTTCGGGCTTCAGGCCTGATGGCCAGAAGCAAGGTTGCCGCTGCAGCTGTAGCTGCTATACCACCTGTCCAGCGCAGGATTCTCTTCTTTCGAAGAGGCCTTTCATATTCCTTGACGATACGGTCAAATTCGGCGACCGCTTCGTCTGACAAGTATTTTTCAAGATTCATCATAACTTCTTCATTTGTTCACGCAACTTTCTCCGGGCGTTTGAGATCGTCACTTTAATGCTTTGTTTCGGCCTTCCAGTTTCTTTGGCAATCTCGTCCAGAGTCAAGCCATGTTCGGCTTTCATTGTCATCAATTCCGCTTCACTCTTGTTAAGTTCACCGTAAACGGATTTTTTGATGCGGGTATTGTCCGCTGCTTCGGTCCTTTCTTCAGCGGAGAATCCGCCCGAAATGGAATCATCCTGAATAGAAACGGTCTCAATTCTCCTTTTTCTGTACCTGGATATGCTGATGTTCTTGGTTATCTTGATGGCCAGAGCCTTTTCGCTATGTATCGGATAGCCTTTTTCGGACAGTTCCCACAAAGCTAATAGGGCCTCTTGCACGATGTCCTCCGCCTCGTCCGGTCCTCTGGTTGCCCGGAGGAACCTCCTTGCCAGGGCAATCAGATCCCGCCTCATACCGTCAGAGATATGTCCGAACTCTTCCTTTGTCATTATCCACGTCTCTCTATTGATAAGTCGCAATAATCTGGGGAAAGTTAATTTTTTTCCTTAACTTTACAAAGATTAAGGATTTACGGCATGAAAAAGGATCAAAGGTGGGTTGTGACCCGGATCGATGGAAAGATAGCATCGGTCAGCGCTGATTTCAGGGGTTTGTCCAGAGTAAGTGAATATGTCGCAAAACTCCCTGCGGACAATATTTCTGAAATCACTGTGACCAAGGTTTCGACTGACGACCTTGCCGGATTATCCATGACCACAAAATGGGAGGACATGAGGCTTGCCGGCACTCCATTCCAACTCAATGTCTGGCGGAAACTCTACCTCCTGACCCATCACGAGGACGGAACTCCCATCATGCCAGGAGAAGGAATAAAACTCCTTAGTTACAGCCAGCTTGCAGATTTGTGCGAGAATCCCCGCGGAGTTCGCGCGGTTGCCCATGCAGTAGCCTGCAATCCTGTTGCCTACATCATTCCCTGCCACCTGATCGTCCCGAAAGAAGCCATCGACAAGATCCTTGCGATCCGCACTGTGGCGGAAGGTACAATATTCAAAGGAACCGACCTCTACCTTCTTGATTCGATAGAGGTCGGTGAATATGAATATGGTTCCGAGCTTAAGCGGCGCGTCATCGAGCGCCAGCTTTACGGACGTTAGATCCTTCGCTGCGCTCAGGATGACAAGGGTCAATCATTATTAAGCTGGACTATGTCCACGCGGGAGCGTTGGGAGTCGCCGATCAGCCACTCTGAGTAGTAATCTGCTATCCTCCAGAAGAAATATTCATTCATGTCGCCGAAGCTGTGCCTCTGGCCGGGCAGGAGCAGCATGTCGAATCTTTTGTTGGCCTTGATGAGGGCATTGACCACACGGATCGTGTTGGCCGGATGGACGTTGTTGTCCACGTCGCCATGGACTAGCATCAAATGACCCTTGAGGTTCTTTGCGAGCTCCTGGTTGGTGTCGATGTGATAGACGAAGGTGGTGTCACCCTTGTCGATCTTCTCGAGGATTCCATGGTGCTGCTCACTCCACCAGCGGTTGTAGATGCTGTTGTCATGGTTTCCTGCGCAGGAAACCGCCACCTTGAAGAAGTCAGGATACTTGAGGATGGCTGCGGTGCTCATGAATCCTCCACCTGAATGGCCGTGGATACCGACCCTCTCGAGATCCACGAAAGGATGGCGGGCTCCGATCTGCTGGATGGCATATTTCTGGTCTTCGAGACCGTAGTCACGAAGGTTGCCGTAGCCGTAGTTGTGATACCATTTCGAACGGTTGGGATGGCCTCCGCGGTTGCCCACGGTTATGACTATGATTCCTAGCTGAGCGAGACGGTCAACCCTTGTGAAATTCTTGCTCCATGAGATGTTGTTCGCCTCGACCTGAGGGCCGGGATAGACATAATCGCAAATGGGATAGACCTTGGTAGAATCGAAGTCATAGGGTTTGTACATGGCACCATAGAGGTCGGTCACTCCGTCGGCAGCCTTTACCTTGAAACGCTCCGGGAACTTGTAGCCTGCATCCAGGAGGAGGCTGAGGTCTGCTTCTTCAAGATCGAGTATCTTCCTTCCGCCGGCACCGAAGAGAGCTACATTAGGTGTGTAATCCACCCTTGAATAGTTTGCCACGAAGAACTTGGCGTCATCGCTTGCTGTCGAGAGGACATCCATGTCGTCCATGTCGAGTTGCTGGAGGGCTCCACCGGTCAGAGGGACCCTGAAGGTGTGCATCTGGTAGGGATTCTCGTCCTTGTTTACTCCGCAGGCGCTGAGCAGGACATAGCCTTCCTTCTCGTTCACGCCAAGAACATTGTCCACATGGAACGCTCCGTCGGTAATCTTCCTTACAAGGGTTCCGTCATTGTTGTAAAGGTAGAGGTTGGCCCAGCCGTTGCGCTCCGACCACCAGATGATCTGCTTGCCGTCCTTGATGAGGAAGGGCCTCTTGGTCTCGATGTAGGTGTTGGACCTTTCAGGGATTATCACTTTGGCGGAATCGGCATTGACTCCCACCCAGCAGAGATCCACCCTCTTGATGTCACGGCTCTGGCGGGTTAGATAGAAACCGCTGTTATCTCCCATCCATTTGCTGGAGAAATAGTCTCCGTAGCTATCCTTGGCCAGCCTGCGGGCTGTCTGGATGTTGAAGTCCTGGTCCTTGAAGGCATCGACCTTGATTTCTTTCGATGTCGCACTCGTCCCGTTCAGGGTGAAGATGTACAGATACCCCTTTGGCCCAGGTTCCCCAGGCATCTGGTATTTATAGGTCTCGAGCTTCGGGCGCTTGCTGCTAACCGAGTTGATTACCCAGAGGTCTTCCAGTTTTCTGGTGTCCCACTTTGTCACTGCGAAATGCTTTGAGTCAGGTGACCAGGCGATTTCTCCTGGGTTCGAACGGCGGGTTGTGTCAGTCTCCGTGTCTCCGGAATAGTTGCCATAGCCGAATCCGAACTGCTTGATACCGTCCGTTGTCAACTTGTGCTCAACGATGGTGCTGTCCTTCGGATCCTTTGCAGCCTTCCTCAGACTGGTGGAATCCATTATCCAGAGATTGGAGTTCTTTGCATAGACACCGACGGTCCCGTCAGGGGATATCGAGGCGAAGGTAGGGTACTTCTTGACTTCATTCTCCTTCTCTTCTGTGACATCCTTGAGGGTTCCGGACGCGAAATCATATTCAAAATGGAAGACTTTCTTCTCGGGCCTGCCAGGGGCAGCTCCTCTTGGTCCTCCTGTCGTTCCGCCGCCTTTTTTCGCCTTGGTGGTGTCGGGTTTTTCAACCTTGTCCTGGGTGCTGCGGATGTCGAAGGTGAAGTACTTGTCGTCCTTCAGTTTCAGGCCGGTGATAGGAATATGCTGGGCGTCGAATGGATCCTTTGTAATCTCGGTCAGTTCCATGGCAAGTTTCTCCATGTCAAAAACCTCTGTCTTGGTGCCCTTGACAGGATCCACTATGTAATACTTGGTTCCTTTAGGGGACTGCCAGTCGTACCAGAACCGGTCTCCATCCTTGAACCATCTGGGCTGGACCCTGGTGGAGAAGACCATCTGGTTCACCTTCTTCGCCGAGAACCTTTCGGCAAGGGCGTAGTTGGCCTTGGAAATCTTTTCCTGTCCTGCTGCAGCAATACATAACAATGCAGCTGCTGCAATCAAAAGTGTCCGTTTCATATTATTAATTGTTTACTAGTTTGATTCTGGTCCGTCCTCGTTTCAGCCCATCAGAGCTGGCTGTTACAACGATTCTGCCCCTGGCTCCGGGCTTGACCTTGACGATCACGGAAGCGAGTCCGTTGAAAGCCTTGATCGAGTCACTGTGGAAGGGAGTCAGGCAGGTCGGGTCACCGGCATCTACAGCCAGTATCTCGCCCGGACCTTTTATGCTGAATTTCAGGTCATTGCATGCAGTAGGAGCAAAATTACCCTTCTTGTCGGTAAGTTTGACGTCAACATAGAACAGGTCACCCTCTCCGAAACCTTTTTCGAGGTCAAGCTTGATTTTACGGGCGGGACCTGCCGTTTTTATGGTTTCACTGGCAACCTTCTGTCCATCCTTCCAGCCAACAGCCTCGACCTTTCCCGGTTGATAGACAACTTCGTCCCAGCGGAGCCTGTACTGTTTGTCGGCCCTGTCCAGGGCACCTTGTGAAACTCCGTTGACGAACAATTCAACCTTGTCGCAGTTGGTATAGACATGGACCGGAATCACCTGTCCTTCCTTGCCTTCCCAGTTCCAATGTGGAAGCACATGCAAGACAGTCTTATCCGACCAGCGGGCCTGATAGAGCCAGAAGCGGTCCTTAGGGAAACCGGCAAGGTCTATTATTCCGAAATACGAGCTCCTGGACGGAGTGGATACGGAACCTTTTTCCGCCAGTTCCTTCTCTGCTTTAGCACGGGTGGCAGGGTCCTGGAAATTGTCCAGAATGGTAAGGTCATGATTATATGGAGTCGGTTCTCCGAGATAGTCATATCCGGTCCAGACAAATTCACCGAGGCATGAGGGGTTTTCGTCTTCGTATTTCCACTCCTCTTCAGGGATTTGTCCCCAGGGAACAGTGTGGAGGTCGTAAGAACTGACCTGGAAGTCTTTCTCACAGTATTCCCTGCCTCTGGGGTTTTCCTCTATAGGGAAGAAATAAACCCCTCTGGTGCTGATGGTAGAGGCGGTTTCGCTGCCAAGGTAAAGCTTCCCGGGATTGTCCTCATGGAACTTGGCATAGAGATGGGGTTTGTAATTGTAGCCGAAGACATCCATTGTGTTCCGGAAATCCTGCTCAGAAGCCCAGGCAATATTGGACCCGAAGGTTGTGGGCCTGGTTGGATCTTCAGCATGGCAGACATCTGTCAGATGCTGTGAGATATAGTATAGCTCGGGATGGCCCTGCTCATTGGTTTCATTGCCGATGCTCCATAAGATGACAGACGGATGGTTGCGATCCCGGTGGATCATGGCCGTTATGTCCTTGTCTGCCCAGTCGTTGAACAAGAGTGCGTAGCCGTTAGGTTTCTTTGGCAACGTCCACGTGTCGCTGAATTCATCCATCACGACGAAGCCCATCCTGTCACAGAGGTCGAGGAATTCTGGTGCAGGAGGATTATGGGATGTGCGGATGGCGTTGCAGCCCATCTCCTTGAGCATCTTGAACCTCCTTTCCCAGGCGGTATTGTTCCAGACGGCACCCAGGGCTCCGGCATCATGATGCAGGCACACTCCTTTCAGGAAAGTCTTCACTCCATCAATGAATATTCCGTCTTCCCTGTATTCGACATCCCTCATTCCGAATGTCGTAATATACTCGTTTTCTGCCGGACGGCTGTCTGAGCCCGGCCGAGTCCATCCTCGCTTCGCTGCGGCTGAGTACGGCCTTGGCTCGACAGCCGATCCGGCGACGACAGAGGTAACTGCTACATATAACGAGGGGTGGTCTGGGCTCCAGCGGGCGGCGCCGGTCATGTCGAATTCCTGTACCACGACGGTGCTGTCTTCGATCGAAGAGACCTTTGTCTCGGCCGAAGCAACAGGAGCCGAGGCACCTGAATATTCATAAATCTCAGTCCTGACGACACCTTCAACAGGGGCACCGGAATTACTGAGGGTTACCTGCAGGGTGGCCTTGTCGCCCGTGGTCGTCATGTATGTCCCCCAATGGGCGACTCCCACAGGAGCGGCCTTTGTCAGCCAGACATTGCGATATATTCCTCCCCCGGGGTACCATCGGCTGGATTCTTCCGGGTTGTCCAGGGTAATCTTTATTTCATTATCCCCGGGCTTGAGGAACGGACTCAGGTCCGCCCTGAAGGAAGCGTAGCCATAGGGCCACTCTGTGACGAACTGTCCGTTGCAATAGACTTTCGTCCATGACATCGACCCGTCGATGTCAAGGAAATATTTCTCTCCGGTTCCATTTCCGGTCCCTGAGCCTGTCGAAGGGATCGTAATAATCTTCGTGTACTCCGCCTTTCCCCACCAATTAAGTTTTCCTGTTTCTCCGGGCCAGCTGATGTTGAACGGTCCGTCAACACCCCAGTCATGGGGGAGGTCAACTACTTTTGAGACACCGTCTTTTGTGAAAGTCCAACCTTCGTTGAATGAAACCCTTGAGGCCGGCTGGGCCGACAGAGAGACTGAAAAAAATGCTGCAATTGCGGCAGCTGTGATTCCTAGGATACGTTTAATCATATTCAAAGATAATGAAAATCTGGCAATTGCAATGCCTTGTAAATGACTCAAAAAGGCGTAAATCTTTGGTGATTTCAAGATTATTCTGTAAATTTGCAGCCCCAAAAATTTTTGGGAAAAACATAAATAATAGATTTACAATCATTTATGCCAACAATTCAACAGTTAG
>JAEEGJ010029446.1_pt1 | contig 10827 bp, 10 predicted proteins | sample 8958761 | NCBI WGS metagenome assembly JAEEGJ01 (sample SAMN16246546, study PRJNA631951) | gut metagenome | biome: gut microbiome; feature: rumen; material: RS-attached | host: Bos | place: Iran: Karaj | collected 2018-10
CTTGTTCAAGGACAGTACTTACGCGGATGCCTGCCTAAGCAGGATGACCGCCAAGGCGTATCGCTTGGAATGCAACGGCAGAGATATGCGCAAAACAGAGTAAACCTATTTTATAGCGTCACTCCGTGCCGTGTTTATCGGAACAGCATGCCAAATTGGCATGCTGTTCAACTTTGCTTTACCGAAAGAAGCGGAATCGCATACCGCTCAATTGGAATTGGTGTACTATTAAAGCGGAATCTGCACTCAATAGACTTCATTGTCAGCATTTTCTTCCTCAAGAACACTTTCCCATTATTCTTTAGGCCATATCAATAATATCGGGTTTAAAATGAACATCAGGAATCACTAGCACTTTCATAATTGGAGATGCTCCCGGATATGATTTGGTTTCTTTCATAGTAAAAGAAGAACCATCAATAATAGCTGTTGTTACGTTTGCTTTCTCTGCCTGTTCCTCAACAACAAACAATTAAAGATTATGTTCAATTAGAGTGATTGGTTTATTATATTGAACTCAAACTGGCAAAAATAGCTTGGCTCGCAATGGCTATTTTAAGTGAACTCTAACACTATTTATTATTTTACAATTTTGGGAAGTCCCGCTCGAATAATACTATTCGTAATGTTATAGATTGGATTTAAATCATCATCAACAATTGTATATACATATTTTGTTGTATCTCCCATTTCACCAATTAAACTACATGTTGTAGCAGTAATAATACCAAATTGATGTATATGCACTTCATGAGGAAGATCACAATCAATTAGCAATATGTCTCCCATACGGGATAAAGATATACCTTGAATTAATGTTTTATGTACTTCACAAATACAGTTAGACTCTCTAGATTCGATATTTATTATATTATCATTATTTAGAACTAATAAATCGCATTTGCATATTGCTTCAAACATCATTTGAACTGCTGCTCTCAAGGCCTCCCGTATTGCAATTAACAACACTGACATAGCATACATTACACTTGGAGCATCTTTATAATGTCCAATTGTCTGCATTGAAAACCGTTTTATATCTTCCGGTATTATGTTTGTATAACAATGGATAATCTCTTTTTCAAAACTCGAAATTAAACCTAGCATGTTCTCATTGTCAAGTTTCGAGAAAACAGTACAAGCATCGGAACCTATCAGTGCCTGATAAGCCTTGCTATCTTTAAATGCACAAACAGCCTCTCTCATTTCTATATCGGAAAGTAATTGTTCTCCCTGCATTTCAAACTCAATGCCTTTGTATAAATAATAAGGACTTATAGCATTAGCTAGCAGATCATTCTGTTTTTTTATATCTTCAAGACACAGATCTATAAATCTCATTAAGGTTCGATGCCCAATTTCAATCAGTTTACGTTCATCTAATGCAAGTTTCTCAATGGCAAGTGGATACGGCATATCCAAACTCCCAGCATTATCATCAACAAATAGAAATCCATGAAACTGATTGTTACTATGACTTGCAACGGAAGCAAAATTGCCATGGAGATTCTTCTTTACAAAACCCGTGTTCTTATTCTCGACCGTAACAAATAAGTCGTGCATTAGGCATGCAACTTGTTCTGTCGTTTCTTTTTTTTGAAGAATTTGACAAAGAGTGAACATTTCATTTCTAAACGTTGTTGCCATTTTGTTATCTCCACATAAATATTTAGATTTTCTGTCTTCCTCTAAATGCATCTATATTTTTTTGAAATTCAGAATTGACAATGTCTTTAACTTGATGCTCGCTTACGAGTTTATCAGTATTTTTTGAAGCATACTTGCCAGAAACAAAAATGTATTCTTTGTTATAGATATGATCTAACACTATATTAGGAATCATTCTTCTTGAGAAATACAGTAATTTCTCAAGAAGAAGTTTTTCTCCTGTGGAATCCTGTATAACAAAAGGGCTCCATCTTTCAGGATTATATCTGCATAAAGAGGCAAGAACAAAAAGTGAAATATACATATATAATATTGTCGGAATTGTAATACTCCCACATGTTCTTTCATGCCCTGCTCTTAAATATGGTTGCCCTGAATATGAAACCTCGTTAATACTTGTTCCATTTATTTTATGGCGCAAAACAAAATATGTTTCTTTAGTTTGATTATTCGTCACTGTTTGAGGCAATAAATATGACTTTGAAAAACCATTAATCTGTTGGAATAGCGATTCAATTATTACTTTGTTGGTGTCATTAAAATAAACCTTTTCTACTTTTCCATCAGGAGTATTAAAGACATCTAGCATAATGATTTTTCCGCAAGCTTCACCATAGCAATCACAGTATAGTTCATTAATTTCGGCTATAGAATCCAGGCAATCCTTTAGTCGCCATTCACCCGTTTTAGTCAAATCAATATTGCACCCTAACGCCCTAGAATAAACATGTATCCCGCCATTATTAGAATGTTCAAAATGGATTTTAACATCTGCAATATAATGCATTTCTTCCGGAATGATTTTTCTCATTCCATGATTATTTATAGTTATCATGTTTCCATTTAATAACGTTGTCATTCCATAAAGAAGATTTGTTGTTCCGTAATATAGTAAAAGTGGAGAAATCTGCAAATTAGCTTCGCTGGCATACTTATAATACTCATGAGCTTGTAAAAATGAACCAATAATCGAATTAATTGCATCCTCAGTGGGAGAATACCCCTTTTCTGACATATACTTAGTAATGTTTTTACTATATGAGAATCGTAACAACTCTCTCCACATATCATTTTCAGGATCTTCAGTAAATATCATTCGTTCGTTTGTCATTAGAACTCCTTTCCTTATTAGTTAACGCTTAATCACTTCCCCTATAAACAGTCAAAATTACAGCTCCACATTTACGGTCCAAGTTTTTCACATTATATCTGAATATTAACTCAAACCCTTTTTACAAACTTTTCTTCAGCAGAAAGAACTCCTCCCCAAAATTAGATTTATTTATCATATTCTTATTTGTTATTCTCCAACTCCGAAACAATAATGTTGTGTCGCATTTTTAAAGCTGAATCAAAGTCATATTTCTTTCCGCCTACAGAATTAGACTTAATTATCTTTGCATTATTAAAGTCCAGAAAGACTTTGCTCTCGCTTTGAAATAAAACTAGTCTGCTGCTACAAAACTTTATTTTTCTATGATCAGAATTGAAAATAGTATAATTTATTCCTGTTTCATCATAATAACTACGATATGAAATACCATCAATACCTGTTTTTCTTATATAATCTGTTAAATATTGGGTTGCATAATACTCATCTTCATTCGTTACAGGCTCATAGTACATAAACATGATATCAGTGATTAATCTTCCTATATCAAATCCTTCTTCTTTTTTCAGATATTTTCTAGATGAAAAATCTATAATTCTTATACTCTTTACAGTTTCAAATTCAGCTAAAGATATGATTTGTCGTATCTTAGGTTTAATTTCTGAACATGCGGTGGCAGGTTTATTTGATAAATATAGATATGTCGCACCTCTATAGTTATTTCTACCAGAACCACTTATCCCCAATGGAGGTTCACGAGATTCCGTCTCATTAAAACCAAGAAGATTGTTAGTCTCGGATTCAATTCCGAAACCTTTTTCATACAGCATTTCATCTGGATCAACAACTCTAGCCCGAAATAGTTTTCTCCCTTTGGGAATCATAGTTCTAAATGAATTCGACTTGCCCTCAATTATCTTGTGATCAATAATTGACAGCAATTCATCAGATCCATCATTCTTCATTTTTCCATTTTTCAATCTATCCTTAAAATCATTAAAAATTCGGATTGATTCAAAATATCTTGGAAGATCATAGAATGGATCTGTTGATAAGCACGCTTCTCCTTTATCATCATTGCACCTAATCATTGTTGCCTCCATATAAATAGCAATTCAATCACGAACTAAAATATAGTATGCTTTCTCAATGCAATTCCTCTTTTACTAACACATTATTCGAATCCTGCTTGTTCTCTGCAGCATACCGTATCTTCCCTTCAGCAATCAATTCCTCAACGCAGCATCTAAATGTTTTTGATGCATTTCCGGAATACCCCAGTCTTTTGTATAACTCATTGGTCGATACACTTTCAACAGACAGCTCTTCCAGTATTAATGATTTAATCTGTTCTTTTGTTCTACGCTTGGGTGCCGTTTTGTCAACAGCAGATCCAGAAATATTATTTATATTTTTTTCATTCAAAAACGCTTCGTGTATCGGAATGATTACAGAAAAGAATGTTCTTTCTTCATCTGTGAGAAGTAGCGGTAACGGGGATCCGTTTTCTTTAATTGCTCTTATAGCAGTCGGAATACCAGTATTTCTGCCTTCTACAAGGTGCAACTCTTTAAGGAAATCGCCGATTCTTCTATTTCTGTATCTTCTCGTTCTCATCTGATAATTGCGGATATCATCATCTGTGATAGATCTATCCGGTCCCGGTGTGCTGGTTATTTCGATCTTATCTGCTTCTATTCTTACTGTAACCGGTTCATGGATCTGATAAGACTTATGATAAATAGCATTAGATAAGAATTCCTCGATCGCCTCATAACTGTAGTTCTTTACTCTTACAGCTTCAGCTTGTCCAGCAATCTTAAATATCTTCTCAGCAATTACATTGTTCTTTATGTAACTGAGTGCATCCCGAAGCTGTTCATCTATCGGCCCGGCGAAAATGCGTTCTTCCATACCCTGGCCTGTTGGATCAGGGATATTAACAACTTCTATCTGGCTATACGGGAAAAATGCTTCCGGATGATCATTAAAGAACAGCAGACCAACATTCAATGGTTTATAGTATTCTGTTGGACCATCTGCAATTCGCAGATCCTTTGCTATTTGAACCACATCCAGATTATCAATATCGTTAATTAGGCTGCTGTTTACATTCTGAAGGTAATTTCTGATAATCGGATACTTTAGATCCTTCATTTCAGCTTTTGGATTGATCCTGTCATCAAACGGTACATTATGTGTTAAAGACATTAACTCCTTAACATCTAAATCGGTTGCTTCAATCGTGCTGGACAGCTTGCGAATATAATATATTTTCTCGCTGTTCTTTGAATCCGGAGACTTAGGGCAAGCATATGGTCTTTCATATCCACCCGGACACCATATTAACAGAAGCATCTTCCCCTCAAACATAACAGGCTCTGTCTGAGGAATATAAACAGGTCTCAGATACTTACAATACCTAAGAAGCTCCTTTTGTATTTTGTCTAATGACTCTGGGGCTATTCCCTTTATCGGTCTTACGACTTTTCCATCTTTTTCTTTTGCACCTATAACGATATAGCCACCACCCCAATTGTCTATATCATTAGCAAAAGCACTTATGGTTTTCAGTGTTGTTTCCGGATTCCAGCCCTCTTTAAACTCTATTCTTGCCCATTCAACGATATTCTCCGTTAATAGCTTCTCAATTGTGATGGGAATTGCCATACCATTCTCCTATGAGCATACGATTTCACTTACGACTTAACTTACGACTAGATTATATAGTCGTAAGCAATCATAGTCAATAAAATAGCGCTCCGACTAACACCAAAAGAGAAAACTCTGCAGGACAAGCCCTTAAAGCTAAATAGTCTCAGTAATGAAAGTACTATAATCAGAATTTACTTAATCCCAATTGATAATCAATATCTTCAATCAAACCATCGGTACGAGATTTCCAACCGGAAATGAATTTTGATTGGTTTTCAAGGATGTATTTCTTGGCCAGAGCCAAATACTTCTTCGGCATTTTTGGATTCTTTGATAAGGGTTCTCCGGTCCTGACACTTATAGGTTCTTCATAATCCTTTCCTATAACAGATACATGCACATGTGGTTCATTATGTTTTCCTTTCTCATGAGAATGAAAATAGAAACTCAATTTTCCATCTCTGTCAAATTGCCCGGCATCATCACAAATATATAATCCTACACTTATTAATCCCGTTTTGTCGGGGTCAAGATATTTATCTATAAGCTTCCGAAAACTAATCCTCGGGTTCTCATACCAATACTTTATTTGAGGCGTAATAAAGCAGAGATCAACATTAGCACCCAATTCATCTGGTGTTTTACGCCATATTCTTCTATATATGCGTTTCTCAAAATCACCAACCGAGATTATATTGCCAGTATTTAGGGTAATTGTCTTATTTCGTAGTTTTTTAAGAGAGGTATATATGCTTATCGGATTTATAGCCATTAATTCAACATTATCAAAAACTTCATCTCGAAGCTCGCCTTCTGCATAGACGTGTGCTATTATCCTAACTTTTAACCTTCTCAAAAAAATCACGCTCCTAAAAAACCACTTATATCGTATTATTGTTTCAGTCTTTTCTCACTACTTCTGTTGACCCGTACAAATCCGAAGAACTGCCCCAACCTTCAATTGCAGCATAGTAACGACCATTGCTTTTGGGTTCAATGGTGTATATTTTGTGCCAATTCAAGTCGTTAGGGTCTTCCGGATCTCTGTTACCCAAAAATGTTGCTTTTATATAATCGCCCTCACTACAGTAACGCAATTCTGTTTTCATTTTTTTCTCCTACTTAAACTTTAAACTAAACGAAAACATTCAATTTGACGATATATGATTAGTTACAATTGAATGTACAATTATTAATCATGCCAATTGATATCAGAAAATACTGTTTTCATTATCTTTCTGCTGTTCTCATCCAATTTGAACGTTTTATCTTCTATGATTAAAACTCCGCAACTATCGGTCGAATAATATGCTTTATACTTATTTCCATTTGCCTCTATAATCATTTTCAAATCAAAAGGACACCCGTATGAATAATTATTTTCAGTTTTCATATTATTAGCTAAAGCTTTCACTTTGTTTATTTGTTCTAATGAAAGACTAATCGTATTTCCACTATTGTTTATATATACTATTTTTTCAGCTGATGATAGAACCTTGAGATTGCCTTCCTTCACTTCGCACAACTCTCTGATATATTGGTGGATTATTTCAGAATTAACTGCAACTTGCAATTCATTTCTGTCTTCCTGATTGATGCTAACAATGATGCTGTGATCTTTATAACTGCTTAGCAAAAGAGTTGCGTATTTTGAATCAGCTTTCAAAACAACTAAAATTATTTCACCGTCTTGCTCAGATTCTTTTCGCTTGTCAGACAAAAATGTATCATCCACAACCTTTGCCGTTTCTTTTTTCAGATAATTGAAGATTTGAGTAATCTTTGTATCATCCTTTTTCATGAGACATACTGGTTCACCCCATTTATGCATGCAAACTGTCAATACGGACAATTCGGGTATTACTATCTTATTCGCCTCAGAGATCCTTATTTCATCATAATGTTCACTATTTGGAATTCTTATCGGTGTTTCATAAACACCATAATCAAAGTATCCATATAGAAAATCCGGGAGAAGAGAATAATCATAGTTTCCTTTAGATTCTGACCCAGAAATATCAATCTTGCTTCTTTCAGTGTGTTGACTGCTTGATTCCGATTGGTCAAATCTGGGTTTTCCGCTCATACAACCGCTTAATACAAATACAAAAGACAGAGAAAGAGCGAATAGTTGCTTTCTTCTATTTGACATAGTCTTCATCCTACGGATAACTTACCAGTGATAGTATTATACATTGTGGTTTTACCATCAGAAGTTCGCACGCTGATTATAGGATCAAATATGCCATCACCATCTTCATCCATAAACATTATTGATGCATTCACAATCTTCTCAATATTAACACCAAAAGAAACAAGCTTTTCTCTGATTATTTCCTTGTCATTACTAATCTTAGGATCATCATTATTTATTACTATATAATTTCGATGACAAACTGCACTTGAAGAAACCCCACTATCGTCAACTATTGCACAATACCTGTCTCCCTTAATAGGGATACCATTAAACTTTGAATTAAACGAAATATCATAGGCAACAACTACTTCTATTTCTTTTTCGCTATGCCCATCCAAATTCACTTCAGCCATTACAATTGGAATTACCGAAAGCTCTGCATCTTTAAAATCGTCAATAGTTACACCGCTATAAACGTCGGTCAACCATTTTTCAGCCATAGAAACTGCTTTTTTATCGGATATTTGTACTTTTTTATCACCAATTTCGCCATTCTGCGTTGTCATATAATCATCCATTTTAAGTACAGTTGTTTTTACATCCGCCTTAACAGATATATCATTATTTGTCGCTTTTATACTATAGTTGGGAATATCGATATTCTGAATAAAAGTATTAAAGCTTGATCCTCCTGATGTTAAAGGTTGGTTTGTGCCTCCGGGATTGGCTGCAGAAAATCTTAATATAGTTGTACTCGAAGAACCTGGTCTTGTGTATGTCAATCCGGGAAATCCTGGAAATCTTGAATACTGAACGTTACCTGAATGTGTTAATACACAATAATAATTGTTTCCATATAACTGATTCGCCTGAATCCAAGAACTCTTTACGGACTCGCCCGTTTTAGCTTTATTAATAAACTTCTGAGCAACATATGCATCATGGTTTTGTCCTGCTTGCGGTGCTCCTTCATGATAACCGCAAACAACTCTTACCGCTTTATTTCCTATCATAGCATTAGCATATTTTGCTCTAGGATTCTGGTTTGCTCCATCCAATTGATTGCAAGCAGCTAAGAATACAAATTCCAAATTTGAGCCTGACCATTTAAAATTGTTGATATTAAAAATATTAATGCTAACTCCACTATCTCCCCAGAGTTGACCATAGTTATTTCCATGACTGGCCCAATATTTAATACACCTTGACTTTCCCGTAAAATCAGATTGAGAGATCGCCGGACTACTATTTTTATTCTTAAACAATGATGTATATGATGAGTCCTGAGATTTCACACCATTTATCATAACTTGACAATCAGATGTTCCAGAATAAGTATTATTCTTAAAGGCCTCAATTGTTTTTCCAGCAGCAGAAACTGTTACTCCATTTGAGATAAGAAGTGTAAGGATTGTTATTCCAATCAGCTGTTTTTTAATCATCCCATTTATTTTCATAGTATTCCTCCATTTTCGATTCATGTTTATTTTTTGATTTTGAACATTCATCTCCCAGTTGATCTAAAAAAACACAGATATAATTCATAGACATTCCGAATTGGTATCTATAGATAATAATTATTCGGATAAAACGTTAGCTCAATTATAGCTTGGCTTCTAATAATGCTTTGATGTTTTTATATGTGTATTCTGTATTATTAACCTTCATTGCCTCTAAATCCGCCAAGGCCTGTTTAATATCTTCCTCTGAATACTTTCCTTCCAACATGGCAAGAATACTATCCGTTGAATAATGCATTTGTGACATAAACACGTCTCCTTTATGTTTTTAGTGCTACTTATTATCGATATAACATATGAACTCAACGAAATAAATACACGACACTGATTTTGACAAGTATGGCCAAAAACTGGCAAGCTTGGCATAGTTTCAAGCATGTGGACAACGAATTTCTTATTCAGCGCAAATCCAACTACATTACTATAGTCCTACAAATAAACAAATCATATTCGTAATAAACTGAGAGGAGGAAACATATGCTAAAAAACAAGACACTCCAAGAAGAGCCAGAAATCACACAATGTAAATCTACCGCCACAGTCCTTGAGCAAGTCGAGAAATACGTAGCCACAAAGATCAATGTTCGATATTCGACCCGCACAGGTTATAAAACAGTCGTCAATCTCCTGAAGAACGATCAGTTTGGCAATGAAAGAATTGATTCGATTAGGATATCTGACGCAAAGCTCTGGCTGATCAAACTCCAAACCCAAGACGGTAAAGGTTACAGTACCATACATGCAATCAGGGGTGTCATGAAGCCGGCGTTCCAGCTTGCCGTCGACGATGACTATATTTCTAAGAACCCGTTCGCATTTGATCTTTCTTCTGTGATCATCAATGACAGCGTAAAGAGAGAATCCTTAAGTCGTAAGGATGAAAAACGATTTCTGGATTTTGTCAGAACCGACCCTCATTATTGCAGATACTATGAAGGTATATACATACTATTTAAGACCGGCTTGCGGATATCAGAATTTTGCGGGCTTACCGTCAAGGATGTTGATTTCAAGAAACACAGCATACGGATAGATCACCAATTGAACAAAAAAGCAGGAACCGGATACTATATCCAAGACCCCAAGACTGAAAATGGTAGAAGGATCATTCCGATGGCACCGGATGTTGAAGAATTCTTTCGAAAGATAATCGAAAACAGGAATCCGCCATCCAAAGAACCAACGGTTGATGGAAAGAAAGGCTTTCTATTCTTCGATAAAGATGGTCACATAGTATATTCATTGCACTGGGAACACTATTTCAAGCACATACTTAAAAAGTACAATTCCACGCACAGAAGAAAACTACCGCCTATAACACCACATATTTGCCGGCACACATACTGTTCAAACATGGCCAAAAGCGGAATGAACCCCAAAATATTACAATACATTATGGGGCATTCGGATATCATCATCACATTAAACACCTATACTCATGTCAAATACGAAGATGCTGTAGCAGAATACCGAAGACTAAAAATCACGAAGAAAAAGCAGTCTTATGCTAAACTGTAAACGTCAGGAAAACACATAAACTGACACCGTACCTTGAAATATTGAATAACTAGGTGCAGCGGCTGAATTTACTGCTTTTCACGGTAATCCGGAGTTCATTTTTCTTGTAAGTCTGTCACAGAGACATACGAATACGATTATCAAGGCAACAGAACGAGCAAAAAGTCTGGAGATGTTACCTTTGATTACACGGTTGATCTGTCGTCAGGATACTCTCA
>JAEEGJ010029449.1_pt1 | contig 10827 bp, 7 predicted proteins | sample 8958761 | NCBI WGS metagenome assembly JAEEGJ01 (sample SAMN16246546, study PRJNA631951) | gut metagenome | biome: gut microbiome; feature: rumen; material: RS-attached | host: Bos | place: Iran: Karaj | collected 2018-10
CATGGAGGAGGAGGAAGAATAGATCCTGTCATCACCGAAGAAGTAAAGATATACCTGGTCGCAGAAGGTGCTGCTTGTAGTGGTATAGGGCACCATCTGGAGCTGCAGGTCATAGGCTTTCCACGGCTCCTCGTCGTAGCGGAAGAACTCGATATCAGGACTGAGACCGATTTCCTCGGCAGTATTCAGCATGGCGGAGATATAGCTTTCGTGCTGGGCGGCAATCCGGGACAGCCGGTTGATCTGGTTGTCAATGATTTCCTCCCGGGTTTTGCTGCTGAGCCGGATATAGAGATAGCCGGTGATGCTCAGGAACAGCAGCAGCACAACAGCGATATACGACAGCGCATACCGGATAAAGACGGAGGTGCGGCTCTTTCTGATCACGGTTTTACTTCTCCTTCCAGCGGTCATAGATCTGCTGGTATACCTGGCGGTAGTCAGCGCTTCCGCCTGCCTTCAGGCTCTCACGGAATGCCGCGCGGCCTTCTTCCGTGACTCCCTGCGTGACCATGGACACGATTTCTGCATCCACCAGGGATTTCAGCTTCGCCTTCAGGCGGGTGGTTTCGGCGGACTGGTCGGTGGTCTTGGGTGCCACGGTGGTCAGCAGCTTGGCGGAGATGGGCTCCAGCACGCCGGAGCGCTCATACAGGTCGCAGTAGGCTGCTTTTTCCAGCCGGTGGGCGGCAGGCACATAAACGGAAGCATAATAGTCCGCGGGCGCGAAAAACTGGCCGCAGATGACCGGAACAGCCTGGTACAGTTCATTGTCCGGGGGCACATAGCTGACCTCATAGCGGCCGTCTTCCCGCCGGATGAGCGTGTCCCCGACGGGGCCGTTCTGGGAAACCAGCATGTTTTCCGTTTCAAACTGGGCGTCCAGCCAGCGCAGGCTTGCTTCAATGTTCCGGTTGTCTTTGGTGAGGGCGGCACCGAATTCAATGATGTCCATGTTCCGGGGCAGGCAGGCGGCCTTTCCTTCGGCATGAACCGGGAGCATGATCTCATAGTTTCCGGCGACGCCGGGATTCAGGGCGGTGTTCTGCAGCCGCCAGTAGCTGAACATGCCGGTGTTGCCCTCGTTGACTTTGGCAGCCCAGATGCTGCTTCCCTGGCTGATGAAATCAATGTCCAGGAGCTTTTCCTGATACAGCTGGTGGAGCCAGGACAGCGTGTCGAAGAAGGTATCCTCTTCCGGGGCAAAATGCACCCGGCCGGCCTTGTCCGCGTAAACGTAGTCCTCGTTCAGGGGCAGGCCGAAGAAGGAAAACAGGTTGTATATGCCGGTGGTGTTGTCATCCAGGGTAAACTCCAGGGGAATCTCGTCCTGGATGCCATTGCCGTTGGGATCATCCTCCCGGAAGTGCCGGAGCACCTCCGTCAGCTGCTCCACCGTTTCGGGAACGGGCAGCTTCAGCCGGTCCAGCCAGGTTTTGTTGATGAAGAAATGCCCGTTGGTGTTGACGTCCTGGGAGATCAGGAAGCCCAGCTGGTAGATGTGTCCGTCCGAAGCGGTGAGCTGCTCCCGGAGGCCGGCCTGGTCCATGCGGGCTGCATAGTTGGGCAGGAAGCCTTTTTCAATATATTCATCCAGCGGCACCAGGAGATGCCGTTTCACACCGTATTCTTCCACGTCCAGGGAACCCCGGAGAATCATATCCGGCATTTTGCCCTGGGCAAACGCCAGGCCTACGGAGCTGCTCCATTCGGAATCCTTGACCTCGTTGAAATCCACATGGACGCCGGTCTGCTGTTCAATCTGCCGGAAATACCACATGCTGCTGAAATCCACGGCGATGTTTTCAATTTCGTACTGAAGGGCAGACAGGGATATGGCGGGGGCGGAGGAACCCTCGTCCCGCGGAGGCGCAGAGCAGCCTGTCATCAGGAGCAATGCCGCGGCCAGCAGGCAGATGATTTTAACGGTACGCTTCATAGGTACTCCCTCTATACGGCAAAAGGGCATCGCCCCCGGAAACAAATCCTGCGGCGATGCCCGGCGGCTTTTCGGTGCTTCTATTCTAGCATCACCAGCCGCGGTGTTCAAGATTCTTACTTGGCCAGGTAGGCGTCATAGGCGTTCTGGTACAGTTCGATGTAGCGCTCGGAACCGATCGCCCTGGCCTGCTCCTGGAAATTGTTCCAGCTTTCATCCGTGACGCCGTTGCGCACGAAGTTGGCGAAGGATTCTTCCACCAGCTTCTGCAGCTCAGTGTAGATGTCAGCAGCCTCAGTAGCGTCTTCGTTGCTCAGCTTGCTCAGGTCGCGCAGGTACTGGAAGCTCTTGGGCTCGAGCACGCCGGATTCAGCGTACCACTTGCTGTCTTCATAGCGTTCCACGCGGTGAGGTGCCATCTGGTAAATGGAGGTGTAGTAGTCGCCGGGGGCGAAGAACTGGCCCATAGTAACCGGAACGAACTGATACAGGCCGTTGTCCGCGGGGATATCGATGACTTCATACTTGCCTTCGTCGTTGAGCACGATCTGCTCGCCGACCTTGCCGTTCAGGGAAACCATCATGGTTTCGGTTTCCAGCTGGGCGTCGATCCACTTCAGGGCAGCCACGGGATCCTTGCAGTTCTTGGTCAGGTAGGCGCCGGCTTCCGGCACTTCCAGGATCTGGGACACGCAGGCCTTGAATCCGTCAGCGGCGGGAGGCAGGATGGACTTGAAGTTCTCCACGTTCTCAGCCTTGATGGCGGTGTTGATCAGGCGCAGGTAGCAGAAGTAGCCGACTTCGCCGTCGTTGACCTTGTTGGCCCACAGGTTGGAGTCCTGGGTCAGGGATTCCGGATCCATCAGCTCTTCCTCGTACAGCTGATGCAGCCATTCGACGCAGGCGCGCCAGCCGTCCTGGGCGCAGGTGAACTGGACCTTGTTGTCGGCGTCGATGAAGTAGTAGTAGGTGTTTTCCGGCACGCCGAAGGAAGCAAACTGGTTCCAGATGCCCTCGGGGCCGGTTTCGGAACTGGACGCGGAGAAGGGCCACTTGATGCCGTCGGCCTTCATGGTGCGGAGCAGCTCGGTGGTTTCGGCAATGGTGGCGGGAGCGGTCTTGCCCAGCTTGTCCAGTTCCTTCTGGTTCACATACCAGGTGCCGTTATGATTCACGTTCTGGGCCATCAGGAAGCCGATGTAGTAGGTTTTGCCGTCGCTGGCGGGGATGGAATCGCCGGCGTTGTTGATGTTCAGGCGGCTGACGTAGTTGGGCATTATCTCCTCGGTCAGGTACTCATCGAGGGGAAGCAGCAGCCCCTGGGAGACGCCGTATTCTTCCACATCCACCGCGTGGCGGATGATCATGTCGGGCATCTGGTCCGGCACGGCGAACATCAGGTTGACGTTGGTTGCCCAGTCAGCGTCCTTCACCATCTGGAAGGTGACGTGGGTGTTGGTTTTCTTTTCCAGTTCGTCGAAGAACCAGAGGCCGTTGAAATCGGTGTTCTGGTTTTCCAGGGCGTACTGGAAAGCAGTGAGTTCCACCTTCTCCTCGGCGAAGGCGGCGCTCAGGCTGAGCAGCATACAGCATGCCAGCAGCAGGGAAACGAGTTTCTTCATGGGTCTTTCCTCCTTTGTTTATTTCAGGGCACAGCGCCCTTGATTACCAATCTCACGGGATTCCGTAAATCGTCCTGTACTGGGAGGGCGTGCAGCCTTTCTTTTCCCGGAACACCCGGTTGAAGGTCGCCACGCTGCCGAAGCCGCTTTCAATCGCGACGTCATGCATGGAACGGTTTGTCCGGATCAGCAGGTCCATGGCCACCTGCACCCGTTTCTGGCACAGGTAGTCCTTGAAGGAGTATCCGGTTTGCCGCTTGAAGGAACGGGAGAAATAGTAGCGGCTGAAGCCGGCAAACTGCGCTACTTCCTCCAGGGTAAGATCCTCCCGGTAATGATTGTTGACGTAGGTCATGACAGAGTTGACCACTTTGGCGTCCATGTTTCCCGTGCCGTCCCCGGCATGGGGCCGGACGCTGCCCAGGTAATGCTGTCCCAGGATGGCGTAGAGCCGGAGAATGCAGCTGTAGCACTGGGTGTTCCAGAGCATTTCCCGCTTTTCATAGGCGTCGTTGGCCCGGAGCAGCAGATCCCGGATGCGCACATGGGCGTCCGATCCGTCCCGGAGATGGAAAGGCCTGTTGAAATAGGAAGCCATGTACTTGATATCCCGCATGGACATGATCGCATCAGGCTCAAACAGGAAAAGATACCGGCTGCTGCCTTCACCCATGGAAAGGGAATGCAGGGTGTCCGGGGGGACGATCAGGATTTCCCCCTTGCGGACCTGGTAGAGTTTGTCCTCAACGGTGTAGGTCACCGTGCCCTCCAGCGTCAGGAGGATTTCCACCGCGGAGTGGTTATGGGCTTCGTAGCGCCAGGGAATATCCGAATACCAGATCCGGATGGATGAGTCCGCCTGGTAGGTCACGTATTCCCGCCGGCCCTGCAGAACCCGGAAGCCGTCCTCATAGCGCGCGGCCCGGGCGGAATCGTTCGTGCTCCTGATCTGTGACACCGGTTTACCCCCCCCTTTATCCCTTCAAAGACCCGATCATGACGCCTTTGACAAAGTATTTCTGCATGAAGACATACAGCACAACCGCGGGCACAGTGGCCACCACGATGCAGCAGTATTTGGCCACCTCGGCCTTGCGCAGCGCCGCCTGCAGGCCGCCCAGGTTATCCGCGTAAGCCGCGAAGAAGGTATCGGAGGAGCCTGTGGAGGTGAGGGAGGCCAGGATTTCCCGCAGCACCAGCTGCAGGGGATACAGGCTGCGGTCCCGCAGCATGACCAGGCCGGTGAAATAATCGTTCCAGCGGGCAACGCCGTAGTAGACCGAAAGCACCGCGATGATGGTGCCGGACAGCGGCAGCACGCACTTGAAGAAATAGGTAAAGTGATCCGCCCCGTCGATGACGGCAGCTTCATACAGGTCGTTTGGAATGCTGGTCTGGATATAGGTCCTTGCAACCATCAGGTTCCAGACGGAAACCAGGTTCATCAGGATCATGACTGTCCGGGTGTTGTACAGCCCGAGATCCCGGATGTTCAGGAAGATAGGGATCAGGCCGCCGGAAAAGAACATGGTAAACGTGATGGCCAGGTTGACAAACTTTTTGCCCGCAAACCCGCGGGAGAGCGCGTAGGCGGCAGCCAGGGAAACGATTACGCTCAGGGCGGAACCGACCACCGTGTAGAAGACGGAGTTCACATAGCTGTTCAGCAGTTCGCTGTTCTGGAGCACCGCGTCATATCCCATCAGAGAAAAATCGACCGGCCAGATCAGGACCTTTGCCTGCAGGACCGCGTCCGGGTCTGAGACGGAAGCGATGAGGATCAGCCACAGTGGATACAGGACGAGGAACAGGACCAGGACCCAGAACAGGGTGTTGATTGCGTTAAAGATCCGGTCCTTCCGGGTTTCGCGGATCCGGTTTTGCTTTTTTGCTTTCACGGCCGTAACAGTCATCCTTCTTCCTCCTTTCTCAGAACAGGCTGATATCGCTCATCCTGCGGGAAATGCTGTTGACTCCCATGATGATGGCGAAGTTGATCAGGTTCAGGCACAGGCCAATGGCGGAGGCGTAGGAATACTGGGCTTTCTGGGCGGCGATGCCGACGCTGTACACGTAGACGCCGAAGATGTCCGAGGTGGCCATGTTGCCGCTGGTCTGCAGCAGCAGGGCCTTGTCCGTGTTGGAGGAGAGGAGCGATCCGCAGTTGAGGATCAGCATCATCACCGCGATGGGGATCAGGTGGGGAATATCAATATGCCGGATCTTTTCCCAGCGGGTGGCGCCGTCAATGGTGGCTGCCTCGTAAAGCTGGGGATCGATACTGGTCAGTGTGGCGATATAGAGGATGGTGTTCCATCCGGCGTTCTGCCAGATGTCCGATCCGATGAACAGCGGCCGGAACCATTGGGGTTCCATAATGAAATAGATGCTTTTCCCTCCGGCAGCGGTGATCAGGTGATTGATGATGCCGTTGGTGGGCGAAAAGAAAAGGTAGATCATGCCAGCCAGCACAACGGTGGAAATAAAGTGCGGCACATAGATGGCGGTCTGGGCAAAGCCCTTGAACCGTTTGCTGTTCAGCTGGTTCAGCATGATCGCCAGCAGGATCGGGATCGGGAAACCGAACAGCAGGCCGTAGAGGTTCAGCAGGAAGGTGTTCGCAAACATCCGCCCGCAGTAATAGCTGTTGAAGAATTTTTCGAAATATTTCAGTCCGACCCACTGGCTGCCGGTAATGCCGAAGGCGGCTTTATAGTCCCGGAAGGCAATCTGTACGCCGTACATCGGGAAATAACAGAATACAATGAAGAATGCCAGGCAGGGCAGCAGCAGCACCCACAACTGCCAGTCACGGCGCAGGGCTAATCCAAATCTGTACCTGAGTCCGCCGCGGCGAGCGGATGCGGATGCGGAAACACTCATCAGGAATCCTCCTTCGGGGTATTCGGGGCGATATGATTTTTCGTTGCTCAATTTTCGCTCTCATTATGACGGCAAATCTTCTGAAAGGGAAGAAGCTAAAATTTTGCACATTGTTGAAAAATAAAGGTTTTTGCGGATTTCGGGGGATACGCATTTTTTTCGCATCTGTCCAAAAAACGCAATAAATGATAGAATTCAACCAGTGGAAATTCCGAATAAAAACCGGAAGGGAAGGCTGAAAAATGCTGCCTGAAACAAGCGTTTTTTTCCGCACGGAGGATGAAAAGCTTCAGCGTGTTTATGACGCGGCGGAAGAGAAATGCCGCTTTAACCTGAAGGATTTCGGTGGCGATACGGTGCTGGTGGAAGGCGGCGGATATGAAAAAATCTGGCTGGAAACCCAGCCCATGGGCGGCGAGATGTATGCCCTGCGCAGCCTGGAGGCTGCCCGGAACAACATCACCCTGTTCATGCGCCACCAGCGGGCAGATGGGCGCCTGCCGGGCTCCATCCAGTGCACCGGCGGCAAAGTGGAACCCCAGTTCAACAAATACCAGGGGTTCTGTTTTCCCTTCCCGGCCCTGAACCTGTATTACTTAATCGGAAAAGACAGGGATTACCTGGCAGAGCTGAAGGAGAGCCTGATCCGCTTTGACCGGTGCCTGTGGAATACGCGCCATGTTTCCGGCGACGGCCTGCTTTCCTCCTTCTGCGTCTATGACACGGGGGAGGACCTGGCCCTGCGGTACGGGGACGCGCCCTGCTGGTGGGAAGGGGATGAACCGCCGGAAGGATATCAGGTGGTTCCCATGGCCAGCATGGACGTGACAAGCTGGAGCTTTGCGGCCCGCCGGACGGTGGCTGAAATCTGCCGCCTGCAGGGGGATCGGTCCGCTGACGCCTGGGAGCGGAAAGCCCGTATGGTGGCGGATGCGCTCCGCCGCCGGCTGTGGGACAGGAAGCGCGGCGCCCTGTATGACCGGGACCGGACGGGGAAAACGGTGGACATCCTGTGCCACAATACGCTACGGTGCATGTACTGGGGCAGCATTTCCCGGGGAATGGCGGCCCGCTTTGTAAAGGAGCACCTGCTGAATCCCGCGGAATTCCGGACGCCTTTCCCGCTTCCCAGCGTGGCGGTCAATGATCCGGCTTTCCGCAACGCGCCGGAGAACAACTGGAGCGGCCAGCCGGAGGGCCTCACCTACCAGCGGGCGATCCTTGCCCTGGAACGCTACGGGTATAACCGGCTGGTGACGGGGCTGGGCCGGAAACTGATTGACGCGGTTTACGCGAACGGCTGCCGGTTTACCCAGCAGTATGACCCCTTCACCGGCAAAGCCTCCCTGGTACGCATGTCGGATCATCAGCTGGCGGAGGAAGGCAGCGGGGAAGCGGTGCAGGACGCCTACGGGCCCACCATGCTGGCCTGCCTTGAATATATTGCACACCATTACGGCATCCATCCGCACCTGGGACAGGTGTGGTTCAGCCTGGGCAGCGGCGCACCCTATGCGTATGAGGCTGCCTTCTGTGACCATCATTACGCCATCCGGTCCGACGGGCAAAGGGCGGAAATCCGCGTGGACGGGAAAACGCTGGGCAGCTGGAAATGCGGCAGGCGCGTTATCACTGATGAAAACGGACGGTTCCTGCGGACGGAGCTGATTGAAGGCGCGGGAGCGGAAATCTGAACCGGAAAAAAGTGAATATCAGCAGTTGTATGCCGGCGGCCGGGAAAAACCGCCGGCTTTTTTACGTGCGGAAAAGCACATGGCTTTCCTGTAAACAGCCCTGTGACCGGAGAAGGAACAGAAGAAAAGCAGGGATTTATTTGTTAACTAATTTGTTAATCTAAATAAGTTCAAAAACAAGAAGCCATGCGTTTTTCGCGGGAGCAAAAACGCAATAAACGACAAGCATAGCGTTATTTGTGTGCAAAAATTGTCTTGACAGGCGTTTTTTGTTCCGATAAAATTTAGTTTACAACAGGTTAACAAAATAGTTAACAAGATTAATTAAACAGGGAGAGTAACCGGCATGAAAAGCGTGAAAAGCAGCTTTTGCGGAATGGCCGCAATGGGTATGATGCTGCTTTGCGTACTGCTCCCTGTATCCGTGAAAGGAACAGGGGAGACGATGATCGTGGAGGCGGAAACAGGAAAGCCGGAAGGCCATACCGTGATCGCCGGGGATGGCGAAAACCAATGGGTGGAAGGTTTCCACACAGCCGGTGAAGACGGGATCATAACGGAAGTCACGGTGAGCCGGGAAGGCTTTTATGATATCGCGGTGATCCAGGCAAGCCAGGGCGGGCACAAGGAAAACCCGGTGCTCCTGGACGGCCGGAATATCGGAAGCGCGGTAACGGATGATACCGCCTTCGGGAAGAGCGTGCTGGAGCATATTTACCTGTCCGCCGGTACCCATACGCTGGGAATCGGCACAAGCTGGGGATATATCCGGGTGGACCGGTTTGAGCTGACACCCTCCGCGGCCCTTCCGGCAGATCTTTATACCATTCCCGAAAAGATGAGCGTCGGGGAGGCAACCCCGGAGGCCCGGAGGCTGTATGACTGGCTGCGGGAAAACTATGGCAAAAAGATTCTCTCCGGCCAGCAGTGCGACGGCGGCATGTTCGGGATGGAAAACCAGGCAATCTGGCGGGCAACCGGCGGCGATTATCCCGCTGTGCTCGGCCTGGACATGATGGAGTATTCCCACAGCCGTGTGGAGCACGGCGGCGAAAGCGACCGGGCGGTGCCCTATGCCATTGAATACTGGAACAAGGGCGGCATCGTCACTTTCTGCTGGCACTGGAACGCTCCGTCCCCTTACCTGAAGGAACCCTGGTATTCCGGTTTTTATACCAAATACACAAGCTTCAACCTGGCCAGGGTGATGAACGGCGAGGACGAAGAAGGATACCGGCTGTTGAATCAGGACATCGACGCGATCGCGGCGCAGCTGCTCCGGCTGAAGGCGGCCGGCGTGCCGGTGCTGTGGCGGCCGCTGCATGAGGCCAGCGGCGGCTGGTTCTGGTGGGGCGCATGCGGGAAAGAAGCGTACCTGAAGCTGTACCACCTGCTGTTTGACCGTCTGACCAATGAATACGGACTGAACAACCTGATCTGGATCTGGAACGCCCAGGATCCGGACTGGTATCCGGGGGACGATGAGGTGGATCTCATCGGAACGGATATATATCCCGGGGAACGGGTCTATGACTCCCAGAGCGCATCCTTCCTGCCGCTGACGCGGATCGCGGGAGAGCGGAAGATGATTGTGCTTTCGGAGAACGGGTGCATTCCGGATCCGGAACAGGTGTTCCGGGACGGAACCGTCTGGGGATACTGGTGCACCTGGGGCGGCGAGTTTGTGCTGCGGAACACGAAATTCAACAAGCCGTCGGAGCAGTATACGGAAACGGCCATGATCCGGAAAGCCTATTCGGATGAACGGGTCGTCACCCGGAAGGACCTGCCCGATTTCCGTACCAGGGATGAAAAGTGACGCCGCTGTACGCGGATGGACCGGAGGAATAAAAACAAGTGAGAAAGTGGACTGGATTGGTGCTGGCCCTGCTGCTGGCGCTGGCGGCGGGCGCCGCGCAGGCTGCCGCCGGCTTTGGCATAAGTGAATATGAAGAACAGGTGAGCACTTATTCCATCAATCCGGCTGTTCCTTCCTATGCGGATTACTGCGCGGAACATGAAATGACGGCCGGGCCGGAAAAGGAGATCGTGCTGGAGGCGTCTGACGCCGTCCGCTACGAGGAGGAAGACGGCAAGAACGCGCCTGTTTTCATGGAGCAGGCGGAAGGCCGGGAGGGCGTTTCGGTCCTCACGGGCGAGGAAGCGGTCATCGAGTGGGCCTTTGAAACGGAGGAATCCGGCTGGTACGACCTGGAGGTGGAATACTATCCGTGGCCGGGCCGGAATGCGGAAATCCAGCGGGCCTTTTTTGTGGACGGCGCGCTCCCTTACCGGGAGCTGGCACTGGTGAACTTTTCCCGGGTCTGGCGGAATGACCTTCACCCGGACGTCAGCAGCTTCACGGCGGAGGACGGGGCGGAGGAAATCCGGTGGCTCCGGGACAATCAGGGCAATGAGCTGAAGCCCTCTCCCGCCGAAGCGCCGGAGTGGATGACCTCCCTCCTGCATGATTCAAACGGCTACATCAGCGAAAGCCTGAAGGTTTTCCTGCCCCGCGGTCCGCATACGCTCTCGGTCCTGTCCCTGCGGGAGCCGATGCTGATCCGGCGCCTCCGCTTCCGGGCGGGAGCGGACGCGCAGCCCTACCGGAAACCGGAAGGGGAATCCGGCGCCGCCGGACAGATCATCAGGATCGAGGCGGAAGCGGCCTCCAGGACCTCCTCCCAGA
>JAEEGJ010029451.1_pt1 | contig 10826 bp, 10 predicted proteins | sample 8958761 | NCBI WGS metagenome assembly JAEEGJ01 (sample SAMN16246546, study PRJNA631951) | gut metagenome | biome: gut microbiome; feature: rumen; material: RS-attached | host: Bos | place: Iran: Karaj | collected 2018-10
AGGAGAGCTACCTGAAGGGGGCCATGAAGCTGGACCCCGCCATTTTTGCCGACTGGCTGGTGAAGATCAACGCCTACGGCGCGAACATCGACGAATACGGCATCTTCAAAGCCCCCGACGAAGCGGGCGTCGCCGCCGTCAAGCAGGCGGCGGAGGATTATCTGAAGCTGCGGCGGGACACCTGGATGGAGGAATACATGCCCGAGGAGAAGCCCAAGCTCACCCAGGCGGAGGTCAAGGTCTGCGGTCTCTATGTGATCTATGCCATCGTCTCCGACGACGCCCGGGGAAAGATCCTCACGGACTTTGAAAATGCGCTGAAGAATTGAAACAATTGAAATACTAGTATAAAATACCGCCTCCCGCAAAGAATACCCTCGACGATATTCTTACGGGAGGCATTTTTTATGAGTTTCAGATCCATAGCGATCCTGCTTGTCTGCCTGTCGCTGCTGGCCGGCGCGGCGCTGGCCGTCGAGGTGGAGACGGTGACCGTCAGCACCGCAGGCTCCGGGAACAGCGCGCCGGTGGCGGAAAACCTGGAGATCAGCACCTATCGGGAAACCTCCGTCTCCGGCGATTTCAAGGCCCTGGACCCGGAGGGGGACCTTCTGAGCTTCCGCATCACCACCCCGCCGGGCAAGGGCAGCGTCACGGTCCAGGGCGGCTCCTTTGTCTATACTCCGGCCGAGGGCAAGCGGGGCCGGGACCGGTTCAGCTATCAGGCGGTGGATTCGGAGGGCTGCGCCTCCGCCGAAGCCACGGTGAACATCCGCATCGAAAAGCAGACCTGCCCCGTGAGCTACCCGGAGCTTCAGGGGAAGGGCATCCAGTACGCGGCGGTGCGCCTGGCGGAAAAGGGCGTCTTTACCGGGGAGAAGGTGGGCTCCTGCTGGTGCTTTTCCGCCGAAACGCCCCTGAAACGAGGCGATTTCCTGACCATGTGCGCCGCCCTCACGGGGATGGAACCCCTGGAGGACGTGACCCGGACCGGCTTCTTTGACGACGAGAGCATCAGCCCCTGGCAGAAGCCCTATGTCTCGGCGGCGCTGCTCTACGGGGTGGTGCAGGGCAGCACCGGGGACAGCGGCAAGGCCGTCTTTCGCGGGGACCAGCCCATCACCCGGGCGGAAGCGGCGGTGATGCTGGACAGCTTCCTGGAGATCTCCGACACCGCCGGCATCTTCTACGCGGAGGACGTGCCCGACTGGGCGGCCCAGGCGGTTTCCAATCTCTGCGCCTGCGACATCTGCTCCGGCGACGATTTCCGGGCCTCCGGGACGCTGACGCGCTTCGACGCGGCGGAGATGCTCAGCGCAGCCATGGACGTGCTGGAAGCAAGAGGGAAAAACGCCAGGTTCAGCTGGTCCGGCTGACAGGAGAAACAGACGCCCTGCCGCAAGGTGCAGGGCGTCTGCCTTATTTCACTTGTTCCAGGGCTTCCACTTTGCTTCGCTCCGGCGTTACATAGATCGTTTTGTAATCCGTGTAGATCACCATGCCGGGCCGGGCCCCCGCGGGCTTTTTCACATAGCGGACCAGGGTGTAATCCACGGGCACGTTGGCGCTGTCCCTGGCCTCGGAATACCAGGCGGCCAGCATCGCCGCCGCCTCCAGGGTCTCCCGATCCTCCCGGGCGCAGCGGGCCACCACATGGCTGCCGTGGCTCTTCTGCACATGGAACCACACGTCGTTCTTGTCCGCCGATTTCAGGGTGAGCCAATCGTTCTGCAGGTTGTTCTTCCCCACCTGGATCAAGCTGCCGTCGGGACTGCGGAAACGCAGGGGACGGGGCGGCGCAGGCTTGCTCCGGCGCTTGTCGCCCCCGGTGAGATAACCCTGGCTTATCAGCTCCTGCCGGATCTCGCCCAGGTCCTTTTCCCCGGAAGCCAGGCTCAGCTCCTGCTGCACGCTCTCCAGGTATTCCAGCTCCCGCTCCGCCTCGCGGATCTGGTCCGTGAGCACCTTCTCGGCGTTCTTGGCCTTGGTATAGAGCTTGTAATAGCGCTCCGCATTCTGCTGGGGCGAGAGCTTCGCTTCCAGGGGGATCGACACCGGCGCATTCTCCGGGTCATAGAAGTTCTCCGCTTCCAGCGTCCTCTGTCCCCGCTTCATGCGGTAGAGATTGGCCTTGATCAGGTCGCCGTACTGCCGCCAGGTCTCCCGCTGGGCCGTGGCCTTCCGTTCCTCCAGCCGGGCGGCCAGCTTCCGCGCGGCCCGCTCCCGCCGGTTTTTCACCAGCTTCATCAGGGCCTGGCTGCGCTGCTGCTGGTGGGCGAGGCGCTCCCGCTCCGTATAGAACTCGTCCAGCAGCTGGGAAAAGCTCTCCTTCGTCTCCTGGGCGAGAGCGCCGCCATACTGCCGGATGGGGCGGCAATACAGGTCGTAAGGCACGCCGGAGCGCAGCAGCAGGGTGGGCCGGGGCGGCTGGGCGCGCAGGGCCAAAAAGGCCTGCCACAGCTTTTCGCCGGTGGTCTCCCGCAGGCGGGCGTCGGCTGCCCCCGCTGCCAGGGCCGCCAGTTCCCGGGCCAGCAGGGGGGAAACCCCCGCGAAGCTCTCTACCAGCCATTCGTCGGTGCTCCTGTCCCGGCTGCCCCGGGCAAAAGCCCCAAGGAAGCTCTCCTCCGTGGTCAGGAACAGGTTCTCCTTCTCCTGGGCGGGGGGCAGCGCATAATACAGGCCCGGCAGCAGGGGCCGCTTGGGGGCGGACATGGGATCCGCCTTATGGAGGCAGTCCAAGACCCTGCCCGCGCCGTCCACCAGGATGATGTTGGCGCTGCGCCCCATCATCTCCACGGCCAGCAGCTTCTCCGAAGCCTCCCCCATTTCATCCAGGCAGGCGAAGCGCAGGAGCATCACTCGCTCCCAATCCGGCTGCTCCACGCTGAGGAGCCGGGCGCCGCCCAGGTGCTTGCGCAGCAGCATGCAGAACATGGGGGGTTCCGCCGGGTTCTCCCGGTCCATCCGGGTCAGATGCACCCGGGCCGTGCCGCTGCCGGCGCTCACCAGCAGGCGCACCGCGCCCGCGCTCCCCCGCAGATGCAGCAGAAGCACGTCCCTTTCCGGCTGCTGCACCTTGTCCACCCGGCTTCCCACCAGGCTTTGCAGCTCCGCGGTCACTTCCGATATGCAGAATGCGTCCAGAGGCATCAGCTTTCCTCCAAGATCACGGCGAAAAGGACATTCAGCCGGTCCCGCCTGTCCAGCAGATAGAGATAGCCGAAAAGGGCTTCCAGGCCGGTGGCGGCATGGTAATCCCCCAGGCGGGCATGCTTCGGCACCGAATGGACCTTCACATTCCTTCCCCGGCGGAACACCTCCGCCTCCTCCTCCGTCAGCAGGGGCAGCAGCTTTTCCATATCCCCCGCCTGGGCGGCGGCATTGACCATCTCCACGGCGGCCCGGTGCAGGCTGCCGTTCCTGCCCCCGGCGGCGGCCAGGTGGACGCGCACCAGGAGCTCAAACACCGCGTCGCCCACATGGGCCAGGGCGAGGCTGCCCATGGCGCGGACCTCCTCCTCCGTCAGAGGAGAGGCGAAATAATCGGTTTCCATGCTTACGACCTCCGATCCCGGCGGTGCTCTTCGTCTTCTTTCGCCGCCGGGAAGCTCACCTGGAAGCGCATGCCCCCCTCCCGGCGGTTGGCCGCTTCCACGGTGCCGCCGTTTTTCAGGACGGCGTCGCGGACGATGGCCAGGCCCAGGCCGCTGCCGCTCTGCTCCCCGGTGCGGGACTCGTCCACCCGGTAAAAGCGGTCAAAAATGCTGCCCAGCTTATCCGGCGGCACGCCCTCGCCGGTGTCGTCCACCACCAGCTCGACCCTGTCCCCCAGGTGGTAGAGGAGCATGTTCACCTTTCCGCCGGTCACGTTGTACTTGATGGCGTTTTCCACCAGGTTGAAGATGATCTGGTGGAGATCGTCCGGATTGGCGCGGACGATGCACTTCTCCGAAAGGTTACTGCTGAGGGTGACGTCCTTCTGGTCCGCCAGGGTCAGCAGCATCTTCATGGCCTCCGCCGCCACCTTGCCCAGGTCCACGTCCTCCCGCAGCTCCCGGGCCTTGCTGTCCAGCTTGGTCAGCTCCTGGAGCTGCTGGGTGACCCGGGCCAGGCGCTCCGCTTCCCGGCCGATGTCATAGACGAATTCCCGCACGGTGGCCTTGTCCATGCCGTCGTTCTGCACGATGCTGTCGGACAGGAGGGTGATGGCCGCCAGGGGCGTTTTCAGCTCATGGGAGGCGTCGGACACGAAGCGCTGCCGGACCCCCTCGATCTGCTGCAGGCGGTCCGCCAGGAGATTGATCTCCCCGCTGATCTCCCCCAGCTCGTCCAGGCCCCGGTCCTCGATGCGGGTGTCGTAGCGCCCCGCGCCGATGCCCCGGATGCCCGTCAGGATCATGCGGGTGCGGTGGGCGATCAGATAGCCCAGCAGCAGGCCCACCAGCAGGGCGGAGATGGCCGTGATCAGGGAGATGGACAGCAAATTAAGGCGCAGGCTCTCGATCAGGGCTGCCTGCGCCGTATCGTATTCATAAAGATAGACCGCGCCGATGATGCTTCCCCCGCTTATCACCGGGATGCAGGCGCGGCTGGAGACCGCACCGGCCTTCAGCTGGGAAAAGAACACATTATTGCCCGCCAGCGCCATCTCCACCTCCCGCTCGGGAGCCAGGGCTTCGGCGCTTTCATCCTGCTGGACCGTGTTGTCATAGACGATGTGCTTTTCCCGGTCGGTGACGAAGACGCGGCTGAGGCGCTGGTCGTCCATCAGGGTCATCACCTTCCCCACCTCGTCCGCCTGAAGCACATTCAGCGTGGAGAGGGAGGACGCATAAAGGGACGCCTGATTCAGCATGGAGCTGCACTTGGAATCAAAGAGCAGGTCCCGGCTCTTGACCACCGGGAACACATTCATGGCGATGAGGCAGCCCAGGATCACGGCGCTGTAAGCCGCGCTGTATTGCAGCTGCAGGCCGAACCGGCTCAGGATGCCGCGTAGCTTACGCCTTAAGATAGTAGCCGACCCCCCACTTGGTCATGATCTTGACCGGCTCCGCCGGGTCCTCTTCCATTTTTTCCCGGATGCGGCGGATGTGCACGTCCACGGTGCGGATATCCCCCTGATAGTCCGCGCCCCACACCAGCTTCAGCAGCGCATCCCGGCTGAATACCTTGCCGGGGTTGCGCATCAGAAGCTCCACCAGGTCGAATTCCCTGGCGGTCAGCTCGATCTCCTGCCCGTCCCGGAAGGCGACGCGGCTCTCCGTGTCCAGGCGGAAGGGACCGCTGACCAGCACGGAGGCGGGCGCGGGCGGCGCTTCCGACACGGCGCTCCGGCGCAGGAGCGCCCGGACCCGGGCCTTCAGCTCCAGGATATTGAAGGGCTTGGTCACATAGTCGTCCGCCCCGTATTCAAAGCCGATGATCTTGTCGTTGTCCTCGCTCTTGGCCGTGAGCATGATGATGGGCAGCTTGGAAAAGGAGCGGATCTCCAGACAGGCGTCCAGGCCGCTTTTCTTCGGCATCATCAGGTCCATGATGATCAGGTCGATGCCGCCGGCGCGGACCTTTTCCACCGCTTCTTCCCCATCGTAGGCCGTTTCGACCTCGAGGCCGTCCATTTCCAGATTGAATTTGATGCCCTTCACCAGGGCCTTTTCATCGTCAACCACCAGAACGCGCATGCTTCTCTCCTACCAGCTCAATCTTCCGTCCCCAGGGTGATCCTGTCCTGGAGCGCCTCAAAGGTCTTGCTGCCGATGCCCTTCACGTCGGTCAGCTCGTACAGGTATTGAAAACCGCCTTTTTCTTCCCGATAAGCGACGATCCGCTCCGCCAGCGCAGGGCCGATGCCCGGAAGGGTCTGGAGCTGTTCTTCGTCCGCCGTGTTGATGTCCACAAGCCCGGAGGGCATGCTTCGGACCTCTTCCGCCGGGGCCCTGGCGATCACCGTCACCTCTCCGCTCCGGCTGCGGACGCGAAGGACGCCCAGGAAAAAGCCCAGCAGCAGGCAAAGGCAAAGGGCCCCGGCCAGCACCCCCGGGCCGCCCGGGAACGCCGGGATCTTTCGCTTTTTCACGCCTTCCGGCACCCTCTTCCACGAGTTGACTGGGGACTGGTTTAAATATCTCATATTTCCTCTTGCAATTCAAGTCCCATCTTTGCTATATTTTTATTGATACCCTTATGCAATTACGATTGTGATTACGGAGCTTGCCATGAAACAGCTTATCCGTTCTCTCCTGACTTTCGCGCTGGTGCTCGTCCTGCTTCTGGGCGTAGTGACGCCCGGCCTTGCCGCCGACGAAGCGCCGCCGGTGATCGACGCCAGGGCTGCCGTGATGATGGACGCGGCCTCGGGCAACGTGCTGTATTCCCTCAATGCGGACACGCCTCTCTATGTGGCCGGGCTGACGGTGATGATGACCGCCCTGCTGGCGGCGGAGGCCGTGGACCGGGGGGACATCGACTATGCGGACAAGGTCACGGCTTTCAGCACCTCCCAAAGCGACATCACTGCCGACGCCAGCATCCAGAACATCGTCCCCGGGGAAGAGATGTCCCTGAAGGACCTGCTGACCTGCGCCCTGGTGGGCGGCGCCAGCGACGCCTGCAACATCATCGCGGAATACGTGAGCGGCAGCCTCAGCCGCTTCGTCAGCGACATGAACATCCGGGCCGCCGAGCTTGGCTGCAAGAGCACTTCCTTCGTCAACGCCCACGGCCTGCCCAATGAAAACCATTTCTCCACCGCCTACGATATGGCTCTGATCGCCGCCGCCTTCGTGCAACACGAGGAGCTGGTGGAGATCGCCAACACCGTGGAGGCGGAGATCCCCGCCACCAACCTTTCCGGCGCGCGGAAGCTCACCAACGGCAACTACATCCTGCGGCAGGATTACACCCGATACTACTACTCCCTCGCCTGCGGCCTCAAGTCCAGCTACACGGACGATGCGGGCTACTGCCTGGCCTCCTCCATGAAAACGGACGGGAGCTATGTGGTCTCCATCGTGCTGGGCTGCAAGGTGCTGGAATCGGACAACGGCTTCTATGACATCCAGAGCTTCATCCAGACCCGGCAGCTGTTCCAGTGGTTCAATTCCTGTTACAGCCTGCGGGACGTGGTCAGCACCATCGAGCCGGTCACGGAGATCCCCATCCGCCTTGCGGAGGGCACCGACACGGTGGTATGCTGCGCTTCCGAGGAGCTGAAGCTCTTCCTGCCCAACGACCTGGACATTTCCGAGGAGTATACCCGTAAGATCCGGATATTCAGCCAGCAGGAGGGGGCCGAGCCCCTCACCGCCCCGGTCAGCCGGGGGCAGGTCCTGGGGGAATTGACGGTCGAGGGCAGCGACGGCAGCACCTACGGTCCCTTCTCCCTGATCGCCAACACGGACGTGGCCGTCTCCCGGGTGGAGCTGATGCGCCAGCGGCTGAAGGAGCTGCTGCACAGCAAGGGCTTCCGCACCATCTTCCTCGTGGTCGCCGCCGTGATCCTTCTCTACATCGCCTTCGTGATCCGCTACCGCATCCTGCGCAGCCGGGAACGGAAAGCCCGGCGGAAGGAAGCGCGGGAGACCGCCGCTTCCCGGAAATAACGATCAGCAAACATAAACAGCCTCCGGCATGACGCCGGAGGCTGTTTTTTCATATTCGTTTTTTCTTACAGCTTCGCGCCGCAGCGGGGGCAGAAATTGGCCTGGGCCGGGCAGCGTTCCCCGCACTGGGGGCATACCTTCTCCCCTGCCGGGGCGGAGGGGGCGGGTGCGCCGCTGTAACGGGCGCGATGCTCCTCCGGGGTGCTGGGGTCATTGGCCGCCTCCTGCAGGCGGGCGCGGCCCGCGTTGCTCAGGGCGCTGGACTGATCGTAAAACAGGCCGGAAGAGCTGGCGCCGCTGGTGACATACCAGCGATCGCTCTCGTCGAACTGGCTGAGGGTGATGTTGACCTTGTTGCCCGCAGCATAGCTCTTGACCCAGTAGACGATGTTCAGGCGGCCCAGAGCTTTCAGGCTCTGGCTGTTGATGGTCTCCGTATTGGTGGAATTATAGTACAGCTCCAGGTTCAGAGGACGCCGGGGCTGGAAACCGTTGGCACTCTCGGCCCCGTCAAAATAAGCCCGGGGCAGCCAGTTATACTGGGCGCTTCTGAGGCGCTCATTGAAATACGTGTCCCAGCCGGCGCGGCCCGCGCCGCCGCCCTCCACGAAGCCGCGGCCAAAGGGCTCCAGATCGGCGAAGAGATACTTCATCATCCCCATGCCGTCGTCATAATCGTCCACCAGACGGCACACGCTCCAGACCCAATAGGCCGCCACGCTGCGGGGATCGGTCACGTCCACCACCTGCTTCAGCTCCGACAGATCCCAAGGGGCCGGGTCCGCCAGGGTGAACACCTGGTCCTTCATCCATTCCGGTTTCAGCTTTTTCCATTCCGACATAGCAATTCCTCCTTCTGCCCGGCGGGCCGGCTGCCGGATACGGCATCCGATCTCATCTTAACGCAATGTGCGCCCCGCGTCAATCTGCGATGTAAAAAATATCCGCAAAGCCCGTGATCTCCAGCGTCTCCATCACCGTCTCTCCCACATGGACGAGGCGCATCCGCCCCTGGCGGTTCATCTGCTTCTGCGCCAGCAGAAGCACCCGCAGGCCCGCGGAAGAGATGTATTTCAGGCCTTGGAAATCAAAGACCAGCTCCGTCGTCCGGTCCAGCGCCCGCTTGAGCTCCGCTTCCAGCTGGGGCGCGGTGTCGATATCCAGATTTCCCTCCAGAGAAAAGGTCACCTTTTCTCCCTCCGCGGTCTTGTTGATCGTCAGCATTTTTCTGTTCTCCTCTCACTCCGGCATTTATTTCCACTCGTCCGAAGGCTGGCCCGTTCCGTAGTATTTCAGGGACAGCATCGTCAGGTCATCCGTCTGCTGCGCTTCGCCGTAGAAGCTGTCGATGGCGGATTTCATCGTCTGCAGCAGTACGCTGGGCGTGGCCCCAGGCTCCCGGTTCAGTGCCTCCAGGATGCGCTCCTTGCCGAAGGGCTCCTCCTTCGGATTCTTGCTGGCCTTCACCCCATCCGTATAGACGAACAAAGTGTCGCCGGGTTCCAGCTGGAAACCGTGATCCCGGAAACGGACGCCCTCCATCGCGCCCACCGGCGGCGAATGGCGGTATTCCTGCAGCTCGAAACGTTTCCCGGCGTGGCGCAGCGCCGGATGCTCCTGGCCCGCATTGGCGGCAAGGCCTTTTCCGGTGGAAAGCTCCAGCACCGCCAGCCAGACGGTGGTGAACATGCCCGCGTTGTTGCCCTCCAGCACCTGCTCGCTGACGTTTTGGAGAACCTCCGCCGGGGAGAAGCCCTGGAGCGCCCGGTTCTTGATGAGGGTCTTCACGATGACCATGAACATGGCCGCGGGGACGCCCTTGCCGGACACATCCCCCACCACCATGCACAGATGGTCCTCGTCGATCAGGAAGAAGTCGTAGAAATCCCCGCAGATCTCCTTGCTGGAATACAGGGAGGCATAGATATCGAAATCCCTGCGCTCGGGGAAGGCCGGGAACACGCTGGGCAGGATGTCGGTCTGGATCTGCTTCGCCACGTTGTATTCCGCGCTGATGCGCCCCTGCTCCTCCGTGGCCCGGGCGACCTCCTGGGTGTAGGCGTTGATGCGCTCGGTCATTTCGGCAAAGGAATTGCCCAGCATCTGAAGTTCGTCCTCATGCCGGAACTTCGGCTGGGTCACGCTGCCGTGCTCATAGGATTCCACCATCTTCGAAAGCTGGCCGACGGGCCGCGTCACATTGCGCTGCAGGATCTCGATCACCAGCAGCAGAACGATAAGCATAAACAGCAGCTGCACGCCGATGATGCGCAGGGCATATTCCCGGATCACCGCGCTCAGGTTTGCAAGGCTGCAGTCCGCCTCCACCATCGCGGCGACCTTCCCATCGGAGTCGAAAACCGGCGCCCAGGCGCTGACCGTTTCACCGTAGCCCACGTCCGCGCCCATGATCAGCTCCGAGGAGGCGCGCCCGGCCTTGATATCCGGCACAAGATGTGCCAGTTCCATCTCACCGTATTCGAAGCTATCTCCCATGGAGCTGATTTTCTCCGGATCGTCCCCCGGCCTTATGGCTTCCAGGATATAGATGAACTGCTCTTCTTCCGGGTAGAAGAGATACAGGAAGGCTATGCCGGAGAACTGGGACTTGAACCTCGTGAATTCCTGCGAGAGCCAGTCATAATAGCTGTCCGTCTCCCCGGTTTCCACATAATGGTAAAGCCTGTCCCCGTCGATCTCGCTGGCGAGGAAACGGACGATGTCCTGGGCCTTTTCGCCGTAAAGCCGCAGATAGGTGGACCGCAGCGCCCGATAGCTGATGAAGGAGACCGCCAGGAACATGACGACCATCAGGATGGCGATCAGCGACGTGATGCGGCGGCTGAGGGAATGCCGCGTTTTACTCTTTTTGCTCATATTGGCATGCCTCCATGCTCCCCACCGGGAGACTGCTTATTTGTCTGCTGCCCGCTTCTTTTCCGGGTATTCGATCTGCAGCAGCTCGACCCAGGCGCCGCACACGCAGTTCCTGCCGCAAATGGGGCAGCTCATGCCGTAGCGCTCCATATCCTTGTAAAAGCCCTCGATCCGCTTCTGCCAGACCAGCTTCCCGATGGTATCGTACACCGGCTTTCCCGGGATCCTTCCGTCGGGATAGATCCAGATCTCCACCAGGAGATAGGCGACATTTCGCCGCCGGAGCATGCCGCGGCACCGGCTGGCCAGCTCATGGGCCACGCCCCGGTTCCGGTGGCCCGGCAG
>JAEEGJ010029453.1_pt1 | contig 10825 bp, 9 predicted proteins | sample 8958761 | NCBI WGS metagenome assembly JAEEGJ01 (sample SAMN16246546, study PRJNA631951) | gut metagenome | biome: gut microbiome; feature: rumen; material: RS-attached | host: Bos | place: Iran: Karaj | collected 2018-10
TTCACATTAGACTTGCTCCGTTGTATCGGTGCATGTGCTGTTGCTCCAGCAGTGAGCATCAATGGTAAAGTTTACCCACAAGTTAAAGTGGATAACGTTAAAAACATTATCGAAGAATATCGCGCAAGGGAGGCTAACTAAGTATGGAACAAATCAAAACTGAAAAAGAACTCCAAGCGAGATTTGAAAAATGTGGTGCTTGTTTACAAAAGAAGTTCCACTGTGACCCAGGCCATAAAGCCATCGTTGTCTGTGGTGGTACTGGCTGCTTATCCGCAGACTCACAAGTCATCATCGATAAGTTCAACGAATTAATCAAAGCTAACGGCTTAGAAGATAAAGTGACCGCTAACATCGTTGGTTGCTTCGGCTTCTGTTCCCAAGGTCCTTTCGTTAAAGTTTTCCCAGAAGAAACCTTATACGTTAAAGTCAAAGTTAGTGACGTTGAAGAATTATTCGAAAAAGACATTAAAAACAATGAAGTAGTTGAACGTTTACTCTTCGTTGATCCACAAACAAAACAACACGTTCAAAAGCAACACGAAATTAACTTCTACAAATTACAAAGAAGAGACATCGCTTTACATGGTAATGGTGAAATCAACCCAGAAGACATCAATGAAGCGATTGGTAACGGTGCATTCCAAGGTTTAAATAGAGCCTTACACATGAGTCGTGAAGAAGTTATTGATGAAGTTTTAAAATCAGGTTTAAGAGGTAGAGGTGGCGCAGGCTTCCCAACCGGAAGAAAATGGTCCTTCGTTCCTAAAACTGATGAACCAAAATACATGATCTGTAATGGTGATGAAGGTGACCCAGGCGCATTCATGGACCGTTCCATCATCGAAGGTAACCCATGTGCAGTTATCGAAGGTATGATGATTGCTGGTTACGCTATCGGTGCCCAAAACGGTTACTTCTATGTCCGTGCGGAATACCCAATCGCCGTTAAACGTTTAGCCAAAGCTATTAAAGAATTAGAAGAAATTGGTATCTTAGGTGATCACATCTTAGGTACAGACTTCTCATTCCGCTGCCACATCCGTTTAGGCGCTGGCGCCTTCGTCTGTGGTGAAGAAACAGCTTTGATTAACTCAATCGAAGGTAAACGTGGTATGCCACGTCCTCGTCCTCCATTCCCAGCAGTTAAAGGTTTATGGGGTCACCCATCAGTCGTTAACAATGTCGAAACCTTAGCCTGTGTTCCTTATATCTTAAGAGAAGGTTGGGAAAAATTCGCTGCTATTGGTACAGCTGACACCAAAGGTACAAAGGTCTTTGCTCTCGGTGGTAAAGTCAATAACGTTGGTCTTGTCGAAGTTCCAATGGGCACAACATTAAGACAATTAATCTATGATATCGGTGGTGGTATCCCAGGCGGAAAGAAATTCAAAGCCATTCAAACTGGTGGTCCTTCCGGTGGTTGCTTAACCGAAAAAGACTTAGATACACCAATCGACTTCGGTAGCTTAGTCGCTGCTGGTAGTATGATGGGTTCCGGTGGTGCCATCGTCATGGACGAAGACAACTGTATGGTCGACGTCGCTAAATTCTATATGACATTTATTTGCGATGAATCATGTGGTAAATGTTCTCCATGCCGTATCGGTACAAAGAGATGTTTAGACATCTTAACAAAGATTTGTGATGGTAAGGGTGAACCTCAAGACTTAGAAGACCTCAAGGAATTAAGTAATGTTATTAGAAATAACTCCTTATGTGCTTTAGGCCAAACCGCCACAAACCCAATTCTCTCCACAATTAAAGCTTTCCCAGAAGAATACGAAGCTCACGTCAAAGATCACAAATGTCCAGCTCACGTTTGTAAGAATATGATGGAATACTACATTCTTCCAAATAAATGTATCGGTTGTGGTCTCTGTATGAGAAACTGCCCAGTCGGCGCTATCGCTCCTGGTGCAGAACCTGCTCACTTACCAAATGGTAATGTTAACCCAGGTAAATTCGCCCACGTCATTGATCCTAAAAAGTGTGTCAAGTGTGGTTCATGTTTAAGTGGTTGCCGTATTGGTGCAATCACCAAGAGATAGGAGGAAATAACCATGGCATTAGTTAATATCAAAATTAATGGTCAACCTTACCAAGTTGAATCCGGTCTTACAGTTTTAGAAGCTGCAAGAAAATGTGGTTACGTCGTTCCTTCTCTCTGTGCCTTCAACCATGGCAAATGCTCTTTGGCCTCCTGCCGTGTTTGCTTAGTTGAAGTCGTGGGTGCTCGTGGCTTAGTCGCCTCTTGTGTCTACCCAGTTAACGAAGGTATGGAAATCATTACCAATTCCCAAAAAGCCGTCGAAGCCAGACGTGCCTCCGTGGAATTAATCCTTTCCAACCACCAAAAGAACTGTTTACAATGCCCAAAACAAGGCAAGTGTGAATTATTAGAAGTCGCTAACATCGTTGGTGCGCGTGACCAAAAATTCATGGGTCAACAATCACCAGCCACTGTTGACGAATTAGCCCCAGGCTTAATGAGAAATACCGCTAAATGTATCTTATGTGGTCGTTGTATCGAAAGATGTAAAGAAGCACATGGTATTTCCATTCTCGGTTTCGAAAACCGTGGTTTCAAAGCCATCGTTGCTCCTGCACAAAACAGAAGCTTTGCTGAAAGCCCATGCTTACAATGTGGCCAATGCGTTAATGTCTGTCCAACAGGTGCGTTATACGAAAACGAAGAAATCGCTAAAGTCGACGCTGCATTCAAAGCTGGTAAGAAAGTGATCGTTCAAACCGCTCCAGCCGTCAGAGCCGCTATCGCCGAAGAATTCGGCGAACCAATTGGTACAACTGGTACAGGCAAAATGACCGCTGCTTTACGTAGATTAGGTTTCTATCGTGTCTTCGATACAAACTTCGCAGCTGACTTAACAATCATGGAAGAAGCTCACGAACTCTTAGAAAGAATTACTAAGAAGACCGCTCCACTTCCACAAATCACATCCTGTTCCCCAGGTTGGATTAACTACTTAGAATACTTCTACCCAGAAGTTATCCCAAATGTTTCTACATGTAAGTCCCCACACATGATGATGGGTGCTATCATCAAATCATACTTTGCTAAATCTCATGATCTTAACTCAGAAGACATCTTCGTCGTCTCCGTTATGCCATGTACCGCTAAGAAGTATGAAAGAGCTAGAAAACAAATGCCAAACGATGTCGACGCTGTTATCACCACACGTGAATTAGCGAAGATGATCAAACGTGCTGGTATTACTTGGAAGAACTTACCAGAAGAAGAATTTGATAATGACTTACTCGGCGAATATAGTGGTGCTGGTGTCATCTTTGGTGTCACCGGTGGTGTTATGGAAGCCGCTTTAAGAACAGCCTATTTCTGGTTAACTGGTAAAGAATATGACAAGATCAACTTCACCGAAGTCCGTGGTTTAGAAGGCGTCAAAGAAGCTGCCTTAAATATCAACGGTACAGAAGTTAAAGTTGCTGTCACCTCTGGTATGGCTAACGCTAAGAAGTTATTAGATCAAATCAAGAATGGTACATCCCCATATGCTTTCATCGAAATCATGTGTTGTCCAGGTGGCTGTATCAACGGTGGTGGTCAACCATTCGTTAAGCCAATCTTCTTACCAAACGAAGGTGACGATATCTTAGAAACATATCGTGCTAAACGTGCCAGCGTGTTATATAGTGAAGATGAACGCTTAGTCATTCGTCAATCACACAATAACAAAGACATCCAAAAACTCTACAAAGATTATTTGGGTGAACCTGGCAGTGAACTCGCTGAAGAATTACTCCATACATCCTACGATGCTAATAGAGTGAGATTTCCAGAAAAGAAATAATTAAATTAATTCGGGGGCGGGGTTAATCTTCGCCCCCTTATTGTCTTTAAAGGAGACAAGCTATGAATATCAAGTTTTATAATTCCCTTTCTAATTCATTAGAAGACTTCGTTACTCAACAAGATAAAAAAGTGAGTATGTATGTCTGTGGTCCAACAGTATATAACTATCCACACATTGGTAATATGAGACCAGTCGTGGTGTTTGATACTCTTAGACGCTTTTTGACTTACGTTGGTTATGATGTTACCTATGTCAGTAATTACACTGACGTGGATGATAAAATCATCAAAGCCGCGAAACAAGAAGGTAAATCAGAAAAGGAATTAACTGATTTCTACATTGCTGAATTTGAAAAGACCGTTAAAGGTATTGGCTCTCAAGTTCCAAATATCACTCCAAGAGTGACCGAATATATGGATAAGATTATCGCTTATGTCGATAACTTAGTGAAAGTCGGTGCCGCTTATGTCGTAGACGGAGACGTTTATTTCAGAGTTGAGAAAATCAAAGATTATGGCGCTTTAAGCGGCATAAATGTAGAAGATTTGCGTGTAGGCGCGCGTATTGAAGAAAATTCCCAAAAGGAATCTCCATTAGATTTCGCCTTATGGAAGAAAACCAGTGAAGGTATTAAATGGAATTCACCTTGGGGCGAAGGTCGTCCAGGCTGGCATACAGAATGCTGCGTTATGATTGATACCATCTTCCCAAGCCACTATATCGATATCCATGGTGGTGGCTATGATCTTAAATTCCCACATCATGAAAACGAAATCGCTCAAACAGAAGCCACACATCATCATAAAATCGCTAAATACTGGATGCATAATGCATTTATTAACTTTGGTAATGAGAAAATGAGTAAGTCATTAGGTAATATCGTCTTAGCAAAAGACATGATTGCCCAATACGGTGGTGTTGTTACTAGATTAATCATTTTAAACGCTCATTATCGTCAACCTGTGAATTTTACCGAGGATACAGTAAAAGAGGCACAACAAGTCGTTTCTCGTATCCAAATGGCCTATAAACAAGCTGCTTTGAAGTTACAAGCTGCTAATGTTGATTTGCAAAAGGGCCAACCCGTGTATATCAATAAGTTCCTTGAAGCTTTAGCGGATGACCTTAACACCGCTAACGCATTAGCCGAACTTTATAACGTTCTTAAGGATGTTAATCAGCTCATTAGAAATAAAGACGCTGATTTAAACGAATTAAATAACTTGTTCAAAACACTTACTGATATGTTCTACGTCTTAGGGCTAGACATTACTTACGTGAAGTTTGATAATGATATCTCACGTCTGTATCAGGATTACTTATTAAGCAAAGAAAACAAAGACTTTGCCAAATCCGATGAAATCAGAAAAGTTTTAATAGAAAAAGGAGTCATGTAGTTGAACGGAGATTCTTTAATTGAAAAACTCTTTAATGCTTTAAGCATTACTGGTGATGGAATGAGAATTGCAAGCGGCATAGTTCTTTCGCTTGGCGTTATTTTAATTCTTGGCTTTTTAATGACTAGACTTACCAAGCTTTTAAAATTACCAAGCGTTATTGCCTATTTAATCGTTGGTATCATCATCGGACCAAGCTTGATTAATCTTATCCCTGGTGAATTCATTACTCGCACTAGCTTCATTAGTGATGTTGCCTTAGTGTTCGTGGCATTTACTGCTGGTGAATTCTTTAAGTTTGGCGTCATCAAAAAGAGTTTAGGTAAGGCTATTGCTATTACGGTAATTGAATGTGTAGCGACATTTGCCTTAGTGTTCGCTCTTTGTTTCTTAGTCTTCAGACTAGAAGCGCCATTCTCGCTTGTTTTAGCTTCGTTAGCTAGTGCAACTGCGCCTACAAGCACAATCATGACTGTTAAACAAACTGGATCAAAGGGCCATTACGTTACTACTCTTCTAGAAGTATTAGCGATTGATGGCGTCATTGCTTTAGTTTTATATACCATTTCCATTTCCATCTTTGTGGGTGTTGCTGATGGTAGTGCATTAGGTTTCGCTGATATTGCTTGGCCATTATTAAAGATGGTCATCTGCTTACTTATCGGTGTCGTCTTTGGCTTTGCCCTTAAGTTCTTAATTTCATCAAAAAGAACGACAGGTAACCGCTTAATCATTGTTGTGGCAGTACTTCTCTTATTCTGCGGGGTATGTGCCTTATTTGGACAATCTCCATTATTAGGTGGTATTGCTATCGGTACGATTTATACAAACTTATGCAAAACAAAAGACGAAGAAAAGTTATTCGCTCAAGTTAATTACTTTATGCCTCCAATCATGTTAGTGTTCTTTGTAAGAGGTGGTATGAGCTTAGACTTCTCAGTATTCGCTCAATCAAGCACATTAACCACAGTACCATTCATCGTTATTGTTCTTGCCTTCTTAGTTATTCGCTTTGTTGGTAAGTATGGTGGTACATTTGTTGGTAGTGTCGCTACTAAACAACCAAAAGAAACAAGAAATTACTTAGGCTTTGGTTTAATCCCACAAGCCAGTGTCGCAATTGCTTTAGCCACTATGGCAGCGAATGTATTAGAGGCAAACGGTCATAATGAACACGCTACTGCCTTATTAGCGATTATCCTTGCTTCATCTATTATCTTCGAATTAATCGGTCCAGTTTTAGCTAAACTCGGTTTATATCTATCTCATTCCTATGGACATGATAGTATTGACGAAATAGCCCCTGAGTCCGTTGTTAAAAAAGAAGTCGAAGAAGATAGTGGCTCTAAAGAGATTGACCTCTTAGCGGCCCAAATAAACCATATTTCTAAAGAAATACCACCGCTTGCCCCAGAGCAAGTGGAAGAAGATGCCTTTACTGAGGCGGCAGAAGAATATACATATTCTCGTCGTCATGGTGGCTTCATAAATCGTAAATAGGAGGAAATCTTATGTTATTACCATTTTTAGCTGATGTTGAACCAGCGGCAACCGAAGGAAAAGAAGTATTAAGCGCCTTTGATCCATTAAGCCAATTAACAAAAGGATGGTTAGCCGAATTCAACATTTGGACTATTCTTATTAGATTAGCCATTGCATTCTTAATTGGTGCGTTATTCGGTTTTGAAAGAAGTAGAAAAAGACATACTGCTGGTTTTAGAACATTTACCTTCGTGTCATTGTTCTCTGCTACAGCAGCCTTATTAGATGTCTTCTTTGCTGCTAACTTTAATGAACTATTCCCAGCGATTACCGCTGCTGTTGTCTTAGGTGGTGCAATTATCTCTGGTAATACACTTCTTTATTCTTCTAAAAACCAAATCAAAGGTTTAACAACCGCTGTTGCATTATGGCTTACAGCCATCATTGGTGCGGCTTTAGGTGCTGGTTTATATACCGTTGCCTTAATCGGTGTTGTCTTAGCGTTCATCACATTAAGCGCTATGCCAAAGATTGAGTTCTATATGAAAAATAAGAGCAATCACTTTGAAATCCACTTAGAACTTAAGAATAGAAATGACTTAGTGAACTTCACTGGTGTCGTTCGTAAACTTGGTTTAAAGATTACTGATATTGAAGCTAATCCTGCCTATAACAATACAGGCTTAGGCGTTTATACAATTTCTTTAACAATTCGTTCTAGCGAGTTAAAGAAATACAAAACACACAAGGAAATTATTGAAGCTTTAGGTACTTTAGAATACATTAACTGTATTGAAGAAATCGACTAATCATGAAAGACATTAATCTTATTTACGGAAAGAACCCTGTTATTGAGGCTATTCGGGCAAAGAAAGCCATCAAAATTTTTATTGTGAATAATTTTAATGATCAAAAGATTTCCTCTCTTATCAAAGATAATCATCTTCAAGTAGTTTCTATTTCTCCTCAAGAAATGGAAAGATTATCTAATGGTGGAGTTCATCAAGGCATAGCTGCTGAACTCAAACCATATCAAACAGTGGGCTTAGAAGAGATTATCGCTAAAGCAAAGAAAAAAGAAAAAAAGATTATTGTCATGCTTGATGGTATTGAGGATCCTCATAATCTCGGCGCTATTCTCAGAAGCGCTGATGTATTTGAGGCATCAGGCATCATCTTACCAAAGCATAATTCTGTGACATTAAATGCGACTGTTGCTAAGACAAGTGCAGGGGCAATTAACTATGTTCCAGTTGCAGTCGTAAATAACCTCAATCAAGCAATTAAAACATTGAAAGAAGAAGGATATTGGGTGGTATCAACTGATGGTAGCGCAACAATTTCCTATTCTTCATTAAAATATGATTTCCCAGTAGTGGTTGTGATTGGTAGCGAAGGCAAAGGAGTTTCTCCATTAGTTCTTAAGAATTCCGATTACATAGTCAAAATCCCTCAATATGGTCATGTAAATTCCTTGAATGCTTCCGTAGCTGCCGGCATTCTTTTAGCGGAGGTGCATAAATCAAATTCCTAGGAGGAAAGATTTATGCCAAAGAGATCATATCATCGTTTACTGGATGAACACCTACACATTCTGATTTCGCAAGGAAATCACGAAGCGTATCAAAGATTAAAGAAACGATATCGGCATCATTCACAGGCACTGTGCCACGATTTTCTAACGCAATATATCAAAACAGGTATTGCTTTGAAGGAATTGGTGGCGGTAGTTGAAGGATGCTTTTTATCAATAGTAAGGAAATACGATTCAGCATTGAATTCGTTTTTTTCTTTTTGGAAGGAAATTACTGTCCATAACATCATGGAATATATGATTGATAATGCTTATATCGTCAGCTTAGAAGGATTCAGAGGATTAGTGTCAATCGATGCACATCCAGGCGATAAAAACCCGGTATGTGATATGGTTTGTGAAAAAGATGATGATCGAATTAAGAAAAGAAAGATCTTTGAAATCAAAAGTCTAATTGCTAGACATGAGGAGACATTCTCCCATCAAGAAAGCACCCTTCTTAAATTCGTATTAGAAGGCTATTCATTAGGGGATTTGGAACATGTAGGAGTGATGAGTAAGTCCACATTATATTTAACCTTCAATACCGCTGTTGAAAAACTGCAAAATCTCATAAAAAGGATCAAAAGAAATAAGTGAATATATCGTCATAGTCACTTTGTGAGAAAGACAATATCGATATTTATTTTTTCCTCTTGCGTGTTATAATGCCTTGCATGAGCAAATTGGAAATCAATAATCTCTGTTTCTCGTATGATAAAGTCACGCCAGTAATTGACGATATTTCTTTATCAATTGATAAAGGTTCTTTTATTGCAATTTTAGGCCATAATGGTTCTGGTAAATCAACGTTAGCAAAGCTCATTGTTGGATTATTAGAAAAGAATAGTGGCGAAATCTTTTTTGACGGAGAAGAAATCACCAAAAAGAACATCAAGAACCTTCAAACAAAAACCGCTTTAGTTTTCCAAAATCCAGATAACCAATTTATCGGTGCGACTGTGGAAGATGATATTGCATTCGGCTTAGAAAATAGACAAGTTCCACACGATCAAATGCAAGAAGAGATTAATAAGTTCGCTGAAAGTGTCGGAATGCTTGAATATTTAGACAAAGAACCAGTCAATCTTTCTGGTGGTCAAAAACAAAGAGTAGCGTTAGCAGGCGCTCTTATCTTACGACCAGATATTTTGATTTTGGATGAAGCCACAAGCATGCTTGATCCAAAAGGTAAATCAACAGTTAGAAAAGTCATCAAGAAAATCCATAAGGAAAATCCTGATTTAACAATCATTAGCATTACCCATGATATTGATGAAGCTTTGCTTTGTGATAGAGTGTTCATTTTATCTAAGGGCAAACTTGTTAAAGATGGAGTTCCTCAAGAAGTACTTAGAGATGAAAAAGCATTATTAGACATTAAGTTAGATATGCCTTTCATTTATCGCGTTGAAAAGAAATTAGCCGATATGGGTATCGATTCCAAGGCTGAAAATATTGACCAACTAGTGGAGGATATATGGGCATTAAAGTAGAGAATATATTCTATACATACCAGAAAAAAGCCTCCAACAGCACCTTAGCATTAGATGATGTTTCTTTAACTATTAACGAGAATGATTTCGTCGCTATTGTTGGTGAAACCGGTAGTGGTAAATCCACTCTTGCTCAAACACTAAATGCTTTAATCGTTCCTGATAAAGGACAAGTCTTAGTGAATGATTTTGTTATTAACTATAAAAACCGCAAAAGCAAAAAGATGCGTAACTTAAGAAAGCAAGTTGGTCTTGTTTTCCAATTCCCTGAATATCAGTTGTTCGAAGAAACAGTGGAAAAAGATGTGGTTTTTGGTGTGAAAAACTTTGGTGTTAAACCAGAAGAAGCCATTGCTGCTGCTCACAAAGCTTTAAGACAAGTTGGTTTAGACGAAACCTACTATAAACGCCCACCATTTGAATTAAGTGGTGGTGAAAGAAGAAAAGTCGCTATCGCAGGCATTTTAGCGATTAATCCAGACATCATCATCTTTGATGAACCAACCGTGGGATTTGATCCTGCCAGTGCTAAAGAATTAATGCGCTTAATTGTTTCCATGCACGAAATCGGCAAAACAATTATTGTCATTACCCATGATATGGACTTAGTGAATGAATACGCTAAGAAAGTATTCATGATGGAAAAAGGTAAAGTTGTCTTTGAAGGTACGCCTTCAGAATTATTTGAACACGCTCAAAATAATGACTGCTTAGATATTCCAAGAGTTATTAAACTCGCCTTAGCGTTAAAAGAAAAAAGCATCGATATTGATATTAGTAAAATTCATAACGTCGATGATTTAGCGAATGCTATCAACGATTGGAGGAAGAAGTAATGGCAAACACTACCTTCGGTCGTTATACATTCCGTAATACATTCGTTCATCGTTTAGATGCGAGAGTTAAAATTCTCCTCATGATTTTATGTATGGTGGGAATCTTCTTCCAATTCCATATGTGGTCCACATCATTGCTTTTAAGCGGCATTTATTTTGTGGCCCTTATCATCATCATGATTATTTCGAGGGTGAGTTTCTTTGACTT
>JAEEGJ010029454.1_pt1 | contig 10825 bp, 18 predicted proteins | sample 8958761 | NCBI WGS metagenome assembly JAEEGJ01 (sample SAMN16246546, study PRJNA631951) | gut metagenome | biome: gut microbiome; feature: rumen; material: RS-attached | host: Bos | place: Iran: Karaj | collected 2018-10
GAGGGCCCAGAACCACGAATTCATGAACAAGCTCCACACTATCTCCGGCCTTATTCAGCTTAAGGAGTATCAGGAGGCCATCGATTTCATCTCCCAGTCGGCAAAATCAAACCAGGAGCTTGTCGGTGCAATAAATTCCAAGATCAAGGAACCAAGCGTGGCAGGACTTCTCCTCTCAAAATGCAACAAGGCCGGCGAGAAGAAGATTAAGCTGGTGATCAACGAGGACACCTATATACGTGATCTGCCCGAGAAGATGCACAAGGATGAGTTCTGCTCCATCGTGGGCAACCTTATAGAGAACTCCATGGACGAGCTGGCCGGCCGCACCGACGGAGTAATAGAGGTGGGAATTTTCCAGGGCGAGAAAGATATGAATATCACCGTGTTCGACAACGGCCGGGGAATCCCGGATAAGACCCAGGATAAGATATTCAGGAAAGGGCACAGCACCAAGGGAGAATACCGGGGCTATGGCCTTTATATTGTTAAGGAAATAGTTGACACCTACGGGGGAAAAATACGATTATGGTGTGAATCCGGCACCACGATTGTAATAACTATCCCCATGAGGCAGGAGAATAATAAATGAAGATTCTTATTGTAGATGATGACCCGATGGTTGCTCACATCAACCTTAAGTTCGCCAACAAGGCAGGCTACGAGGATGTGGAGACAGCAGCAGACATAGAGAGCGCAAAGGAGAGGCTCAGGCAGGGGGACATAGACCTGGTGCTCCTGGATGTTTACCTCCCTACAGGAAAAGGGACAGAAATCCTCAAGTGGATACGTCAGGAGAACCTGAACACCGATGCCATCCTTATTACTGCAGACCGGAGCTCCGATACAGTGGAGGAATCCATGAACTTCGGTGCCGTGGACTATCTGATAAAGCCCTTCGACTTCGACCGGTTCCAGCTGGCTATGGAGAAGTTCGAGCGGAAGAGGAACGGCTTTGTGGGGAAGAAGAGTGTGGAGCAGGATGACATAGACAGCATCTTCTTCGATTCTGTGAGCAGGAACGACAAGGTCAAGGATATTCTTGAGAAAGGGATGAGCGAGAAGACCTATAACGCTATCCTGAATGCCATAAAAGCTATGGATGCCCCCGTGACAGCCGAGGAGCTTGGTGACAAGCTGGGCATCTCCAGAGTCTCTGTGCGCCGCTATCTTGAGTTCATGGAGGACAAGGGAATACTGGAGATGAAGCCTATCTACGGCAAGAAGGGAAGACCCCAGCACCTGTTTAAATATGTCAAAGAGGGTAATTGACCTTAATTATATTATTTGGTAAAGTGTTTTCCGTTAATCGGTGGCGTAACTCAGTCGGTAGAGTAAGCGGCTCATATCCGCTCTGTCAGGGGTTCGAGTCCCTTCGCCACTAAAAAAATGAAAAGATATTATTTCATTTTTCTTCTTTTCTTTGTCCTTGCAATTGCTGGCTGCGGAGGCAGTGGCGGAAGCAGCAGTGATGACAACGGAGGAGGCGATGGTGATACGGCTGGCCTCTGCTTTACTTCTTCTGGATCAACTGTTGTCTCAATCAGAATAAATGGAACACTTGATAACATTCCTGCCCTTGACTATTCAAAAGATGGTCTGAACTGGTCCCCGATTGCTCTGGTAAATGACAGTACTGTTGAGGTGACTGCTCTTTCAGAGGGAGAAAAGGTATATCTGCGGGCACGAAATTCTAATAATTCTTTCTCTAAAGATTTATTAAATTATATTCAATTAATATTCACTGGAGATGGGTCCATTGCAGCCAGTGGCAATATAATGAGCCTTCTTGATAAGTCGCTTGGTTCAACAGAAATACCTTGTGACAGATGTTTTTGCAGGCTTTTTGAGAATTGTACAGCATTGACCAGAGCACCAGCCCTGCCAGCAGTAACATTGACAAGTGGTTGCTATCAAAATATGTTCATTGGATGCACTAACCTTATGACAGCACCAGCCCTGCCAGCAGTAACATTGACAAGTGGTTGCTATCAAAATATGTTCTATGGATGCACTAACCTTACGACAGCCCCTGAGTTGCCTGCAACAGAATTAGCAGATTATTGTTATAATTATATGTTCTATGGCTGTACAAATCTTGTGACAGCCCCTGATCTTCCTGCAACAGAATTAGCAGATTATTGTTATTATTTTATGTTTTCTGGATGTGCAAGCCTTGTTAATACCCCAACTTTACCTGCAACAGAATTAGTTGATGGTTGTTATGCTAGTATGTTCTATGGCTGTACAAATCTTGTGACAGCCCCTGATCTTCCTGCAACAACAATAGCAGCTAGTTGCTATAGAGGAATGTTCAATATGTGCACAAACCTTGTGACAGCTCCAGATCTTCCAGCAACAACATTAAAGGATATGTGTTATAAAAGTATGTTCGAAGATTGCACAAGCCTTACGACAGCTCCAGATCTTCCAGCAACAACATTAGCAGATAGTTGTTATGAGAATATGTTCTATAACTGTTTGAACTTAAATAATATTTCTGTCTGTTTTACTAAATGGACTGATGCTTCCTGGACTGATGCTACAAAAAATTGGGTTGTTGGTGTCCCATCTGGTGGCACATTCACTTGCCCTGCTGGATTGCCAGAAGAAAATGGTGTAAGTAGAATTCCATTTGTATGGACAAAAACTGATTTATAGGGTTTCCCTGCCTTTATAGGCAAGTTGACCGCAGGCTCCGGAGACCCCGAAGCCTTTTCTTTTTCTGAGGGTGTAGTTTATCCCCAGCTTGTCAAGTTTTGAGCAGAATACGTTTATATCCTTGCGGTCGGGGGTCTGGAAGGGCTTTCCCTCCACAGTGTTCCATGGAATAAGGTTGACCAGCACCGAGAGGCCGCTTGTGAAGTGCCTCAGCGCCTTAATATCCTCCTCTCCCATGTTGAAGTCCTTTATAAGAACATACTCGAAGGTGAAACGCTTGTTCTTGTCCTGCTGGAATGCCTTGAGGGCACTCTTGAGTTCAGAAAGAGGGTAGCGCTGGGTGATAGGCATAATCTGGCGCCGCTTCTCCTCTATGGCGCTGTTGAGCGACACCGCAAGCCTTATCTCCAGCTTGCTCTGGGCCAGGGCCTGTATGCCTGGAACTACGCCGCAGGTGGATATAGTCATCCTCCGGGCCCCAAGTCCTATTGCGTTCTTGTCGTTAAGTATAGTGATAGCCTTTTTCAGGTTGTCGATGTTGTCGAAGGGTTCACCCATCCCCATGAATACTATGTTGGAGAGCTTGCCTGCAATCTTGGAGCCTATCAGGTACTGCTCCAGTATTTCCCCGGCGGTCAGGTTCCGCTTAAAGCCCATGTCGGCAGTGCGGCAGAAGGCGCAGCCCATCTTGCAGCCCACCTGGCTTGATATGCAGATAGTCTTCCTGTCGGTGCCGTCAGAAAGTATGACGCACTCGGTGAAAAGGCCGTCGGAAAGCTCTATTCGGAGTTTGCAGTTGCCCCCCTCGTCATCGAGGGAAGTATCTACCTTTGAAGTGAATATGCAGAAGTTCTCTGCCAGGCTCTGGCGCAGGGACAGAGGCAGGTCTGTTATTGCATCAAAGCTCTCGATGCCGGAATAGATGGCATGATAGATCTGCTTGCTCCGGAAGCGTTCCTTTACCTGGATAAGCTCCTGAATCTCCTCTGGAGAAAGGCCCAAAAGGGTTGTCATAGTATCAGATGAGGCCTTTGGTGGAGAGCACATGGTCTGAATCTGCAGCTGCATAGGACTGGGCAATAGCCTTGCCAAGGGCCTTGAAAAGGGCCTCTGCCATGTGGTGGCTGTTCTGTCCGTAACGGCAGGTGCAATGGAGTGCTATCTGGGCTCTGTTTGAGAGAGCGATTAAGAATTCACGTATCAATGCCATGTCGAAGGTGCCGGAATATGCCTGTGGAAATTCTGCGTTGAGCACCATGGAAGGGCGGCCGCAGATATCGATGACAGCCTCGGAGACAGCCTCATCCATAGGGATGATGGAATAGCCGTAGCGCTTAACAACGCCTGCTTTATCAGCAGACTTGGCAAGGGCATCGCCCAGCACAAGGCCTATATCCTCCACAAGGTGGTGCGGGTCCACATCCACATCGCCGTCAGCCTTCACCTTGAGGGCAAAGCCGCCATGGAATGCCATAGCTGTAAGCATGTGGTTGAAGAAAGCCACAGGGGTATCGATCTCAACACCCTTTGCATCCATATCAAGAGTCAGCTTTATGTCTGTCTCCTTGGTCTTTCTCTTTAATACAACAGTACGGTTTCCCATGTTGCGCCTCCTATTTGTATTATTTATCGGCACCTTATATATATTTCTATACTATGCAAAGAGAGATTTTTCAGTTATAGTGACAGAACAGCGGTCGTTCCGTTTACCCGCTTGAACAAAACAAGGGAGATACATCATGCATTTCGGATTCAATGAGATGATGTGGTTCGCAGTTCTCATAGTGAACTTCATCATTGTGCTGGCTGTCTACCGCTTCATGGGCAAGACAGGTCTTTTCGTCTGGATGGCAATCGCCAGCATCCTGGCAAACATACAGGTGCTCAAGCTGGTGGAGTTCTTCGGCTGGAACATAACCCTGGGCAACGTGCTCTACGGCACCTCCTTCCTGGCCACCGACATAATATCGGAGAACTATTCCAAGGAACTGGCCCATAAATCGGTGTGGGTGGGGTTCTTCGCCATGATCTCCATGATCATACTCATGACATTGTCATGCCTCTTCATCCCTGCGGCAGATGACTTCGTGTCGGATCACATGAAGGCCATATTCACCGTTATTCCCCGGGTATCCTTCGCAAGCCTTGTGGCATACCTTATATCCCAGAACCACGATGTCTGGGCATACCACTTCTGGATGGAGAAGTTCCCCGACACCAAGTTCATCTTCATAAGGAACAACCTGAGCACCATGGTGAGCCAGCTGATTGACAGCGCCATCTTCACCACAATAGCCTTCGCCGGGATGTACCCCTTCGGAGTGCTGGTGCAGATAATAATCTCAACCTATGTCCTCAAGTGGCTGGTGGCACTCTTTGACACAGGCTGTGTATACATAGCCGCCAGCTGGTTCAGGAAGGGTAAAGTGCAGGAGATGTGATGGACAAAGGCTTCCAGGAATATCTTGAACAGTTTGTGGAGTTCACCAGCCAGTACAATAAAGAGATTTATTACGGCAACCAGGGACGCGACGACATCCAGGCCCCGGTGGAGCCCGAGATAGGGCGGTTCCTGGCCTTCCTTGTCAGGATGACAGGGGCAAGGAGAGTGCTGGAGCTGGGCACCGGAGTGGGCAATTCCACCATCTGGCTGGCGGAGGCGGTTAAGGAGACCGGCGGCAACGTGACCACAGTGGACAACCACCCCCGCACATGGAAGGAAGCCACTGCCAACATAGAGAAATCGGGGCTGGGGGAGTATGTCACCATGCTACACTCCGATGCCGACGAGGCTGTCCGCAAGCTGCGGGAGCAGAGCCTCCAGTTCGACATCATCTTCCAGGACTGCGCCAAGTACATCTACACCGTGATCTACGAGGATGTGGCCGCTTTAGTCAGGAAGGGGGGCATAATTGTGGCCGACGACACCATGTTCCCTGTGTGCGCTAATGTACGGGAGAACCTGGGCCGCCACATGGACCGGTATAACCGACAGATGTTCGCCGACAGACGCTTTTTCTCCACCATGCTCCCCATAGGCCACGGCATGACCCTCAGCTTGAAACGGTAAAGCAGCAGTAAGTGCTGGTACGACAGTACCCACTGTTCAGATCTATACTGATAAATTTCTGAAAAATTGTAAAATAGACTTTACAAAATATCCATGATATTGTAAACTCAAATTGTGGAAAGGTTATTTGAGCATTACAGAAATAAATTAGCATTCACCAAGACAGCCTTTGTCAGGAGCCTGGAGCAGAACATCGACTGGAAATCCAGCCTCATCGGCATACGGGGGCCCAGAGGGGTCGGCAAGTCCAACCTCATGCTCCAGCATATCAAGAAGGCCTTCAGGGAAGATTACAGCAGGGCACTCTATGCCAGCCTTGACGACCTTTATTTCGCTGACAACTCCCTTTCCCACCTTGCAGAGCAGTTCATCAGGCGGGGTGGAACCCATCTTTTCCTGGACGAGGTCCATAAGTATCCCAAGTGGGATCAGGCTGTGAAAAGTCTCCATGACAACTTCCCGGGACTCTCCATTGTATACGCAGGATCCTCCCTCCTTGAGAAACAGGCCCATACCTATGATATGCAGGGCCTTTCCTTCAGGGAATACCTTGCTTTCAACACCAACAGGGAATACCCCATATTCTCCCTTGAGGATATCCTGACCCGCACCGAGGAGATCTCCGCAGAGCTTGCCTCCGAGATAAAACCCTTCAAATATTTCGACAATTACCTCAGGATGGGCTATTATCCTTTCTTCATCCTGGGGGAGAAGAACTATTTGAGCCGGATGAATGAAACCATCAACATGATCCTGGATATAGAGCTTCCTATCCTGCGTAATATGGAAACATCTTCCATCCCCAAGATACGCAAGCTGCTTGCAGTCATAAGCAAGGCTTCCCCATGCGCGCCCAATGTGGCCTCACTTGCTTCTCATGTAGGAGTTGCCCGGCAGACACTGCTCTCTTATTTAAAGCACCTGGAGGAGGGAAACCTTATAGTGCTGCTCTATAAAGGAGCACGGGGAACCGGATCTCTTGTAAAGCCCGACAGACTGTACCTTGAGAACACCAACCTGATGCATGGCCTGATGGACCATGAGGTGACACCTTCCGATTCCCTTGAGACATTTGTTCTGAACCAGCTGAAGAAGGATCATAATATAAAGCTGACTGCTTCCGGGGACTTCCTTGTTGATGACCGGCACACATTTAAGATGTGCAGCGGTAACAGGAAGCAGAAGCAGGCAAAGGATGAGGGCAATTCTTATATAATTGCTGATGATATTGAAATCGGTTCAGGCCGCCTTATACCGGTCTGGCTTTTAGGATTTTTATATTAAATAGGAGGTATTTATGCCAATCGATAAGAAAAAGTTAACAAAAGAGATGCTTGCGAAAGCAGCTATGTGCGAGACTGCCGACGAACTGGTAGCACTTGCAAGGACAGAAGGAATGGAGATCACAAAGGCCGAGGCCGAGGCTTATCTTGCAGAGCTTGATAATGTTGAGCTTGACAGCAAGGCTTTGGAAAAGGTGGCTGGTGGCTATAATATATGCGAGAATTATGGTCAGGCATGCCCGAGTTATATAAATGTAGGATGATTATATGCCAATAGATAAGACAAAGTTAACAAAAGAGATGCTTGAGAAAGCAGCAAAGTGCGAGACTGCCGAGGAGCTGATTGCTCTTGCTAAGGCTGGCGGTTATGAGCTGACAAAAGAGGAAGCGGAATCTTATATGGAGGAACTGTCTGATTTTGAATTAGATGGTACAGCACTGAATAATATTGCCGGTGGTAAGTGTTATATGTATACTCACCTGGATGATATTATGTGATCAGATAGAACGGAGAAATATATGCCGATCGACAAATCAAAAATAACAGAAGAGATGCTTGCAAAAGCAGCAATGTGTCAGACTGCTGATGATCTGATTGCCCTGGCAAAAGATAACGGTATTGACATTACAAGGGAAGAGGCCGAGTCATACCTGGCAGAGCTTGATAATGTTGAGCTTGACAGCAAGACTTTGGAAAAAGTGGCTGGTGGAAAAAGTTATAAGTGCCCTGGTGAAGCATGCACGGAGCATTGTCACCTTAACCAATGGTATGAATGATTGAACTTAGGGTATAAAAGGAGAAAAATATGCCGTTCGACAAATCAAAGATAACAGATGAGATGCTTGCGAAAGCAGCAAAGTGCAATAGCGCTGATGAGCTTGTAGCCCTTGCAAAGACAGAGGGAATCGAGATCACCAAGGCTGAAGCCGAGGCCTACCTGGATGAGCTGGACAACATGGAATTAGACACTGATACACTGGCACATGTAGCTGGCGGCAAGGGGTGTCCGACACTTGGCGATGGCGGGCTATATAAATAATGGTATTAAAAAGGAGTATAATATGCCGATTGATAAGACCAAGATAACCAGAGAGATGCTTGCGAAAGCAGCTATGTGTCAGACAGCTGAACAGCTGATTGAGCTTGCCAAGACAGCTGGCATCGAGATAACCAAGGCCGAGGCTGAGGCATATCTGGCAGAGATGGATAATGTAGAATTAGACAGTGATTCCTTGGATAAGGTGGCTGGTGGCGGATGTTATTCTGAAAATAATTTTGATCCTTGTAATAATTTTCAGGTTGCTTAAAAGGAAATATATTATGCCGAACGATAAGACAAAAATTACAAAAGAGATGCTTGAGAAAGCAGCAAAATGCCAGACATCTGAGGAGCTGATTGCCCTTGCCAAGACAGCTGGCATCGAGATAACCAAGGCCGAGGCCAAGGCTTATCTGGATGAGCTCCAGGATGTGGAACTTGACAATGCTACCCTGGATAAGGTAGCCGGAGGAGTCTCATCAACCTGCTGGGGGCTTGATTCATGCACTGACAGGGGACCAGAAACATTACAAAGCGCCAAATAAAATGGGGGATTATATGCCAATCGATAAGACAAAGCTGACAAAAGAGATGCTGGAGAAAGCAGCAAATTGCAAGACCGCTGATGAGCTTGTAGCACTTGCAAAGACAGAGGGAATGGAGATTACCAAGGCAGAGGCCGAGGCTTATCTGGATGAGCTTGAGGACTTTGAACTGAAAGACGGTGAACTTAAGCATATTGCGGGGGGAAAGGCACCGGGTGGTGGGGATAAAAGTATCCCTCCAGAGTCCCGCTATTGAGGTATAAGGAGACTAAAATGCCGTTTGATAAGACAAAGATAACAAAAGAGATGATTGCGAAAGCAGCAAAGTGCAATAGTGCAGATGAGCTGATTGCACTTGCAAAGACAGAAGGAATAGAGATCACCAAGGCCGAGGCCGAGGCTTATCTGGATGAGCTCCAGAATATTGAACTGAAAGACGGTGAACTCAGACATGTTGCAGCCGGATTGTGCGGGGATGTTGGTGCTCCTCCTGTAGGACCCTCAAACTATGAAAATTCACGCTAAATCGCTATTTTTTCACAGTAAAGGATACCACTATGCCAATTGACAAATCAAAAATCACAAAAGAGATGATTGCGAAAGCAGCTCATTGCGAGACTGCCGACGAGCTGGTAGCTCTTGCAAAGGCAGAAGGAATGGAGATAACCAAGGCCGAGGCCGAGTCATACCTGGCAGAGCTTTCAGATTATGAGCTTGACAGCAAGGCTTTGGACAAGGTGGCCGGCGGTGGCTGTTACTCAGATTGTAAAGCTGAAGCTTGGCTTTAATTTAGGAGGAATATATGCCAATTGACAAATCAAAAATCACAAAAGAGATGATTGAGAAAGCAATGGAATGCGATACCGCCGAGGATCTTATTGCACTCTGCAAGAAAGCAGGTATCACAATAACAAAAGAGGAGGCCGTTGCATATCTTGCCGAGCTTGCTGACTTTGAGCTGAACAGCAAGGCTCTTGATAAAGTGGCAGGCGGTGAAGGCAACTGTTATATGGATTGTCCTAATTTTGTTCTTCCTCCTATTTGATAACGGTACTGATTATTCCTGTATGTATTGATGATAAGCTGGGTAAACCCAGCTCTATAAATTCTTTTTAATATCCGCATATTGCAAAACCTGCTGGATTTGCAGAAGAGCAATGGAAATTCTCTTCATATTTCTCAATTATGTTCACAATATCTGAATAAATGTCAGGTTTATTGTATATTTCATTTATTTCATTGTTATAATCAAAAAATATTTGGAAAGAGGCATCACAAATCCTAAGTGGCATAAATGGTCTGATTAATCCATCACATGTCAGGTGCTTTTTAATATAATTATTCAGTTTTTTAATAGTAATAGGCTTTATTTCTTTTCCCTCAGATATATATTGGAGTGGTATTATATCCTTCTTGTCCTCAGGAACTTTCCAATAGTCATGGTAATTATATATTTTTATTATCTTTGGTGATGATTGTCCCGTCTGTTCCAGGCATAGAGCCCAAACCGCCACTGGCACTGATCTCAATGAACAGGTTTTTCCTTAATTCTTCCAGCTTTTTCTCCATATTTTTCTCCTTTTTACTCATATAATTATTATATATTCCAGGTGTGTCATATAATGCTACAGGGAAGAAAAGTTTTTCACATATTTATATAAATATTTTAATATACATATGCCACAAAGTATGGTAAATATTGTTGATGGATGATAAGAAAAGCCTTTCTGAACGCGATATCATAACAAAATATATCTTACCTGCCATAAAACAATCAGGCTGGGATACCCAGAAACAGATTCGCGAAGAAGTTACTTTCACAGCCGGCCGTATTATTGTCAATGGTAAGCAGGTAAAGCGTGGAGAACGCAAAAGGGCAGATATCATCCTCTACTACAAATACAATATTCCAATTGCAGTAATAGAAGCAAAAGATAATTGTCACCCGGCCGGTGATGGTATGCAGCAGGCTCTTGATTATGCTGGCATTCTTGATATTCCTGTGGCAATCAGTAGTAATGGTGATAGCTTTGTCGTCCAATATAGAAAGAACTGTGGTCCCATTAAAACTGATGGAAATCCTATTGTTACAGAAGAAATAGCCCTTGATGACTTTCCAACCCCTGATAAGCTATGGGAATGTTACAAGCGTTTCAACAATCTGAAAGAGGCGAAGACAGAACATGCGGCACTTGCTGATTATTACTTTGATACAGGAAGAAATAC
>JAEEGJ010029456.1_pt1 | contig 10824 bp, 9 predicted proteins | sample 8958761 | NCBI WGS metagenome assembly JAEEGJ01 (sample SAMN16246546, study PRJNA631951) | gut metagenome | biome: gut microbiome; feature: rumen; material: RS-attached | host: Bos | place: Iran: Karaj | collected 2018-10
AAAAGCCGGAATGGAGCAGATCCCGGTCCTTTCGCTCAACTTGTCCGGTCTTGAAAAGCAGCCCGGTTTTAAGATCACGCCCGCGCTTGCCATAAGAGGTATCTACGCCGTATTGTTCGGAGATATATTCGAGCGTTGCGTGTACCGCATGCGTCCTTACGAAAAGGTAAAAGGCACTACCGATGCCATTCACAAAAAGTGGCTTGAGAAGTGCCGTAAGTTTTTATGCAAAAAACACGTAAGCTTCTTTGAGTACAAATCAATGTGCACAAAGATGATAAAAGAATTTGATGCCATCGAAGTGACGGGTGAGAAAAAGCCCAGAGTCGGCATAGTGGGTGAGATCCTCGTTAAATTCTCTCCCACCGCCAACAATCATGTCGTCGAACTTTTGGAATCCGAAGGAGCCGAGGCGGTTGTACCCGACCTTATGGACTTCTTGCTGTACTGTTTCAGAAATCAGGAATTTAAGCATAAATATCTCGGTACATCCAAAAAATCAGCCGTTGTGGCCAAAATGGGAATATGGGCGATAAACATCTTCAGAAAGAGTACCGTAAGAGCCTGCAGAAAGAGTAAAAACTTCGATCCGCCCGCCAATATAAACGTAACGGCAAAGAACGCATCCAAGATCGTATCGATCGGCAACCAGACAGGTGAAGGGTGGTTTTTGACCGGAGAAATGATAGAGCTTATAAACAGCGGTGCAAAGAACATCGTGTGCGCACAGCCTTTCGGCTGCCTTCCGAACCACGTTGTGGGCAAGGGTGTCATCAAGCAGTTGAGACAGCGCTATCCCGGTTCGAATATCGTTGCGATAGATTACGATCCCGGTGCATCCGAGGTTAACCAGTTAAACCGTATCAAGCTCATGCTTTCAACAGCCCATAAAAATGTTCAAAAGCAGTAATAAAGTAAAAAAGCGTATCGCCGGCGATACGCTTTTTTCTCTGAAATTCCCTATAAGGCAAAAAAACAAGAGATCCGTCGATTACTCGTCGGACCTCCCGTTATTGAGAATGGTACATTGGGGTTATGGGGTATGATATATATATATACAATACGTGGATTAACACAAAATTAATTAAAAAATCTTTTTTCAAATAATTTTCTACGCAATGTCATCCATCTGAGAAGTATATAAATGGTAGTATTCTCCGCGCTTTTGCATAAGCTCGTCATGCGTTCCGCACTCTACTATGCCGCCCTCGTCAATGTACATGATCTTATCGCAATTCTTTATGGTCGAAAGTCTGTGGGCAATGATAAAGGATGTACGTCCTTTAAGCATTGCGTTAAGTCCCTGCTGCAGAGCTTTCTCGGTCTGAACATCGATGCTCGATGTTGCTTCGTCGAGGATCAATATCCTCGGATCCGATATAAGCGTTCTTGCAAAGCTTATAAGCTGTTTCTGACCCTGAGAAAGAACATTTCCGCGTTCTTTGACCTCAGTCATATAACCATCGGGCATATTTTTTATGAATGTATCGGCGCAGACCGTCTCCGCCGCCTTTTCGATCTCTTCATCCGTGGCATCAAGTTTACCGTACAGGATATTGTCTTTAATGGTACCCGAGAATATAAAGCTGTCCTGAAGCATGATACCCATCTGTGAACGAAGCGAATGAAGCGTAACCTTTGAAATGTCCTGGCCGTCTATGAGTACTCTTCCGCGCTCGATGTTGTAAAATCTCGATAAAAGGCTCACTATCGTACTCTTACCCGCTCCCGTAGGACCGACGAGCGCGACGCTCTCACCCGGATTGACCGTAAACGAAACATTGTGAAGAACGTTCTTGCCTTCTTCGTAAGCAAAAGTAACGTTTTCAAAGCTTACGGCTCCTTCGATGGGCTTCATCTCAACCGCATCTTCCGCATCCTTAACGGTCACGGGTTCATCGATCGTCTCAAATATCCTTTCAAGATAAGCGATGTTGTTTATAAAGTTATTGAAGATATTACCGAGGTTCATTATAGGCTGCCAGAATCTTGAAGCGTAGCTTGATACTGCAACAATGGTACCCAAAGTTTCGTTACCGCCGGAAAAGATTACGAGACCGAAAACGAAAATTGCCGCTCTTACTATAACGGAGATGGTATCGATTCCCGGCCATACAAGAGTTGAGTAGCTTACGGCTTTCATCCAGGTCTTACGACATCTGCCTGATAACTCTTTAAAAATCTCAGCGTTCTCATCTTCTCTTGCAAAAATCTGTGTGATTCTTGCTCCTACAATGTTTTCCTGAAGGTAGGCATTTAAGTTTGAGTTCTTGTTGGAAACCTGCTGCCAGGCCACTCTTTGCTTATTCTTAATCCAGAACATGAAAACTGCCAGAACCGGTACACCTGCAAGTACAACAAGGCTCAACTTAACGTCGATTAAGAACATGAAAACGACGATAAATATAAGGTTGAAGATTTCCAGGATTACATTTATAAGACCGTTACTTAACATGTCCGAAACAGAGTTTACGTAGTTAACAACTCTGACAAGTATTTTTCCGTGGGGCCTGTCATCATAATACTGAAAAGGAAGTTTCTGCAGATGCTTAAAAAGATCTGTACGTATCTGATAAATTATGTCCTGGCTGACGTTAACCATGATTCGGCTTCTTATGGTGGAGAAAATAACACTGATAACATAAAAAGTCACTGCATATATAACCAGCCTGTATAGTATATGAACATCTTTTGCCGGAATGGCTTCATCCAAGGCCAGCTGAACAAGTTTCGGACCAAAGAGAGCAGCTATTCCTGCTATTCCCGAAAGGAAAAAGGCCAGAATCATCTTGCCCGCATGCTTTTTAATATATTCGGAAGCCCGAAGGAGATGTCGTATGTCAAATGGTGTTTCTAAGATTTCGTCTTCTTTATAGGTATTTCTTCTTGCCATTTAATCTCCCCCCTTTCCTAGGCACCGGTCTGAAGCTTAACCAGTTCGGCGTAGTATCCGCCCTTCTTGATCAGCTCTTCGTGGGTTCCGCGCTCGGTAATCTCACCGTGTTCCATAATAAGAATCTGGTCTGCATCCTTGGTGGTGGAGATACGCTGAGCAATTATTATCTTGGTACAAGGGAAGTCCAAATGACGGAGACTTTCCTGAATTTCTTTTTCTGTTTCAAGATCCACAGCAGAGGTTGTGTCATCGAGAATCAGAATGGAGGGTCTTACCGCAAGGGCTCTCGCAAGGGAGATCCTTTGTTTTTGACCGCCGGAGAGACCTACGCCTCTCTCTCCCACTATGGTGTCGTAGCCCTCAGGCATCTTTGCAATGAAATCAGATGCTGCAGAGTATTTGGCAAAACGCACCACCTGCTCCTTTGTTATCTCGCTGTCACCATAAGCAATGTTTCCGTCTATGGTGTCGGAATAAAGAAGCACATCCTGGGTGGCGAGGCCGATATTCTTACGAAGCTGTGAAAGCTTCAGTCTGTTTACATTGATTCCATCCACAAGAACTTCGCCTTCGATGGGTTCGTAGAACCTGGGAATCAAGTGGATAAGGGAGGTTTTGCCACAGCCGGTTTCGCCCATAATTGCGATGGTTTCCCCGGGCTTGGCTGTAAATGAAATATGCTCAAGGACAGGAAGCTTTCCGTCGGAGTACATGAAGGAAACATTCCTGAATTCAATTTCGCCTTTGAATCTTTCGGGCTTGTCAATGGCATCGGGAGCATCGACAATGTCTGGCTCGGAGTAATATATCTCCATAACCTTTGCGGAAGCGGCAGAGAATCTCTGGAATTCATTCATGACGTTACCTAATTGCCTCATGGGGTTGGCGATTGCCCAGATTAGTCCGGAAAAAGCCACATACTCTCCCATTGAAAGCCTTCCTTCTATAAGGAAAAGACCGCCCACAAGAATTAAGATTACCGAAAGAGCATTGGCCAGGGTCTCAACGTATGGATAGAACTTCAGCCACACAAAGGCGGTTTTCTTGTTGGTGTCCCTGAAGTCTGAATTGCAATCGTCAAACTTCTCTATTTCATAATCTTCTCTGGCAAAAGCTTTAACCACTCTGTTGCCGGCTATGTTCTCCTGAGCCACCGTGTTCATGTAAGCAAGCTTTTCACGTAAAAGAGCGTGCAAGGGAGCAACCAGAAGTTTGAACACATATATAATAAAGAAGATAAGAGGAGCGATGATGAGAAGATAAAGTGCCAGCTGCCAGTTCATTGAAAGGAAGTAGATGGCTGTTGCACCAATAAGGGCAAAGGCTTCCACTACCATTCTCACAACCCAGGCAAGCATGTGGCGCACCGCGTCAAGGTCTCCGGTGAGTCTTGTCATGAGATCGCCTGTACGATAGGCACTGTAGAACTTCATGTCCTGTCTCTGAATCTTGTCGTAGAGAAAGTTTCTTACTTTGAAAAGCACATGCTGGGATACTTTCTCGTAGCCCATACAGTCGAAGTAGACAATGATACATCTTAGGATGGTCAGGCCTACCATTAATATAAGAAGCCTTACAAATTCATCTCCATGGGAGGCAAGATATTCCTTTGCTCCTTCTCCGGTTAAGAACTTGTCTACAATTTGTCCTGAAAAATAAGGCACAGTCAACTGCATAATATTGTAGACGACCGTGCCAAATATGGCGAAACCATAGAGCAAGCGATAACCTTCCATGTTGTCCCAAAGCCATTGAAGCCTGGTTCTTGGATAGTTCCACTTTCCGTTTTTGTTTTTCATAATTTACCCCGTTTAGTTAAAGAGAATTAACTTGTTAAAATCGATTCTATTCTACTTATAAGAAAGATACAAGGTGTATTTTTTATATTTGGTGCAATAAAAACGGCGGACCAAAAAATCCGCCGTTTATGATTTCAATATTCAGTTTGTGAGAGGGTTTAAACCGACTCGTGGAATGTTCTTGAAATAACGTCAGCCTGCTGTTCGGGTGTTAACTTAATGAAGTTAACAGCATATCCGGAAACCCTGATTGTAAGCTGAGGATATTTCTCGGGATGCTTTTGTGCATCATAGAGAGTATCTCTGTTAAGAACATTTACATTTAAGTGATGTCCGCCCTTTGTTGCGTAGCCATCAAGTAAAGATACAAGATTGTTAACCTGTGCTGTATTTGCTGCTGCCATGTGAATACCTCCTTTTCAAATGACTGTATGTGAGATTGGTTTGATTTCTACCTATATAATAGGAAAAAAACATTAAAGAGTCCGTAACATTCGTTACGAGAATAAATTAACAATTGTTGACGTGAATGTCTTATCTAATGTAACATATGTTACAGAAGCACATGCTTTTATTTGATACTATAGGCAATGGAAAACAACATTATATTGTAAGGAGGGCAAAAGAATGACAATTTATAAGTGCATGCACTGTGGAAACATGGTCATGAGTGTTAAGAGTTCGGGAGTTCCCATGGTTTGCTGTGGCGATCAGATGACTGAACTTATCCCCGGAACAAGCGATGGTGCCGTTGAGAAACACGTTCCTGTTTATGAGGTAAAGGACGGCAAGGTTACTGTTAACGTAGGAAGTGTAGATCATCCTATGATTGCAGAGCATTACATCGAGTGGGTTGCTATTGAGACCAACTTAGGATGCAGAATGACAAAGCTTAAACCCGAGACAGCACCCAAGTGTGTATTTACTCTTGAAGAAGGAGAAACAGTTAAAGAAGTTTTGGCTTACTGTAACTTGCACGGACTCTGGAAAGCATGAGGTGAAATATGAGCGAAATAGCTTTAAATGCAAGTAATTTTGATGAAACAGTTTTAAAATCAGATATTCCCGTAGTGGTAGATTTCTGGGCACCCTGGTGCGGACCCTGCAAAATGTTTGCGCCTACCCTTGCAAAGTTTGCGGAAGCAACAGAGGGCAAAGTCCTTGTAGGCAAGGTAAATGTTGACGATGAGCAGGATCTTGCCATGAAATATGGTGTTGCAAGTATCCCTACTATTCTCGTATTTAAGAACGGAGAGATAGCCAACAAGAAGGTCGGCGGCTTAAGTCTTGACCAGCTAAACGAATTTGTAGGAATCTAGCAAACGGGGATTTTAATTGAAAAGGAGATATGAATAATGAGCAGATACGCAGGTACACAGACTGAGAAGAATTTGCAGGCAGCTTTTGCAGGCGAGTCTCAGGCAAGAAACAAATATACTTATTTCGCATCAAAGGCTAAAAAGGAAGGTTTCGAGCAGATTGCTGAGCTTTTCTTAAAGACAGCCGACAATGAGAAAGAGCACGCTAAGATGTGGTTCAAGGAATTGGAGGGTATCGGTGATACCGCTGCTAACCTTGCTGCTGCAGCTGACGGTGAGAACTACGAGTGGACAGATATGTATGAGGACTTTGCCAAGACAGCAGAGGCTGAGGGCTTCAAGGATCTGGCAGTTAAGTTCAGACTCGTAGCTGCCATCGAGAAGAGACACGAGGAGAGATATCGTGCACTTCTTAAGAATGTGGAAGCTCAGGAAGTATTTGCTAAGAGCGAAGTAAAGGTTTGGGAGTGCCGCAACTGTGGACACATTGTTGTTGGCACAAAGGCTCCTGATGTATGTCCTACATGCGCACATCCTCAGAGCTACTTTGAAGTACACGCAGAGAATTACTAATTATGGTTTGCGAACTGTTTGATTCCATTACCGAAGAAGAACAGAAAAAGATGCTTACCTGCGCGGCAGCAAAGGAGAGATCCTTCGCTGCCGGCGAATATATTTTCAGACAGGGCGATTCGCCAAAGAGCATGTATCTGGTCCTTAAGGGAAGCGTAATGGTGGCGAAGGATTTTGTCACCGGCAAAAGAAGCGTTCTCTTTATAGTTTACGAGAAGGACGTTTTCGGAGAAATGTTCGCTTTTTCCAATGAGAGCCAGTTTTGGTACGACGCCATTGCCAATGAGCCGGTAACGGTTCTTGAGATACCTTTTGGGTTCTTCTTTGGCTTTTGTGAAAACGCATGCAGAAAACACCAGATAATAGTCAAGAATATGCTGGGGATTTTCTCAAAGAAGAGTTTTATGATGACCAAGAAGCTTTATCTTCTGTCGGGGAAAACTCTCAGAGAGAGAATATCCATGTGGGTTCTTGATCTTGCCGGAGAAAAGGATTCCTTCAAATCTGACATGAACAGAGAGGAATTATCCGACTATCTGGGAACAACCAGGCCGTCCCTTTCAAGGGAGTTAATGGCCATGCAGGATGAGGGCCTCATCGAGGTGGAACGTTCATCCTTCAAAATCAAAGACCGGGAAGGTCTGGAGTATTATGCGGAGTAGATTTTCTACTCCGCTTTTTTTGTGACCAATTTATTAATGTTTCTTTAAAAAAACAATGTGCATCTTTCATTTTATAAAAGATATGTTAGAATGATGATGCTATGGAAGAAAAGAAGAAGATAAACAAAGCAATAATAGCCGTAATTGCTTCCCTCGGTGTAATAACAGCGGGGCTTTTTGGCTATGTATTATATATAGATGCAACAAAGCCCGTGTTTAATCTGAACACAGACAGCCTGTCCATTGAGGCAGGGGATGGCTTTGATCCCTTGGATTACGTATCTTTCGTCAAAAATGTGGATGAGAAAACCATCGATATCGACAACCCGGTTCAGACAGGAATTCTTGGGGAGTATCAGGTTTACTACGGAGCAGGCCAGGAAATCAAGGCTTTAAAGGTTACAGTGGAGGACACTAAAGCTCCAACTCTCACTGTTAAGCCCGGTACCCACGAGTACTTTACGGACGAGAAGATTACACCGGAGGATTTGATTTATACCTTAAGTGATGAAACGGACGTTGATGTAAGCCTTGATTACGAGGGTCAGAATTTTACCGAACCCGGTGATTATAAGCTTAAGGTTGTGGCTTCAGATGCCGCCGGAAACGAAACAGTCAGATTTGCCAACATTAAAATAAGTAAGAAGGATACAACCCCTCCCGAAATCTGGGGAGTAATTGATGTTGTAATTGTTGAGGGAGATTCCCTTGATTTAATGAACGGTATCCAGGTTTTCGATGATATCGACGAGAACCCTTCCCTTGAAATAGAGGGTGAATACGATAAGGAAAAGCCCGGCGAATACAGGATTAAATATATAGCAAAGGACGCTTCAGACAACGAGTCCAGCGCAGAAAGGCTCATAAGAGTTGAGCCCGAGATAATCGTTCCTGTGGAGAGACCTGCGGGAATCGAGCCCTTTACCGGTGATGTTACTAACTACATTCCTCAGGGTGGAAGCGTTGGCTGGGATGCAACCGGAATTAGAAAGCAGCCTTATCTTGTAGCTGTAAACAGAGCTATGAATACAGTTACGGTTTACGGTAAGGATGAGAACGGAAACTACACTATTCCCGTGAAGGCCTTCGCCTGTAGTGTAGGACGAGAAGGCCATGAAACCATTACAGGAACTTATAAGACCACAGACCGATTCCCCTGGTGTTACATGGTTGACGGAACCTGGGGAAGATACGCCATAAGAATAAGCGGCGGATACATGTTCCACTCCATCGGATACTACGAGAGAAAAGAAGATACTCTTGAGTACGATGAGTTCAATAAGCTCGGATCCCCTGCAAGCCTTGGCTGCGTAAGACTCTGCCTTTCGGATATTTACTGGCTTTACGCTTACTGTCCTACAGGCTTTAGAACCGTAATCTATGACGATTACGAATCCGCAGGACCTCTTGGCAAACCTACGCCTCCAATGATTGATACCTCAAATGAGTTCACAAGAGGCTGGGATCCCACAGATCCTGAGTATCCATATTAGAAAGCAAATGTGTTAATATATACATATGACTGATGAAGCAACCATTTTAAGTTATGCCGAGAAGGTAATAAATCTCGCAAGAGACACCATAACAGTTCGCTTCAGATTCTTTGATTCCGCATTGGCCAAGGTAAGCTTTGAAAGCCGCGTGGGAATCAAAGGTTATGTTTTTGACGGCACAAAACTGATTTACGATCCGTATATACTTTTAAATGATTATAAGGAGGAGTCCTCATTCGCTTTGAGGCTCCTCCTTCATGTGCTTTTTCACGCAATTTTAATGCACCCCTACAGGTTTGATAAGACGGAGGAAAAGTACTGGAATATAGCTTCAGACATTGCAGTTGAAAATATCATCCTCTCAATGGAGATTCCCGAGGCTACATTACTTAGGGACGGTGAGGAAAGAATAATTTTAAGCCGCCTTTCAAAATGGGTGCCGAACCTTACCGCCGATGCCTTGTACAGAGAATTTGTGGTTGGTGGTATATCCCATGATTCGGAAGAAAAGTACGCAAAGCTATTTAAGTTTGATACTCACAGACCAAGGGCCACATACAAGGATGAGCCCAAGGAGATTTTTACCAAGGAAGACTGGGAGAAAATTGCCGAGAGAGTAAAGGCGGAACTTAAGTCTTTTTCCAAAGATATTACAGGCGGGGAGTCCATATTACAGAATCTTAAGGAAAGCACCAAGAAGCGCTACGATTACGACGAGATTCTTAATCGCTTTGCGGTGATGAGCGAAGAGATTAAGGTTAACCCCGACGAGTTCGACTATATCTACTACACCTACGGTCTTGACACCTACGGAAACATGCCCCTAATCGAACCTCTCGAGTACGCCGAGGAGAAGCGAATCAAGGAATTCGTCATAGCCATTGATACCTCCGCTTCCGTAAGAGGCAAGATGGTTGAAGGGTTCCTTAATAAGACCTACGACATTCTCTCGAAATCCGTAAGCTTTTCGGAGAAACTGAATGTCCACATAGTTCAGTGTGATTCAAAGATAACGCAGGATACGGTTATTGAGTCAAAGAACGATTTGAAGAAGGCCGCCGACAACTTTAAGATCAAAGGTTTCGGAGCCACGGACTTCAGGCCGGTGTTCGCATATGTGGATCAGCTAATCAGAGATGAAAAGATTAAGAACCTGAAGGGCCTTATTTATTTTACCGACGGATACGGAATTTACCCCGAGTCGCCGCCCCGCTACGACACGCTCTTTGTTTTTGACAGGGAGGATGAGTACAGAATGCCGGTGCCGGGTTGGGCAATCAAAGTGATATTGGAGGATGAGGAATGAACATAAGAGAAGCTAAAGATTATATAAAGGATACGGTTCAGTTATACCTGACAAAGGACGAGTTCGGGGATTACAGGATTCCAGTGGTTAGACAGCGTCCCATTTTCTTACTGGGTGCTCCCGGAATCGGAAAGACAGCGGTTATGAGCCAGATTGCATCGGAGCTTGATATTGCTTTGGTGAGTTATTCCATGACTCATCATACAAGACAGTCAGCCCTTGGCCTTCCTTTCATCGAGAAGAAAGAATACGCAGGTAAAAACTACAGTGTCTCCGAATACACCATGAGTGAAATTATTGCCTCAGTTTATGACACCATGGAGGAAAGCGGAGTAAAGGAGGGAATTCTATTCCTTGATGAGATTAACTGCGTTTCGGAAACCCTCTACCCTTCCATGCTTCAGTTCCTGCAGTATAAGGTTTTTGGCAAGCACACTGTTCCCGAGGGCTGGGTTATTGTAACCGCAGGAAACCCTCCGGAATTTAATAAGGCCGTAAGGGAGTTTGATGTTGTTACTCTGGACAGACTAAAGGTTATAGAGGTTGAGGCAGACTATCCCGCCTGGAAAAAGTACGCCTTCGATGCAGGTCTTCACGGCTCCATTCTCAATTTCCTTGAATCCAACAGGGATTATTTCTATGGAGTAGAAACCACCGCTTTTGGCAAAAATTATGTTACGGCCAGAGGCTGGGAAGACCTCTCAGATATTATCAAGCTCTATGAAGAGTCCGGAAAGAAGGTTACGGAAAGTCTTGTAGGTCAGTACATCAAGAAC
>JAEEGJ010029457.1_pt1 | contig 10824 bp, 7 predicted proteins | sample 8958761 | NCBI WGS metagenome assembly JAEEGJ01 (sample SAMN16246546, study PRJNA631951) | gut metagenome | biome: gut microbiome; feature: rumen; material: RS-attached | host: Bos | place: Iran: Karaj | collected 2018-10
AGGTTCAACACCTTATTATACGAGTACTTGATGTTCTTGCCGAAGCGTTTCAGTTGCTCGCCAAGCAGTTCGCCCTCAAATTGGTTTTTGGTGCCTTCCTCGTCCTCGTCGACCCACCATTGGCGGTAGCGGCGGCGGATTTCGAGCGGCATCAGTCCGGCAAAGAGGGAATTGCGGGCGTATTGCGTGGTGGTGGGCAGGATGCTGTAATAGATGTCGTCGGCCTCCACGCGGAAATGGTTCTCAATCAGCGGCTGGATGGCCTTCCATTGGTCATAGCGAAGGTTGTCTATCACAATGAAAAACAACGGTTTGTCGCTATCATCGAGACAAGGAATCACCTTGTCGCGCACCACGGTATGCGACATGACAGGCTTCTCGGATTTGCCTTGAATCCAATCGACATAGTTCCGCTCGATATAGCGTGTAAACTGCGTGTTAGCTTCCTGCTTTTGGTCAGCGAGGATGCCTTTGATACCCTCATCGGTGGATTTTTGTAGTTCCAACTCCCAGCGTACCAGCTTCTTATATAGCTCAACCCATTCATCGTAATTCAGATTGTTATTGAGATCCATGCTGATTTGACGGAACTCTTGTTGATAACTCATCGAGGATTTTTCATCGCGGAGTTTTTTGTTTTCCAGGTTGCGTTTCAGCGAAAGCAGAATCTGGTTCGGGTTGACAGGTTTGATAAGGTAATCCGCTATGTTAGAGCCTATTGCGTCCTCCATGATACGCTCCTCCTCGCTTTTGGTGATCATTACCACTGGCAGGTTGGGGTATTCGCGCTTGATAACCTCCAAAGCCTCAATGCCAGAGATGCCTGGCATCTGCTCGTCTAAAAAAACAATGTCAAAATGGCGTTGGCGCACAAGGTCGATGGCGTCGGAGCCATTATTAGCCGTAACTACTTCATAGCCTTTCTGTTCCAAAAACATAATATGGGGCTTCAGGAGATCAATCTCGTCGTCGGCCCAAAGGATTGTCGTTTTGTCCATAGATTGTGTGTTTATGGATATGGAACGTGAAAATAAGGTTTTTGTTTTATGGGCAAGAAAAAATTGCATTACCTTTGCAGCAAAATTAGCGATACATGGCCAGTGCATCCAACAAAAAGAAAATCTTCAACGACCCGATTTATGGCTTCGTCAGCATCCCTGACGAGTTGCATTTTGATATTATTGAACACCCTTATTTCCAACGGCTTAGACGCATCAAGCAAGTCAGCATGACCAATTTGGTGTATCCCAGCGCCAACCATACGCGCTTTGCCCACAGCCTTGGTACCATGCACCTCATGCGACGAGCCATACAATTGTTGCGCGGCAAGGGCTATGAGATTACAGATGAGGAACTTGAAGCCGCTTCGTTGGCCATTTTGCTCCACGACAGCGGTCACGGGCCCTTCTCTCATACTTTGGAAAACAGCATTGTACAGGGTGTTTCGCATGAGGAACTCTCACTGATGGTCATGCAAAAGTTCAACGAAATCCACAATAGACGTTTGGATATGGCCATCCAGATGTTCAAGGGAGAATACGAAAAAGGGTTCCTTACCAAACTCATTTCCAGCCAGTTAGATGTCGACCGCATCGATTACCTGAAACGTGACAGTTTCTTCACTGGCGTGGCCGAAGGCAGTGTGAACGCAGAGCGTTTGCTGGAGATGATGGAAGTCGTTGGAAATGAACTCGCCATCGAAGCGAAAGGCATCTATTCAGTAGAGAGTTTCTTGGTGGCGCGCCGCATCATGTATTGGCAGGTATATATGCACAAGGCCGTATTGAGTGCGGAATACACGCTGATGAAGGTGCTGAAACGCGCCAAGATGCTCAGCCAAGAGCGCGATTTGTTCGCCACCCCCGCCCTATCGTTCTTCATGAAAAACCAAAACGCCTTTGAGGGCAGCCACGACCGTGATTTCGTCTTGGACCAGTTCTGCCAACTTGATGATTACGACGTGATGACCGCCGTAAAGGCTTGGCGTAACGACTCAGACCGCGTGCTTTCGGAACTATGCAGAAGGCTGACAGACAGACATCTCTTCAAAATCGAGATGCGCGATGGTGAGTTCGACCCGAACTATATTGAGGACATTCGGAAGAAGATTGCGAAATATTACGGCTGGTCGTTAGAGGAGGCGGATTTTGCACTGTTGCAGGGTGTTTCGTCGAACCATGCCTACCATCCCAAGAAGCCAGCTATTAACATCTTATACAAGGACGGCACACTGAAGGACATTAGCGAGGCCTCTGACCAACTGAATATTTCGGTGCTCAAGCAGCCTGTAGTGAAGCATTTTATTTGCTATCCAAAGGAATTAGAGGTTTAAAGCCTCTGATTCATCGCCTTAGCCCGCTTCTTAGAATCTTCCATCACCTCCAAAGCCTGCTGTTGCAGGAACTTTTCCTCTTCCGTTTCCGGTTCAATCACGATGCCATGTGGTCTGGAATGGTGGTTCTCGTCCAAATAGGAGAAAGTGGCAAAGCCATCAGCGGCGACTTTCTCGGGCTCGCGGCTGCGGTACATTTTTGTGTAAACGGTCAAGGTGCTGCGACCCACGGAGATGACTTTGCTCTCGAAAGTGACGATATCACCTGCGAAGATCGGGAACTTAAAATCAATGCCATGAAGCACTAAAAGCACGGTGTCTTTCGTGTCAACATACTGCGCCACAGCGAAATAAGAACTCTCCAAAAACCACTCCGAGCAACGACCTGCGAAAAAGGTCTGGTGGTGGTTGAGGTCGGCGAGTTTGATTAATCTTTGGGAAAATGTAGCTTTCATTTTTAATTCGGAATTAGGAATGCTGAATGTCGCGATGCGCTGCTGGGCTTTGCCCTCATTCCGCATTCTTCATTCCGCATTCAGCATTTATTTTATGGAATTGGTATTTTAAGTCCGTCATAAGCCAGCATCATGCCTTCGGGGAGTTCACGGTTGACTTCGGCGGCGAGCCCCATGCTGTGGCTGCAATGCGTGAACCAAGTCTTCTTTGCCCCTACCCTTCGTGAAATCTCTATCGCCTCATCCAAAGTCAGATGTGAATAATGCTTTTTCTTTTGCAAAGCCTCAATAATCAGATATTCAACGCCTTGCAGTTTTTCAATTGCCTCTTCAGAGATTTCGCTCAGGTCGGTGACGTAGGCGAAGTTGTCAATACGGAAGGCATAGCAAGTCAAGGTGAAATGCTTCAGTTTGATAGGGATAATATGCAAATCACCAAGCTCGAAAGGCGTTTCGTCGAGGCGGTGGATGTCGTATGTTGGCGCACCCGGATAAGGATGTGATTCGAATGCGTACGAATACTCACGTTTTATTTCGGGCAGTGCCGTATCGGCGACATAAAGCGTCATGGGCTTTTGCTGCTTGAAAATATAAGGTCGTAAATCATCGAGGCCGCCAATATGGTCTTTATGCTCATGTGAGATAATCACCGCATCCAGTTTGGTGACGTTTTCACGCAACATCTGTTGGCGGAAATCGGGACCGGCATCCACGGCCACCGTCACAGCATCGGTCTGAATCAAAATGGAGGTGCGGAGCCGTTTGTCGCGCGGGTCGTTGGACTGGCACACGGGACAGGTGCAGCCAATGACAGGAACACCCTGCGAAGTTCCACTTCCTAAAACAGTGACAATCATATTCTTAGCATTCATTTGCATTCCAATAGCAACTGCAATAATAAAAGTGCAAAATTAGCGTTTTTTGGGCAAAAAAACCTGCTATCTCATAGAATTTCCCTACATTTGCGGCATGAAAATTTCTTCTTATCTCAGAAACAGAGCCTTAAATCGTGCTTTTGAGCAATTTCTCGCTGAAAAGAATGCAGCGAAAATGCCCAATCTTCAACGGATTAACTCGGTTTTGATCATCCTGGACGAGCACGACAAGAGCATACATAAAAACATCGAAAGCAGTGTGAAAGGCTTATTTGGCACGGGTCGCTGCGGATTCATCATTCTTTGCAGCCAGATGTCGGATACCATCCTGCAAAGTGACCTCTACTGCGAAATCACCCCAAAGGACTTCGGCTTCATGAGCGTTTTGAAACCCGACAAGCACGAATTCATCAAAAAACTGCCTTTCAGTTCAATGATCATCAACATGGCTGGGAAAAATCCCGAAATCAGCGACTACCTCTGCACCTTGCCGAAATCGGATTTCAGAATCAGCTTCCAACAGAGCAAGAATGTGGCGATGTATGATTTGGTCATCGAGAACCCCAGAGGCACCGACCCTGTCTCCAACATCCATGTCCTGCACAACTATTTGAAGGCTTTGTCGGGACCGCAACAATAATACAATACAATGAAACACAATCCATTCAAAGGCACTGGCATTGCCCTTATCACTCCTTTCAAGAAAGACCAATCCGTTGACACCGAATCCCTAATCAGGATTGTCAACCATGTCATTGACAACGGAGCCGATTTCTTGGTCGTCTTAGGCACCACTTCTGAAGCCCCCACTCTAACAGCGCAAGAGAAACAACTGGTAATCAACACGATATTGAAGACCAACAATGGTCGCTTGCCTATTATGCTTGGCATTGGAGGCAACAATACGCAAGCCGTAATAGCATCCATCAATGCGCAAGACTTCACTGGCATTCAAGGCATTTTGAGCGTTGTCCCTTATTACAACAAGCCCAACCAGCGCGGCATGAGAGCCCATTTCGAGGCCATTGCCGATGCCAGTCCCGTGCCTGTTGTGGTCTACAATGTGCCAGGTCGCGTGGGTGTTAACCTTCAAGCCGCGACTTGCGTGGAATTGGCCAAGCATCCCAACATCATTGCCGTGAAGGAAGCCTCGGGCAACCTTCAGCAAATCATGGAGATCTTGCGCGACAAACCCGCTGACTTCGATGTTCTTTCGGGCGACGATGGCATCACCCAACCCCTGATGGCCCTTGGCGCACAAGGTGTTATCTCGGTGGCTGCCAATGCCTACACAAATCCTTTCAGCCGAATGATGAAGGCCATGAGTGACGGTCGCACAGACGAAGCGTTGCGTTTGCATTATGGCATGCTACGCATGAACCAGCTCATTTTCGCTGACGGCAATCCTGCCGGTATCAAGTGCCTGATGAGCCACATGGGCTTGTGTGAAAACGTCTTGCGTCTGCCCTTGGTGACTGTGAACGACAAGGTGGAGGCGGACATTATTGAAGAATGGAAACAATTAATAGACAAATAATTATAAAAATGAAGGTTTTACGCTATTTTACCATCCTGCTTGCCATTATGATTTGTGGCAACCTCTTTGCCCAGAAAAACCAACAGGAGCTAAACCAACTCATGCAAGAACGCAACGAGTACTATTTTACCTTTAACCTGACAGGCAACGACGACCTTAACGCCATCGCCCGCACCATTTCGGTTGACCGCGTTGACGGCAATGTGGTCACGGCATACGCCAACAGCAATGATTTTGCCAAATTCCAAAGATTCGGATACGAGGTAACGCTACAAACCCCACCTTCGATGATTGAGAAGGTCGCCATGTGGGACGGCAGCAACCGTGCCGAATACGACTGGGACAGTTATCCGACCTATAGTGCTTACGAAGACATGATGTTTGAATTCCAGGCCAACCATCCAGACAAATGTGAAATCATCACACTCGGTACATTGCCTAGTGGACGCAAAATCATGATCGCCCACCTCAACAATGGCAGCGGCGAAGGCAAGCCGAAATTCCTATACACCAGTACCATACACGGCGACGAAACCACTGGCTGGATCATGATGCTCCGTCTTATCGACTACCTGCTTGAGAATCCAGACGAGCCCGAGGTTCAGACTGTCATGGACAACATCGACCTCTACATCGGACCCAACACCAATCCCGACGGAACCTACCATGGTGGCAACAATACTGTTAACGGTGCAACAAGAGAAAATGCCAACGGTGTCGACATGAACCGCAACTATGCCGACCCACACGGCAGCCCACACCCTGACGGTCACGAATACCAAACCGAAACCCAATGGTTTATGCAGCTTGCAGAAGATATCCCGTTTGTGATGGGAGCCAACTTCCATGGCGGTGCCGAGGTGATGAACTACCCTTGGGACAACACCTATACACTCCACGCCGATGATGCCTGGTTGCAGTTGGTTTGCCATGAATATGCCGACCTCACCCATCAGGTGAATCCCAACTACATGAACCAATACAACAACGGCATCACCAACGGCGCTCAGTGGTATATGATTGGCGGCGGCCGTCAGGACTATATGAACGGCTATGCGCAATGCCGCGAAGTGACCATCGAATGCTCAAACTCAAAGCTTCCCGCCGGCAATCAACTCCCCAATTTTTGGAATTACAACAAGAACTCTCTTTTTGCCTATTTGAACCAATGTCTCTACGGCATTCATGGCATCGTGACCGACAAAGCCAATGGTCAGCCACTAAACGCCACCGTCACCATCACCAACCATGATGACACGTTTTCCGTCGTGGAGAGCCATCTGCCTGCGGGCGATTACCACCGTCCCATCAAAGGCGGTACTTACGATGTGACCTACGCTTGCAACGGCTATTACCCACAGACCTTCACCATTACTGTATCTGATTACGAGACGGTCATCCAAGATGTCCAACTTGAAGCCGGCGAAGGCCTCATCCCTGATTTCAATGCCAGCACGACCGACGTCGCCCTCGGCAGCAGCGTCAACTTCACTGACAACACATGGGGCGCCAACCTCGTCAGTTGGGCATGGACCTTCGAAGGTGGCGAACCCGCTACTTCCAACATGCAGAATCCCACTGGAATCACCTATTACACCATCGGCCACTATGATGTCACCCTGACCGTGACCAATGGCGACAACCAGACCGAGACCATCGTCAAGCACAACTACATCCATGTCAGTGAATCCTACAACATGCAAAACGACACCATCGAGACCTGCAATGCCATGTTCTATGACGATGGTGGTCCACTCGGCAACTACAACGACCGGAAAAACTACACCTTAACCTTCCTGCCTGCCACATCCGACGGAATGCTAGAAGCTATCTTCGAGGAGTTTTCGCTCGAGAGCGGCTATGACTACCTCTATATCTATGATGGTACTTCCACCAATGCCCCTCAAATTGGCGAATACACAGGCTTTGACTCACCTGAAACAGTGACTGCCACCAACGAGGAAGGTGCTTTGACCTTCCAATTCATCTCCGACTACGGCGTCAATGCCTCAGGTTGGAAGGCTTTGGTGCGTTGCATAGGAAACGACAATCTTGAAATCGAGGTTTTCGCCGACCCACAGACCATCCACGAAGGTGAAAGCACACAACTCAGCGTGTATGCCTTCGGCGGTGCCGGCAACTACACCTACCGTTGGGAACCTTCTGACATGGTCGAAAATCCTGATGCACAAATCACCAATACCGTCACGTTATCGGGCAACCAACTCTACACCGTGACCGTCACCGATGGCGATGGCAACAGCGAAAGTGCCTCTATCGAGGTTATTGTTATCCCAGGAGTCAATGTTGCCGAAAACCACATGGATAATATTCTTGTCTATCCCAACCCGGCAAATGGCAGTTTCACTATTGAAGGCGAAGGCAGTTATCAACTCTTCAATAGCCTCGGACAAATCGTGCTTTATGGTGTATGCGAAGGCAAGACCCAAATCAACGCCACCAGCCTGCCGCAAGGCATTTATTTCCTGCGCTTGAGCAGTGAAAACGGATGCAGAACCGAAAAGCTTATCATTGAATAATACTCAAGATGAGATACTTGCGGCATTTCCTGCTCTTCCTTGCTGTGACGATTTGCGGCAACCTTTTGGCACAAAACGGCCAAAAGGATCTTGAACAACTCATGCGGAGCCGTGGAGAGTATTTCTTCACGCTTACCGTTCAGCAACCCACTGAAATCCAAGCTATCAGCGACCTCTGTTCCATAGCCAGCACCGACGGGAAGACTGTAGAATGCTTCGCCAACCAAAATGAGTATGACCTTCTGATCGCTCACGGCTATCAACCCAAGTTGCAAACCCCGCCCTCGATGCTCGAAACACCTATCATGTGGGACGGCAGCCACCGCAAGACTTACGACTGGGATGCCTATCCGACCTATCAAGCTTACGAAAACATGATGCAGGCGTTTGCGGCCGAGCATCCTGAACGCTGTACCTATTTTGAACTTGGTACTTTGGACAGCGGGCGCAAGCTCATGTTCTGCCGCATCAACAACGGGCATCCCGAAGGCAAGCCCCGTTTCCTTTACACCTCCACCATCCACGGCAACGAAACGACCGGTTTCATGCTGATGCTCCGCCTCATTGACGAACTATGTACCAGCGATGAGGACCGTATCTTGAACTTGGTCAACAATCTGGACATCTTCATCTGCCCTAACACCAACCCTGACGGCACCTATTATGGCGGCAACAACACCGTTTACGGCGCTCGCCGAAACAACGCCAATGACGTGGATCTCAACCGTCACTATCCCGACTTCGACGACGGCCCGCATCCCGATGGCAACTGGTGCTATCAAGACGAGACCCGGTGGCTTATGAATCTTGCCCAAGACTATCTCTTCACCATGGCCGCTAACTTTCACACGGGTTCGGAGATAGTGAACTACCCTTGGGACACCCATCCTTCGCTCCATGCCGACGACGAGTGGTGGAAGCTGGTCTGCCACGAATACGCTGACCAATGCCATGAATGGGACACCAACTACATGAACATGGCACATCAAAATGCCGACAACGGCATCATCAACGGTTACCAGTGGTACACCATCTCCGGAGGCCGTCAAGATTACATGAACTACTACGCCCAATGCCGCGAGGTGACCATTGAGACTTCGTTTACCTACATGCCCAATGCCACACTGATGCCTATGTATTGGAACTACAACCACAACAGTCTCTTGAGCTATATGGAGCAATGCCTCAAAGGCATCCATGGCATCGTCACCGACGCAGAGACTGGCGAGCCTATCGAAGCCACCATCAGCATCGAAGGACACGACCATCACGGCTCTGAAGTCAGTTCACATTTGCCTTCGGGCGACTATCACAGACCCATCAAAGGCGGCACCTACAATGTCACCTATTCGGCCTACGGCTACCTATCTCAAACCTTCACCCTTACCGTGAACGACAACGAGGCTATCACACAAGACGTGCAACTGATTCCCAAACCCAACACGCCCTTGCTTGCCGACTTCAGCACCGAGAGAGAATTGGTCACGGTCGGGGCGCCCATCAGGTTCAGGAACCACAGCCAAGGGCTGCGAATCGTCAGTTGGGCATGGCAGTTTGAAGGAGGAACACCAGCCACCTCCACCGAGCGTAATCCCGTTGTGGTTTACGACGCACCAGGCTCGTTCGATGTAGCGCTGACGGTCACTGATTCCGACGGTCAAACCAACACCCTTACCAAAAGCGAGCTCATTGATGTCTACCATTCCTTCCCCATCCACAACGGCGACATGACGCTTACCGACTGCCGAGGTCTGTTTCTTCCTTCAGGAGGCGACTGCGGTCATTATGCTGGCAACGAAAGCTACAAGATGACCGTCCGTCCCGAAAGCAACGACCAAAGAATCAGCGTAAAGTTCCTTCACTTCAAGACCCAGCCCAATGCGGATGTGCTTTCCATATATGATGGAGCCTCTGTCAACTGCCCGCTCATCGGCAGCTATTCCGGTATGGAACTGCCTGACAGCATCACGGCGACCAATCCCTTAGGTGCTTTGACTTTCACCTTCAATTCCGACACCTACATCAACTTCTACGGCTGGGTTGCCACGATGACATGCATTGGCGGCGAGTCGGTTGAAGAAGACCTCTCAGGATATACTCAAGTCTATCCTAACCCTTGCAACGACAGCTTCACAGTTGAAGCCGAAAGCCCGTTCAGCTTCAAACTATACAACAGTCTCGGACAAGCTGTTCTCACGGGCTTTGGCGATGGCAGGACCAAAGTCAACACCCAATGCCTGCCACAAGGCATCTATTTCCTGATACTCAACAGTGAAATCGGGAACCAAGTCGAAAAGCTCGTCATCGAAAAATAATAGAGAAAAACCCTCGTTAATAACACAAAAATGAGTAATTTTGCAGCCCGATGAAAAACAGACTTTTGATATTGGCGTTATTGGCTCTCGCGGTCTTGACTTCGTGCAACGACTTCAACCGCTTGGTGAAAAGCACCGACAACGAGATGAAATATGAGGTCGCAGTGGACTACTATGAGCGCGGCGACTACAACCACGCCCTTCAACTGTTTGACCTGCTGCAAGCCTCGTTCCGCAATACGCCCAAAGGCGAGTCCATCACCTACAAGACCGCGTTGTGCTACTATTACCAAGGCGACTACGACATCGCAGGCTACTACTTCAACCGTTTTGTACAGACCTACCCCTTCTCAAAAGACGCCGAGAAAGCCGCCTACATGAGTGCCTATTGCAGCTATCGGGTCTCTCCCGAATCGGGTTTGGACCAAACCAATACCCATAGTGCCATCAAGCAGTTGAAGAGCTTCATCGAGCAATACCCGCAAAGCGACAGCCTAACTCGCGCCGAGAAGCTACTGAACGATCTCAACAACAAGTTGGAGGAAAAAGACTACAACATCTGTAGGCTTTTCTATCGCATGGAAAACTACAGTGCAGCCATCACCTCGTTTGAGAACATGCTGAAGAAATACCCCAACACGCAACACCGCGAGGAGATCCTCTACGACATGGCCAAGACTTATTACGACTATGCCGAAAACAGCGTCACCGAAAAACAGCGCGAGCGCTACGAATCATGCGTCGAGCAGTGCAACGCGTTAGTCTATCTC
>JAEEGJ010029458.1_pt1 | contig 10824 bp, 9 predicted proteins | sample 8958761 | NCBI WGS metagenome assembly JAEEGJ01 (sample SAMN16246546, study PRJNA631951) | gut metagenome | biome: gut microbiome; feature: rumen; material: RS-attached | host: Bos | place: Iran: Karaj | collected 2018-10
AATAAAAGAAAAAGAATAGTATACAAGGAGTAATTAATATTACGGTACCATACTTTAATTTCTTAATTTTTATAATGGCTATACCGGGATTTATTAGATCCACTTGAAAGTAGATAAATAGGCTTAAATATGATTTCGCATCAGGCAACCACTTTCTTTAAAATAAGTATCTATTATTGTCTTTCATTAGTTTTACATATATTTTTGCATTTGTTTCATCATTTGATTAACTTGCTTTTGATTTGGGGTTCTACCCATACCACTCATTAATGCCTTAATCATTTCTTCATTAATAGGTGGATTTTTCTTTAACATCTTTTTAGTTACTACCCTAGCAATTAAGAATCCAATAATAATTCCAGGGATTAAACCAATAACAATCATTAAAATATCATGCCACATAATTACTTCTCCTTACATTATATTTTACACAAAATATCTATTTTAATCAATCTTTTTAATCTTCTTTATTTTATAGTAATATTCAATACCACTAACAACAGACATAATTGTTGCAAAATAGATTAAGAACTTATCTACACGAATATTAATTAATTCAAATGGTAAATTGTAAAAAAACATAAGTGATAGTCCAACCATCATAGCAAATGTTTTAATTTTTCCATTAGTTCCAGCAGCAACTACAATACCATTTTTAGCTGCATGAATACGAAGTGCATTAACTATTTCATCACGGAATATATAAATAACTGCTATAATTGGATGAATAAATCCATTACTTGCGAATATAATTAATACAGAATTAACTAATACTTTATCAGCTATAGAATCAAGTATTTTACCAGTATCAGTAATTAAATTATTACGTCTAGCTATTTTACCATCAATACAATCAGAAATAGATGCAATAATAAAGAATACACCACTGATTATATATCTTAAATCAACTATAACTCCACCAATATTATATTGTGGAATATTTATATTAATTGCATAAAACGGAAATAAGCATAAGAAAATAATAATTATTGTCATAAATATACGTGATAAAGATATTTTATTTGGCAAGTTCATAACTAATTACCTCTTTTCCCATTAAATAAGTTACTACTTCATCATCATTCTTTTTCAAGAAAGATAATACTAAGTAAACTATTAATGAAATAAACATCAACAACACAATCAACAATACAATTGGTGCAACATCATGTTTGGTTTTACCAACTTTAGTATATGGTGAACTTACTTTTTCTTCCTCTTCCTGTTTCTTCATTTCTTCAATATCTAATCTATTTATTTTAGAAGTTTTTTCAAATAAATAATCATTAAATTCATCTAAAATCTTATCTTCAGAAAGACCTAAATATTTAGCATAAGCAAGAACAATTCTTTTAAGTTCATAAACATCTTTAAATACTTTAAAATTACCATTTTCAAGACATTCTAATTCCGTAAGAGATATACCTAAATCATTACTAGCTTCTTCTTTAGATACACCATTACTTTTTCTTAATATACTTAACTCTTCGCCAAGTTCTTTCACACTTTCACCTCTTTTATATAAAAATACTTTATAAGCCATGTTCTGTACCTTATAGGTGACAAACATTTATCTATCTTACGATCCCTAACTTCATTCATTTCTAAAGTTACGAGGCTCCCCTACCAAAATTTGGGTTTCTCACTTGCGGGGTTTACTCTGTTCCACTTCATCCGTTTCCAGACTAATCATCACTATAGCACTTTTATAGTTACTTTAACCATATCCAAAGACTTAGGTCATTTCACAGCCGTTAGCCGAAGCTACCTAGGGTTATTCTTTCCCCTAGCACAAACACTAAAAGCATCTCAGCTTTTGTGAGCATGGACTTTCCTCTATACAAATGTATAGCGTTTGTCAAAGTACTCTTATTCGTCTTGTCCAAATACTGCTTTTTCAAGTGCAGAAAGACGTTTTAATATATCTAAGTTTGTTCCACTGATATCATCTTTATTATTAGAACGAATTTCTACAGTAGTTTTTAAATCACGAATTTCTTGTTTTAAATTTAAAATAATCTCTGTTTGATCATCTTTTTCTTTTTGAAGATCAAGTATTATTTTATTAAAAGTTTGATAATCCTGAATAATCTCATCTAGAAATTGATCTACTTCTTTTAAACGATAACCTCTTGTATCAATTCTAAACTCCTTATTTAGAATCTCTTCTGGAGTTAAATTAATTAAATTTTTATTCATAACATCACCGCTTTCTATATCTAATATTTTAAATAAATTCTATATGTTTGTCAATAAAATCAAGCATTTTTTGTTTCTATTGCAACTCTTTGAACTACTGTTAAAGATACCACTAAACAAATTAAGAAAGAACCACCATAAGAAAGAAATGGTAAAGGTACTCCAGTTAATGGAATTAAACCAGTTGCTCCACCTAAATTAATAATAATGTGTAGTAAAATATACCAAAAAATACCATAACACATTAATTTACCACGATCAGTACTTGCTCTTTTACCAATAATAAATATTCGCCATAAAACAATAAACATTAATAATAGTATTCCAATTGATGACACTAAACCTAATTCTTCTACTGTAATAGCAAAAATAAAGTCCGTATAAGCTTCAGGTAAATATAAATATTTTTGAGTACTATTACCAAGCCCAAGACCAGTTAAACCGCCATTATTAAAGGCAATATAACCATTACATAATTGATTACCTGTAGTATAAAATTTCTCTTCACTACAAGGATTACCAAAACTAGTCATACGAGATATTTGACGATCAAAAAATGTTCTAACTTCGTTACTAGTAAGTATTAAAAATCCCATAAAGAAGATAAAACCAATAATAGCAAAAATAGTATTTCTTTTAATCTTACTAGAGAAATTAAGTGACATAAACATAATAAACACAATTGTTAAAAAGATAATTGCCGTACCCATATCAGGTTGTAAGATAATTAATCCTGTAATAGTTAATACAACAGCTACTAATAATGAATAATATTTTATATTTAATTTATTTTTCATTGTATAAAGAGATGCAATCCAAACAATCATTGCTACTTTAGCAAACTCCGATGGTTGAAACTGAATACCAGCTATACTTATCCAACTACGAGCTTCATTAACCATTTTACCCGAGAATAAAACAGCTATTAGAATAACAATAACGATAAGTAAAATAATAGTACTAATAAAACCATAAGACTTCGTATTAAACCGAAGAATTATAATACTTAGAAATAAACTAACAAACAAAAAAAGTAATTGACGATTAAAAAAATAGTATGGTGTAGTTTTAAATTTCATAAAACTAGTTACATTACTGGCAGAAAAAACCATAATCAAGCCAATTATCAGTAATAATACACTACTAATTAGCAATGCTTTATCCATTTTTCTAATCATAAATTACTCCCTTCTTCTTTTTTAAATAATCTCTATACCGTCCTCATCAACTTTTTCTTTTGTTTTTGTTTTTATTTTTAATTTCTTTTTTATTTTTTCTTTTTCTTCTTTTCTTTTTCTTTCAACTTTATGACGTAAATCAATTATTTTCTTTAAATATTCTTTTTTCTCTTTTTTCTTAGAATGAACATCTAAGATAATTAAAACTATAATTGTTATAACTAAACCAATTATACAACCTAAAATAACACTTTTGTTATCTGAAATACATGCACTTTGTTTAACTAATAAAGTATATTCACGAACTATTTTATCAAGAGTTACTTTAACAATAACTTTACTACCATCAGTTAATTTTTCATTACCAAGAATTTCTACTACACCATTTTCATCTTTAGCTTTAGCGGTTATTGTTAACTTTTCTGGTACTTCATTAAATTTAAGTGTATAATCTATAATATTTTCTTCAAAATCTAATTTATTATATTCACTAACTTTTAATTCTTTTAAATTAGCTACTGATTTATCAATATTATCTTCTCTTGTAACTTTAACAACATAAACACTTTTTGCTTTTTCACTAGTTACAGTTACTTTAACTTCGTTTTCACCAACAATAAATGTTTTACTATCAACTGTTACTTTAGCATTTTTATTACTAGGAACAGCTTCAATATCTGGTTCATTAACACTATAATCTACTGTTAATTCATAGTTATATTCTTTCTCATCAAGAGTAATTTCTTTACCATTAATTTTTAAACTTTTTAAATTAGTATCGGGTTTAACATTACGTGTTACAACTACACGATAATCTAACGCTTCACCACTTGTTGGTTTAACACTAAAATCAACTGAAAGACTACTATCTTCAATAGGAAATTCATAACTATCTTTCTTAACTACTTTAGCTGAAGAATCTGTTGGAACAGCTTCAATAGTAATTGTCTTAGTATTATATGGACAAATATAACTATAAGCAACTACATCCTTAGCTACTTTCATATCTTCCCCATTTACTTTAAGAGATTTTAAACTTAAATCATTTTCTTTTTCTTGTTTATTAATAGTTAAATTATAAACATTTTCTATCTTCTCATCACCAGTACTATTAGTAACAGTTAATTTAAGAGTAGTAACTTCAGATAATAAATCAACTTTAAAACCACTTAAACGATCTACTTTAGCATTTTTATCAACTAAATCATATGTAATAGTTCCACTAGAGGCCATGACATCAACTACACAATCATACCCTGTACATGTACAACTTGTCCCATTAACTTTTATATTATTAATTGTTGCTTCACCTTCTGCATTAACAGTGAAAGCAAATAATAATACCATTATAAAACTAAAAACACGATATTTCATACTTCACCACACTATAAAAAAATTATAGCATCAATATACTTTTTTTTCAATATAGATGACACAATAAAAGAGGAGTTTAACTCCTCTATTTTACAAAAAATATTTATATCTATCTTTAATAGGAACAAGTTTTTTTATCTTCTCAACTTCCTCTTTATATTCGTTTTCTCTAGAACCTTCGTGGAATTCAAATAAATCACTTTGTTTTTTATATATTCCATCTTTTGGATCTAAAACATATCTTGGAACACGATGAATATCCCAATCCATAATTAGATAGTTAAAGAATCTTTCATATATATTAAAATATGAACTAGTTATAACACGAGGATTATCTAAAAAATAATGACTATTTGATCTATCAACAATAATTGGTTTACCATTAGGTTTAAATGTCTCAAGTGAATCATAACCAAGATACATAATACAAATATCTTTAAAATAAGACATCAAAGCACCAATAGTTTCTTCCGTAATTAATTGTCTTTCATTTTCTTTAAAATATTCTGGTGCATATTGATTTTTTACTTTATTATATATTGCTTCACTACTTCCTATTTTAATAATACGACCTATTATTTTAAAGAAATCTTTATCTTTATATGCATTTCTAAAGAATAATAGCAAATCAAGTTTAAATCGATCATATTCATCAATATTACCATTAAAAAGTTTACTATCTAATTTAGATATATCTTTTTGTAATGTATCAGTGATATCTTGAAAACTATCATATCCATCTATTCCACCAAAATAACCACGATAGATAAGATTATCATAACCTTCTACTTGTTTCATTTCTACCTTTTCTGGCCAATACTTTTTAATTAAATCTTCAGAATGATAATCTTTACTATCAACAATATAACTAATATATTTCAAAAAAGCCATACTAACTGGATTTCTCCACTCTTCATGATGTTTACCACCAAGTAATGTATTAAAATCAATTAAGATTCCCATTGGTGAAAAGAAACCAACATATGGATCTCTTATCCATCTTTCTTTACTTTCAATCTCTTTTTGATAAAATTCTAATGCATCAACAGACATAATGCCACCTCAACAAACTAGGGATATTATATAATAAAAGAGTAATTTTTTCAATATAAATTACTCTATTTCATACGTTATTATTGAATGTTTGTTGATACTATCAACTATCGTTTTATTATCATTAATTATTTTATAATCTATATCATTATTAGTCTTATTTAATATAACAATGATTAGTTTTTTATTACTTTTAAAAGATGCTACTTTTAAATTGGTTTTATTATCATTTTCAATAATTAAACTATTACTAATAAAATGACTTACATGATATAAATAGTAATAAATTGGTGTTTTAATATAATCATCATTTAATCTAATAGATCCACTTTTAACAGGATTATTCTTATATGTTGGACCACCAAATTCATCTAATAAAATATTCCAATCAAGATATGCATTAACACCACTATTCATATCACCAATAATATCATTTAAATAATATTCAGCTGATGAAATCCATTTAATTTCATCATACTTAGAATATGCACAACACATTTCAGTATTAATTAATAATTTATCAGGATAAGCTTTTCTAAGTTTAGCTAATTCATTAAAATTACTACCAGTATAATAATGAAAAGCAAATCCACTAATTCTATCATCACAATATATTTTATTAATTATATTATATAAATCATCTTTATTATGATCCCATAACAATATCTTAGTATTATCTAATTTATTTATTAAATATTTATAAATAAACTCTTTTTGATTATTTAAACTAAATTTACATGATTCCCATCTTTGTCTTGCCATAGGTTCATTTTGTATAGTTAAATAATCTACATTTATACCTACCCTTTTATATTCATTAACAAATTTAACTAAATAATCACTATAATTTTCATAATATTTTTTTCTTAATTTAATCCCCCAAAATAATATTGGTAATCGTTTAAACATAACAGGTGGAGACCATGGACTAGCAATTAACGAAATATCTTTTTTATTTAATATATCTTTTAAAAATGGAATAACTAATTCTTTATCATGAGCAATAGTAAAATCACTCAAATTACGTTTTTTTGCGTAAGAAAAACTATTTAGTGAAAAGTCATTAGAACCAATTGATATTCTTCCAAAATGGTAGTTTAATCCAGATTTAGAATAATAATCATGTATAAATAGTTCTTTGTTTTTATTACTTAATTTTTGATAATTATAAGCTGAACTTTCAGTTATTGCACTACCAAAGCCTAAAAACTTAGTTATTTCTTTATTATTAATTCTAATAAAATTATCAGTCTTTTTCTTAAGATTTTTAACTATCTCTTCTTTTAAATATATTTTATTATTAATATCTGTTATATATTTCTTTATCATAGTCCCTCATACAAAAAGAAGATTTCTTCTATTCATCAAAGAAATCATCAAAGAAATCATCATCTTTTTCATCTTTAGCTGGTGTTTTATCAACCGGCTTATTCTCAATTGGCTTTTCCTCAATAGGTTTAGCATCAACTGGTTTACTATTATTTATAATCATATCTAAGTTATTATTATTTTCAGCTTGAGCTTTTGGAGAATTAATTACTGTATTCATATCAAGATCTGGCTCTTTCTTATTACCACTTGCAGCCATTGCTTCTTGTTTCTTAGCTTCTTCCTCTTCTTTCTCAAGTTGAGCAATCTTAGCGTCGATTTTCTTAACAATATCATCAACATCAAAATCTGTATCCTTAGATGTTGGTGCAGGATTCTTTGGTTTTGATGGAGGCATATCAAATGGGTTCATAAATGGATTAGATGAAGGCATGTTGTTAAAGAATGGTAATCCACCACCACCTCCACCACCAAAGTCAAGTAAATTATCTTTGTTCTTCTTAACTTTTTCATCAACGAATTTACGTACATCAAACACTTCAACCTCGTGTCTTTCACGTTCTGGTACATCGTTGATATTTGTTGTTGGATATTTTTTACCCCAATTCATTTGATAATTTGGTGTTAATTTGGTTTTAAATGGAGCTAATCTAACACGTCTAATAATAACTTCAAATAAACTAAGTTTTTGTAAGTCACTTATTGTAACAAGTGGTGTTGAAGTAGTTTTATCATCTTTTTTAGATTTTACTTCACCACACATTTTACTAATTTCTTCCAAAGCTTTTAACTCGGTACTAATTAAGTATACTAAATTACCACAGTTACCTTTAATAGTTTCAGCATTTTGTTCACCATAAACTTCATTTAACTGAGCAAAGTTCTGAATAATTAATGTAAATCTCATTTGACGTGATCTTGCAGCAGTAATCATTGTTGTAACGTCTTTTAATGGTGGCATGTTTGCAAACTCATCCAATAAGAAGTTAGTTCTAACTGGAAGTTTACCACCATGAGCTTGAGCAACATCAATAAGTGTTTCATATATTTGTTTAACTAAAATAGTTGCTAATGAGTGATATGTTTTCTTTTCATCTTGAATAACAATGAATACAGCTGTTGGTTTTAAACCTATATCTTGTACTTCAAAGTCACTATGAGAAAGCATCTCAGAAAGATTAGCACGTGTTGCAAATAATTTAATTTTCTCCTTAAATACCGCTAAAATACTACCTTTAGTATCACTTGGTGAAAGGATTGTACTAGATGCATTAATATAAGCAGCACCAGCAGGATCTTTGGAATTAAAGTACTCTTTAATATATGTACTACTACCTCTAAATTTATCTTCACCAACAGTAGTCATCAAACTAATACTGTTGATATTTATTTCTTCTTCTTTGGCATCTTCAAATAAACCTAATGCTAAACCAGCAAAATAACCAGCTGATGTCTTCTCCCAGAAAGGGTCAGCATTTTTATTTGATTCATCATACAAAATATTTAAAGCTAAGTCATCTAGTAACTCAATAGCTTTATCTTGATTACCACCATTCCATAAACGATATGGTAAAGTAAGTGGATTCCATGCATTACCATGTTGTGGATTACGGAAGTTAAGTAAAACGATATTATATCCACGTCTTCTTAACATTTCTCCAGTTTGTTCATAAATTTCACCCTTAGGGTCAGTAATAACCATTGATTCACTATGTTTTGCAAGTGATTGTACCATTGGGAAAATAATACATTGTGTTTTACCTGAACCAGTAGAACCAATAATCAAATTGTGATATTCACCATCATCGACCCATAAAGTTTTTCCATCATTTATTAATGGAACACCAGCATATTGAGATTTAATATCGGTAACATGAACAGGCTTTAATTCCTTTTTCATATCCGATGTTTTAGCCCAATCACTATAACCATCACTCTTTTTACTAGCTATAAAGCCAATACCAGAATCTAAGTCAAAGAAGTAACTCTTACAACTAAAGAATAATCCAGCAAATGCAAAAAGGAAAATCAATAAATTAGCACCGATTTTATCAGGACGTAATGCTGTAAAAGTAATAATTGGAAAAGTACTAGTTTCAGCGAAATCAATAATATTAGAAACTATCATTGTAACAACGATAAAAAGAAGTAACGTAAATATTAAAAACAAAATCATATCACGTTTTTCAAATCTAACTTTTAATTTCATAATTCTCCTTTCATCTTTTCATAAAATTATAACGGGAAAACCCGCTATAATACTATAAACCTCCACCTGAACCAAATGATTCAAGTTCAGCTTCTGTTACAATAATATCAATCTGCATACGTTTATTACCACAAACAAACAAAGCTTGTCCTTGACTGAAACGTTTAATAACATCTATTTCATTATCATTTAAATCAATTAATTTAGATAAATCTTCAACAGCTTGTTTCTTAAGACCCATTACTAGGTAGTAAGAAGCATTATCGAATATAGCTTTACCATGAACAATTACTTCCGGTGAAGCAAAGTCTGTTGGTTGTTGTGTAATTATAATAGTACCAGTATTGTACTTTCTACTTCTTCTTTGAACTTGCGCTAAGAATTCAGCTCCTAGTGTGTTTCTATCAGCAAGTAATGTGTGTGCTTCATCAACCATAAGGATTGTATTAATATTTTTATCAAGACATAATCCCCATGCGTGTTTTAATATGTTGAAGAATAATGCGTTTCTAATATTTGAATCGGCATTCATTAATTCTCTTATATTAAATACGATGAAATCACTATTAGGCATTACTGTTGTGTGTCCTGTAAAGTAATATCTTAATTCTTTAGTTAAAGGTCTAATCTTTAACTCTAGTTTTTCCATTACTTCTTTTTCACGTGTGGCTTCAATCATTGAATGAAGACGACCATTAACAGTTGCATAAACGTCATCAAATGTAGGGAACATATCACTAGTTAGTTTAGTGAAGTCAGTAGATGCATCTATCTTATATCTCTTATAAGTATCTTGCACTACTTCACTGAACATTGTTAATGTATCTTCTTCAATATCTGGACTGTAGTACTTCATGAATGCTTTTAATGTTTGAAGAGAACGAGTAAATACTGCATATCCTGCTCCTTGAATTTCTTCTTCATCAACATCAGCTATTATTTCTAGAGGGTTAATCATACCATATGATCCACCACGTCCTAAGTCTATGAAGTCGCCTCCATAAAGCTTAGTCATTTCTTCTAGTTCACCTTCAGGGTCTATTGCAACTATCTTATGACCATTTCTGATATTTGATCTAAGAAGTATTTTTGCTGCAGTAGATTTACCACTACCTGAAGTACCAAGCATAATCATGTTGGCATTATTTCTGTTAAATTCTTTTTTAATTTGGTATAAGAATTGGTTAAATAATATTATACCTCCAGAAAAGTCTACACCTAGTAAGCATGAAAGACCTGGGTCTTTGATGCTATCAAATACGAATGGGTACATTGCACTCATTGTAACTGTTGGAATAGGTGTTCCTATTCTTTCTTCTATTTCACCATCTTTAAATAATGGCAAACAACTCTTAAGTAAGTTTTCTTGTTCGAATCTAAGGATAACTCCTTTCATTCCCATAGCATCTAGGTAGTTTTTAACTTGTAATTTTTTATTTTCAAGTTCTTCTGCAGAGTCTGCACTTATTAGTAGATGCATTT
>JAEEGJ010029459.1_pt1 | contig 10824 bp, 9 predicted proteins | sample 8958761 | NCBI WGS metagenome assembly JAEEGJ01 (sample SAMN16246546, study PRJNA631951) | gut metagenome | biome: gut microbiome; feature: rumen; material: RS-attached | host: Bos | place: Iran: Karaj | collected 2018-10
GTTGCTACTGTGTCTTGCTCCGTTGCGGGCACAGAACGACTCAGTTTCGGCATCGCAAATAGCAGACACCGCATACAGCGAAGAAGAATACCAGATGCCGAACATCAATCCTATCTATTACTTTGGCAGCCCTTTCTGCGAACATTTTTTTGAGATAAAAGGCTTTGCCGGCATAGACGACTTTGGAATAGGCATCACCTACACCTATCTGCCAGAAGTGTGGGGCGGCCATGCGACTGGATATACGCTGAACACCCTGTGGATGATGGCAGGAGTGGACTACCGGTTGTCGAAACCATGGAACGATTTCGACTGGCAACTATATGGCAGCATGGGTGTTTTCTATGATGGGGACTTTGCCTTCTGGAATCCAGCAATGGAGATAGGAGTCCGTGTGGCTTCCGCCGCCAACGCCAATTTGGGCAATTTTTGTTTCAATAGTGGCACTCTGGGATTGATGACCAACTTCGACGAAGTTTACATCACCCTAGGTGCTAGTATTTCCTTGTCCGCGATTTTTGCAGCCTGCCTACTTCTCATTCAATATTGAACCACACGGAAACCCAGCCACATATAGAAACATCCTAACACTAAACTCATGGAATACGAGATTGACGAAGAGCGCGAAGAAAAAGAGATACAGGCGAAGTATGATGAGCTGCTGACTGCCTGCCGTAGCATATACCCGCTGACCCAGAAACAGGAGGATGAAATATTTCGGGCTTTCTCTTTAGCTAAAAAAGCCCATGCAGGCACACGTCGCAAGTCAGGTGAGCCCTATATTTTTCATCCTTTGGCGGTGGCTCTGATAGCGGTGAAGGAGGTAGGTCTGGGACCCATTGCGGTGGTGTGCGCCCTTCTACACGACGTAGTGGAGGACACCAATATCACACTTGACGAGATACGCACCATCTTCGGAAACCGTGTGGCGGTGATAGTGGATGGCGTGACTAAGATTGAGGATGTGCTGGAGATGCAGCAGTCCGACTCGAAACAGGCAGAGAACTACCGCAAGATACTGTTATCCATGTGCGACGATGCATACGTCATCTTCCTAAAACTATGTGACCGACTGCACAATATGCGCACATTGGGTTCGATGAAGGACACCAAAAAACTGACCATCTCGTCGGAGACCCAGTATCTCTATATCCCGCTGGCACACAGACTAGGACTATACGCTATCAAGACCGAGCTGGAGGAGTTAGTGATGAAATACACCAATCCTAACAAGTATAACGAGATAGCTGCCATGATAAACGCTAGCGCAGGCACTGAAGACCAGCTCAGAGAGTGCCTGTATGACAAGGTGCGGCAGATGTTGGACGAGAATGGGTACAAATACACCATCAAGACCCGCATCAAGTCGGTATACAGCTGCTGGAAGAAGATGGAGCGCAAGGGCATCCAATTCGACCAGATTTTTGACCTGTATGCCATGCGCATTATTCTTGACGTGCCCCAAGAACAGGAGAAGTCCGAATGCTTCAAGGTCTACTCGCTTATCTCATCCGTGTTTCCCCCCGACCCGACCCGCTTCCGTGACTGGATTACCCAGCCTAAGACCAACGGTTACGAGTCGCTGCAGACCACAGTGATGACCCCGATAGGGCAATGGGTGGAGATACAAATACGCACGACACGCATGGACATCATCGCCGAGAAGGGCATGGCGGCACACTTCCTCTATAAAGAGGCTCACCCCGAAGAAAAGATAGATCTGAGTCCTGTGGAGGTATGGCTGCAACAGATACGCACTTCGCTGGAGAATCCAGAGAAGAACGCCTTAGACTTGGTGGAGGAATTCAAGGAAGCACTCTACATCAAAGAGATATACCTCTTCACCCCAAAAGGGGAGATGATTAAACTGCCGGCACACTCCACTGTACTGGACTTTGCCTTTGCCATCCACACCAACTTAGGCATACACTGCATGGGTGCCAAGGTGAACGGCAAGGTGGAGCCCATCAACTACACACTCCATGCCGGCGAACAGGTGCAAATCCTTACCAGCCGCAAGACCCGTCCCTCGGAGGAATGGCTCGGCATGGCCTACACCTCTCACGCCAAAGAGGCCATCAAGAACAATCTGAAGAAACAGCGCAAAGGCTATCTTGAAGAGGGCAAGATGCGACTGAAGGAAATCCTCAAGTCGCTCCGCATCCCCTACTCCGACGCCAGTATCGGACAAGTGAAGCGATTCCTTGGACTGAAAAGCGACATTGACCTCTTCTTCCAGTTGGCCATGGGCATCACCAACCACAACGACATCGCCCAGTGTTTCGGCAAAGGCATCAACACCAACCACAACACCTATTTCATGGGCGAGTACACCACGCTTTTCGACAAGGACAGCACAGCGATAAACCGAAGCACTTCATCCACTGGAAGCAATCAGCGCTCGTTCCTGCTTGACGAGGAATACGAGCGCTATGCCACCGAGCCGGCACCCTGCTGCAAACCCGTGCAAGGCGACCATGTTGTAGGCATCGTCACCGATGGCAAGATTATGGTGCACCGCACCAACTGCAAGGTGGCCATGGACGAGATGGCCAACCACGAGAACCATATTGTCCGGGCACGCTGGCGTCCGGGCGAGCATGTGGCCCTGCTCTCCGGTATTGCCTTCACCGCCATAGACCGCAAAGGGCTGCTGCAAGACATTACCGGCGTGGTCACCGGCGAGATGGACCTCAATATGCGCGCCATCACGCTCGAGGCTGTGGAGGGCATAGTCCGCGGCATCATCATGCTCTACGTCCTCAATCTGGAAAACCTGAACCACTTGATAGAAAACCTCGAAAAACTCGAGGGCATTGAGGAGGTGCGCCGTCTATGACAAACGCCGACATACAGGCGTTTCAGCGCCTTGGGGACATCCTCGACATACTGCGGAAGCAATGCCCGTGGGACAAAGTGCAGACCATGGAGAGCCTGCGCTATCTTACTATTGAGGAGACATTCGAACTCAGTGAGGCCATCCTCCAGCTCAATAAAGACGATGACAGCCCGCTTGAACTGAAGAAAGAGCTCGGCGACCTATTCATGCACCTTCTATTCTATTCCAAGATTGCCGAAGAACAGCATCTTTTCACTACGGCCGACGTGCTCAACGCCATCTGCGACAAACTCGTCAGCCGCCACCCCTTTATCTTCCAGCCCGACACCTACGACGGCGAAAGCTGGGAGCAAATCAAGATGCACGAAGGGCGCAAGTCAGTCCTCGAAGGGGTTCCCGCCAGTCTGCCCCCTCTTGTCAAAGCCGTGCGCCTGCAAGAGAAAGCCGCCGGCATAGGAGTCGAGCCCGTCCTTTCTGACCAACAGGAAGCAACCGCCCTGCCTCCCCTGCCCCACGAGGCTCCCACCGAGGAGTCTTTTGGCAACATGCTCTTTAACCTTATCCACTGGGCACATGAGCACGGTATCAATGCCGACACCGCCCTTGCCCGCGCCAACTTGCGGTTCCAGGATAAAGTAAAGGACTTCGAGCAACAGGCCGCCGACTGACAGTTGCTATTCCCCCTCCATTTCAATGCGTGTCAGCTGCAGCGTGTCACGTACATTGAGAGTGGGATAGTATATCTCGACTGCCTCACAGGCGTTGATTGACTGTTCGGAAAGCCAGTATAGTCCATCCTTCGGTGTAAACGAGTTTGTGGTAAAATCGACCGTGCTGTCCTTCCCAGCGGGGAATTGCAGAATCTCCCAATATAGTTTCTCGGTTGCATCGTTACAGGTAAGCCGATAGACCTCCTGTCCTTCAAACAGAATCCGCGACACCATGAAGAAACGACTTCCTTGGCTGCCGGAATGTACAGTATCGCCTGTTTCGAGATTCACCAGCCGATTGTATTGAGTGTCCACACAAGCAAACGGCAGCCCGTTATAGGCAAGAAAACGGTTGTTGTCTTCCACACATTGACCTTCCCATACCTCGTTCCAGGCCAAGTCCTTGGCTCGTTTAAAGTCTATCGTCTTCCACAAGGGGTCGGTAAAATAGCCATTACGTCGGGACTCCAGACTGCACGCGCACGGAGCCGTGACAGACTTGTTGGGATAAAAACCATGGTATAATGCGACGCGTTCCTCCATGTCCATCCCGCACAGCGGGTCGCAGCCGCCATTGAGGAACATGCCCAACACCATGGCGGGGTCATGCAGCGGAGGCCGCCAACCGTCAAAAACACAGAAGCTCGTGTGATACAGAAAATGCATACCTGCTATACGCTCTGTCATCGGGTTTCCGTCCGGTACCCGTCCCTCATCATACGCCTTGCACGAAGAACGGTAAGCCATCCCGCACACAGCAGCAAACAGCACACACAGCAACACGCCCGCAGCATACCAAACCCTGATGCCCTTGGACACAGGCCGCACCAAATTGCGCCACACCAGCAGAAAAAGGAACCAAAGTGGTACCGGCATCAGCAACACCCATGCACCGAGAAACAGCACCCAATAGGCATACACGCCCGTGCTGATGCCGCACAGCAACGCATTCACTCCCCTCAGCCGGGTGCGTTCCAGCCAAGTGAACGTGACAATATTGATAAAACTGACCGCCTGCACCACAGCAGCCCACACCACCGGCACACAGAACCCGGCATTGGTGACACAATTGCCCCATATACTCAGCCCAACCAACAGCAGATTGATTATTGGGAATACCTTATGCCACAAAGTATCGCTGTTCCGACGAAGGAAGATAGAAATACGACTCATAAGAAAGAGAATTTGGGGAAAATAACGACGCACTCGTGTTTTTATTGCCCCTCTTTGCCAAGCATTCAGCTCCTGATTACCGCTACAGAACCATCGGGATTTACCTTCAGTATGCGGCTGGAGCCTGTGGCAGGATGGCGAAACGATGGGTCGTCAGGAAGGCAATAATCTACACGGCGTTTCAATTTCTCCTCTATATCGGCATAACATTGTGGAGAAGGACGGCCTGAAAAGTTGGCCGAGGTACTCACTATCGGGTGACCGAACTGCCTCAGCAGTTCTTGACAGAAGTCCATCTTTGGCACCCGTACACCCACTGTGCCGTCAGCAGCCAGAAGATTGTCCGGCAGTGGCTGCACCACATAGCACGCGGGCAGCACCACAGTGGTAGGCCTTTCACTCTCCAAAAGGAGCTGGCGCACCTCGCCAGGCATTTCGGGCGAAAGCATCTTGGCTGAAGCAAGGATGAGCATTGATTTGCTGTGATCACGCTCCTTGATAGCATAGACCCGCTCAACGGCCGTGGGATTGACGGCATCGCACCCTATGCCCCATATCGTATCGGTAGGATAAAGAAGGGTGCCACCGGCATTCAATGTGGCCAAAACCCGTTCAATTATATCATTATTCATGACAATAATTCGTTAAAAAACTTTGCAAAGATACGATTAATTAAGATTTTTTTGTATCTTTGCAAGATAAAACAATTCGCTACAGTTGATTATAACAAATTCAAATTATTAATAATCAAAAATGTACTATTATGAACAGTATCATTAATCTTTGGGAGACCAACCGCCCGTTATGTGTTTTAATAGGCGTTATCATCATTGTCATCCCATTCTTAATTTATTACCTTCGCAAAGCGAGGAAAGAACACCCCAAGGGCCTTATTGCGGCAGCCTTGAGCAATATGGGCGAGCGCTTCGGCTATTACATTATGAATGCCGTGCTGGTGCTCTTCATTTGCTCCAAATTCGGTATATCCGATGAAGTGTCGGGCATTATGTTTGCCGTCTTCTACTTCCTGATCTATGTACTCGCCCTGCCGGGCGGAATTATTGCCGACCGCACCCAGAACTACAAGAGCACCATTATCTGGGGTATTGTAGTGATGGCCTTGGGCTATGCCATATTGTCCATCCCGGTGTTCAGCGACCACGGTGGTTTCTCATGGGTCCTGGTCATCACGATGCTTGCACTGATTCTGATTGCCTGCGGTAACGGTTTGTTCAAAGGCAACCTACAGGCCATTGTGGGTCAGCTCTACGACGACTTTGAGGCCGAGGCAGCCAAGAAAGGCCCTGAAGCACTGGCTCAAGCCAAGGAGAAGCGCGACAGCGGATTCCAAATCTTTTACGTCTTCATCAACATCGGCGGTGTCATCGCTCCCTTCATCGCCCCGCTTATCCGCAACTGGTGGCTCCAGACCAAGAACTTAGTTTACAATGCCGACCTGCCCCGCCTCTGCCACAAGTTTGTCCAAGGCACCACTGAGGGCAACGACATGGAAAACCTCACCAACCTCACCCAGCAGTTCCCCGATGCAGCCGCTGACATGGGCCGATTCTGCAACGACTACCTACAAGTCTATAACACAGGTGTCCATTTCGCCTTCATCGCCTCAGTGCTGGCCATGCTCACCTCGCTCTTCATCTTCCTCGGTGTTAAAAACCGTCTGCCCAACCCCATCAAAAAAGCCAAGGCCAAGACTGAAGACTACACCCCCGAAGAGCGCCAGGCCAATGCCAAGGAAATCAAGCAGCGCATGTATGCCCTCTATGCCGTGCTCGGCGTAGCTGTCTTCTTCTGGTTCTCATTCCACCAGAACGCCCAGTCGCTCTCCATCTTCGCCCGCGACTTTGTCGATACCAGCGCCATACCGCCTGAGATTCTGCAGTGCATCAATCCCTTCTTTGTCATCATTCTTACCCCCATCGTCATGTGGATATTCGCCTCCCTGGTACGCAAAGGCAAAGAAGTCTCCACCCCGCGCAAGATAGCCATCGGTATGTTCATCGCCGCCTGCGCCTACATCTTCCTCATCTGTGTCGCCGTTGCCAACAACTACCCATCTGGCGAAGAATTCAAAGCCCTGCCTGAGGCGACCAAGATGGCCATGAAGTCAAGCCCGTCAATTCTGATACTCACCTACTTCTTCCTGACAGTAGCCGAGTTGTTCATCTCGCCGCTTGGTCTCTCCTTCGTGTCGAAGATTGCTCCCAAGCACCTGCAAGGTATCTGCCAAGGTCTGTGGCTCGCGGCCACTGCTATCGGCAACCTGTTCATCTTCTTGGGTGTTAAGATGCTCAATGCTTTCCCCCACCAGTGGATGACTTGGGCTGTGTTTGCAATCTTCTGCCTCATCTCCATGGGCGTCATGCTCGGAATGCTCAAATGGCTTGAACGCATCACAGCCGACAACCAATAATCTATTTCAGTAAGTAAAAAGAGCCGACCCTTTGCGAGTCGGCTCTTTTTTACTGTATATAAACAAAGCGGGTGTCCCAAATTTTTTTATAAAGACAGGGCAGTAATTACGGTTCTACAACGATGACTTTCCGGGCGGGATGATTACCTACTTTGACCAGATAGATTCCAGTGGGGATTGCATCATTGCGGACGCGGCGACCTAATATGTCGAAAATATGGACAGTCTCTCCCTCGGCACCTTCAACGATGATGCGACCGCCAATGGAATAGATGTTGCTGCTCTCCACGTCGTGGTCGCCGGTATTCATGTTGCAGTCCTCGACGTAAAGGTCGGCAAACTGCCCCCAGTAGTTGTCATCCAACCAGACATTTAGACTTCCACAGGGGATGGCAATGCTGTCGAGACGGCCTATATCATAGAGCGGACCTTCCCCCTTTACGGCAGGGGGAACTGCAGCAGTAAAGCGGATGCAGTCGAGGTTGGCGTGACGATACACAGACTCCCCCATCGTGTCGAGCTGACTATGTATGGTGACGGTGCGCAGGTTATTGGTGCAAGCGGCAAAGGCAAGGTCGTCGAGTTTTCTCAGTGTCGGTGGAAGGTCAATATGGACGGCAGACATGGCCCAGAAGGCCGCATGGCCAATCTCTTCGACGGCGTTGCCCCATGTGATGGATGCAAGACGGGGGCAGGAGTTAAAGGCCTCTTTGGGGATGACGCGGAGCGAGTCGGGAATCACAATGGCAGTGAGACTTTCGCACCAAGCAAAAGCCCCTTCGCCGATAGTAGACAGTGTCTGTGGCATAGCAATGCTGGTGAGACGGTTGTTTTCAGCAAAAGCGTGTGCGCCTATCGACTTCATGTGTGTCGGCAACGCAATGGTGGAGAAAGAGCAAGCGTTAAAGCAATTGTCGAGGATGTCGGTGACCCCAGCCGGAATGTCAATATTACGTACCCAGGTATTGTTCTCGAAGCCACCTAGGACTTTTACGTTAGGGTTCAGCGCGACAGTGACACCCGACTTGTGGCACGAAACCAACGTGTCGTAGCCGCTGCTATATAGCAATAGGCCATCCATAACGTAATGGGTGTTGCCATTGGCAATAGTGAGATTGGAGAGCTGCGGACAATAGGAGAAAGGGCAGATGCCGATGCTGGAAACAGTGGAAGGAATGACCACGTTGTTGACCACTGAACAGCAGTTGAAGGCAAAGTCACCGATGGAGACCAACCCTTCAGGCAATGACACGGATGTCATGCGACTATTGAATCCAAAGGCCATCTTGCCAACATGGCGCACAAACGGAGGTACGTTGATTACTCCCGCAACCCCGTCAGGCACTACACAGAGCGCAAGGCTGTCCTTACTGTAGAGCCATCCACCGATGGAGCAGTAACGGGGGTTATCCTCGTCCACCGTGATGGCTGTGAGATTCCGTGCCCAGAAAGCAGCATCTCCATATTCCTCAAAATGTGCTGGAAGGTGAAGCGACCCCACGCGGGAATAGAGGAAAGCATGATCGCCTATGCATCGGAGTGAATCAGGCAACTGCAGCGAGGTGAAGTTGCTGTTATAGAAACAATACGACCCGATGCTGCGGATTGTCTGCGGCAGGGTCAGGCTGGTGACCTCACCGCAATTCTCAAAAGCCGACGCACCCAATGCTGTCACAGTATAGGTGATGCCACCATATTCCACCGTCTGTGGGATGGTGATAGCTCCGCGGTAGGGGTTGTCCAGCAGTGTATTGTACGGCTGCACCGCTGCTGTCTGATTTGCAGTGATGCCATACACGATGCCGCCAACCTCAAAATATTGCGCCTTTGCCGTGAAGGCAAAAACCAGCATTGCAACAAGAGTAAAAAGAATCTTCATCTGTTTCATCATTATCTGTATTTGATTATTATTCACTCCATCTCTTTTTGGTTTTTAATTGCCCTATTGTTGACAGCGTCGCGCATAGTCTTCGCGTCTATTGGCTCATAAATGGTCACGCAACGCAGGTTGAGAAAGATGTAAACGAAAAGGTCATTGGAACGCATGTCTCCTAATTCGATTTTCTTTTCGGGTGTCTCACGATGGGCACGGTAGGAATAGAAACTGAACGGCATCTCAAGAAATTCATGTTTGACCGAATCCGGGAGGCCAAGGTCGTTGAGTATCTCCTCAACCTGCCGAGTGCGTCCAAAAAGACTGTCTATGGCCTCCCAACCCTCATCGGTCTCGGATTTGAGCAGGGTGACAGGGAGGCGCAGAGTGTCGTTGATTACCTTGTCTTGTACATAGGTGATGCGCACCCCCTCCAGCCGCATATCAGCAAAGTGACGGTAGACATCGCTGCACTCGTCGTGGCTCAACGTGTGCGGAATGAACTTCCACGCTGCTGCGCCACCTGCTAGTAGCAGAGTCAAGAGTGCTATTATTGTACGGGCTTTCATAGGCTGGCAATCAAGGTTTGGTCGATATTTTGAAGGGTCTCCTTACGTGCTTGGGCGTTGCTTAGATAGTGGCCGTCGGGGTCAGGCAGGACGGTGATGACCACGAGGGTGGCGACAGAGACTGCAATAACGGTGTCGGTCAAGAGACGGTACATCGTCTTGCGACGGGCGCACCAACGTGAGAGATCGGCGTTGTGTTCGGCAGCGAGGCGACGCACATGGTCAATGTCGGTCTCCTGGCGGGTTATCTGTTGAAGTATCTCTTTCTCGGTCATAGTTTCGTGGCATTAAGGTGTTCTTGTCTCAGTTTTTCGATTAACTTGCGCTGCTTCTCGCGGACAGTGCGGGGTGTGAAGCCAAGGCGATCAGCGATTTCAAGGTCTGTAAGGTCTTGCCGCATAAGAGCGAAAAGTCGTTGCTCGTCGGGAGAGAGAGCCAGGGCGAGGTCGTCAAGGATTTCACGAGTCTCGGAGGCATCGGGGGCAGGCAGGTAGTCGAAAAGGGTCTCATCAACGGAAGGGATACCTTTCTTTCGGTCACGGTGCGAGAAGACGCTGCGACACTGCCATGCCACCCAGGCGGCCTCTTGTAGCTTGGCAGCAACAGGGCGCAACGAGTCGAAATGCTCCCACATGGCAAGGTAACAATCCTGCACAAGGTCGTCACACAGACTCTCGTTCCCTGACGAACGCCACCAGCAGAGCTTGCGTATCAGTCCGCGGTGGTGCTCCATCAAGAGCTCGAATCGGTCATATTTTGTCATGTCATCCGCCATGCAATGTTTTTTTACATAATAACCAGAATTATTGAAATACGGCAGTCGTGAGATAAAATTTTTATTTATTACTAGTATTCGGGGCAAAACTTGAGCCTTGTACGTTCCTTAGATTCAATAAAAAATATAACAGAAGACGAGCCTCCCGGTGGCGGGAGACTCGTCTTAGCGGATTAAAGGCAATCCTTTACTTGTTGTAGCGCTGGCACTCTTTGGGAGTAACGCAGGTACCCGTGGCGCGGCATACGAGGATGCGCTCTTCGAGCACCTCGGCAGCACTGGCACTGATTTCAGGCAAAGTGCGGATAACCTTGTAAGCCTCAAATTTCATCTTGCGGGAAGTGTTGCCCACGTGGGTAATTTCGCCGTAGGCTTCGATATAGTCACCTGCATAGACAGGGGCTTTGAATTCAACCATGTCGTAGGCGCAGAAGAGACCTTCGTCGCCGTCTTG
>JAEEGJ010029461.1_pt1 | contig 10824 bp, 12 predicted proteins | sample 8958761 | NCBI WGS metagenome assembly JAEEGJ01 (sample SAMN16246546, study PRJNA631951) | gut metagenome | biome: gut microbiome; feature: rumen; material: RS-attached | host: Bos | place: Iran: Karaj | collected 2018-10
CTTAGGTGTGCGAGCACCCCTCGAACTCCTGTGAGCTTAAATCTCATTACTCGTATTCCTCGATAGCTCAATGGTAGAGCATTCGGCTGTTAACCGAAGGGTTGTAGGTTCGAGCCCTACTCGGGGAGCTATTTAATTGAAGAACCTGGTGCCATAGCCAAGTGGTAAGGCGTGGGACTGCAACTCCCTGATCGTTGGTTCAAATCCGACTGGCACCTCTTTAAAGCCTCTATGAATCCCGTTTCATAGAGGCTTTGTATTAGTCAGGAGTTATTCTGTCGCGAACATAATTATATGAATCATCAAGTTTATGAAACGAGAGGGAAAAAATAAATGAAACAACGATTTTTGATTTTTACGGTAGCTGCGGTCATTGTATTTACAATAACAGGATGTGGTAAAGCCGTGACTGACAATACGGCCTATTCGGGGATAGATGTAGAATCCCCGGAATGGGTAGGAAATCTGGAGGCTGCGTCGAATGCTGATAAGATCTTTGTAGTGGCTGCCTTTGATGAGACGGCGACCGACGCATGGGTATCCCTTCACGAAAAGCAGTCTGATGGCAGTTGGCATATGACGATGACTACCCCGGGCTTCATAGGAAAAAACGGACTTGGAAAGACCAAAGAAGGAGATGCCAGGACTCCCACAGGTTTGTTTCATTTTAACCGTGCCTTTGGTATTGCAAAGGATCCGGGATGTGCCATCGACTATGTGCAGGTAAATGAGGACAGCTACTGGTCAGGTGATACCAGGGAAGGCTATCATTATAACGAACTTGTCAATCTGAATGAGCTTCCGGGACTTGATATAGAAAGCGGAGATTCAGAGCACATTATAGACTATCCCTATCATTATCAATACTGTCTGAATATCAGTTACAACGAAGATGGTACGCCGGGGTTAGGGTCGGCTATCTTTTTGCATTGCTTTGGACCGGCCAAGCCTTTTACCGGTGGATGTATTGCTATTCCGGAAGGGCATATGAAATACGTGATGCAGAATGTGGATGAAAATACGGCAGTCCTGATCAATACATATGAGGAATTGTCAGGCAGCCCAGACTGGCCCGACAGTACCTGGCCGCAGGGAAGACCGATTAATGGCCGGTAATGACATGAAGAGGATTATCAGATTGATAGTCCTTCTTTTTTTATATCCAGGAATAGTCACCGCCGGTAACAGCGAGACTTAACAGAGTATCATATTTTTCTACATCATCGCCTTCGAGCATTTCAATCAGTTTGGCATCTTCTGAGACTTTAGGCATTTCTTCATCCGGTCCGATCTCCATATTTACTTCTTCTCCACAATAAGGGCAGACCAGTGAAGGGGCTATCCTGATATCCAGAAAACGGTTATTGCAGGATGCACACTCATAAAAACCGCATCTTTCTGTTCCGTCAGGTACGTAAAACATATTGTATTCCTTTCTACTTAATTCTTTTCTGCTTTTATCGATTACTTTACCACAGAAAACCAATTAAAACCATTTACAATCATTATTAAACCATAGTATTATTAAAGTACTTTACACATTAATATCTACCACATCAACAGATAAGGAGATAGCCGATGAAAAAAATATTCGCAAAAGCAAATCTGTCATTTATGATAGCCCTTCAGATGCTTGTTCTTCCGGCTGTTATATGTCTGATCATTTCGATAGTAATGCTCGGAAAAGAAATGAACAGTACATATAATGAAGCAGAAGGCCTGTACTATGATTCGCTTTATCAGATCAATAGCAAGTTAGTAAATGCCGACCGTGACTACTATCAGGCAATGAATGCTGCACAGCAGTATCTTAGCATTACACAGTCAGACGGAAGTCTTCCCGAGGAGATCATGACTCAGCTGTATGCAGCCAGAGAAGCTACATATCAGGAGAATCTGGCTCAGACAATAGAGAGAGTTAACGGAGCCAATGAAATAGCTAAGGCGATCCCCTCTCTTTATACTGGAATTACCATTGAAGGAAAGACCTACAAGGATTATTCGGAAGAATTTGATGCCAACTACAATGCCTGGCTTAATGTTTATGATTTTACCACTCAGGAAGGTGATATAACCGCATTCAACGAAGATTTCGAGACGACTCGTGATTCCATCTCGGGAATGACCGATGTAGTTGAGAAATGGGCTGAGGAAGAAGAGGCAATTGCCAAAAAGGAGATCAAGAGCAAGATAGTCACATTGAGTATCGTGTTTGCAGTTGTTATTGCATTAATTTATGTTCTGGTTTTAGCAACAGCCAAATCGTTGGCAGACGGCGTTAAGAGAGTTGAGAATGGGATCAACAACATGTCTGACGGTGATTTTGTAACACATCTTGAGGTCGAATCGCCTATAAAGGAATTCAGGGCAATAGCCGGGGCTGCGGAGAATATGAGACATAATCTTCATGAAGCTCTCAAGAAGATAATGTTAAGCGCTCAGAATGTTGACGACGGCGCTAACACTGCCAAAGACAGAATTTCGGACAGCCAGAATGCCACGGCAGATATCAGTCAGGCTGTATCTGATCTGGCAAACGGTGCAACTGCAATGGCTACCGACGTTCAGAGTGCAGCAGGAATAACTCAGGATATCGGAACTGCAGTAGAGGATGTTCTTAACGCAGCAAACTCCAACCTTGAAAACGGACGAAACGTTATGGACGAGTCTATCCGTGTTCAGAAGGAACTTGGAGATCTGGTTACTTCAGGGCAGAACACACAGCAGAAGGCCAATCAGGTTTCAGAGTCAGTCAGCGAGACAGCTGCAGTTGTTGCAAAGATCAGCCAGGCTGCGGATCTTATCATATCTATAGCAAACCAGACCAACCTGCTTGCACTTAATGCTTCTATAGAGGCTGCCCGTGCCGGTGAAGCAGGCCGCGGATTTGCTGTAGTAGCAGATAACATTAAAAACCTTGCGGAAGAATCAAATGATGCTGCAAATGAGATCTCAGGCATGCTCAAGCAGATCACAGATCTGTCAAATCAGAACAAGACACTTACTGATGCGATCAAAAAAGCTACTGAAGATGAGGCTGAAGCTCTTAACAGCATGAGCAATTCTTTCGAGACCATGCTTGATATGCTTAATGAAACAGAGAAAGGAAACAACAAGATCGTCAGCCTCGTAGAGACACTTGAGGGTAACAAGAATTCCATCATGGAATCGGTTGAATCGCTTTCTTCGGTATCTGAACAGAATGCCGCATCTACACAGCAGACCAGTGCTTCGCTTTCTATGCTTGACGGCAATATGGTCAATGTAGTTGAACAGGCAGAGAACTTAAAGAATGTAGCACAGGAACTTCGTGAGAACGTTAAGATGTTTAACATCTGACAGCAAAACGATAAGCAAAACTTCTGAAGGAGATCGGATATTCCGGTCTCCTTTTTTGATGCGAAGAAATAAACAGAATATCGTTCTTTTTATTATTGACATACATCTTATCAGGTGCTATTTTAGAATTAACAGAACGATATTCGGTTTATGGAGGTGTGATCATGACAAAAGTAACTTTTCCTGTAGGCTATTACAGATTTCATGAGGATGAAGGGCTGAATTTTCAGCTTAACAGGTTTTTCACTTACGGAGTGTTCGGCAAGGAAGAACTGATGGGCATCGGAAGGTCGATAGATGGTTTTGAAAAATGGATATCAGTATTTACCGAACTTGGAGAGAAAGAAGAAAAAGCAGGTAATACACTTAAGGCTGCTATCTGCTATCGGGCAGCTCAGTTCTATACGTTAAGCGGAGAGAAAGATGCACAGGGTCATAGTCTTAAACACATGCTTTATGATAAATGTACAGGACTTTTCAACGAGTACTTTTTTGAAACTTATCCGGACCTTAAACTCATCAGGATACCATATGAAAGCTGCGAGCTTCCGGTTTATTATTCGACCTGTGAAGATCCCGCGGATACGGTCGTGATCCATGGTGGATATGACAGTATATGTCAGGATTTTTTAATGATGGTACCCTATTTTATGGAGAGACATTTTAATGTATATTTCTTTGAAGGACCCGGACAGGGAGAGGTGCTCATGCATCATGACGTCAGGATGATCCCGGAGTGGGAGAAATGTACGGGTGCGGTCCTTGATCATTTTAAGCTTGATAATGTCACTCTCATAGGTATTTCTCTTGGTGGATATCTGGCAACAAGGGCAGCGGCATATGATAAAAGGATAGCCCGGGTCGTAATGTATGACTTGATATATGATTTTTATGGTGCGATACTAAACAAGATGGGCAGTGCCGCAAAGCTTTTTGATTATCTGACCCGTCATCCAAAGAATATTTTATGGAGATCCATAAACAGAAAGCTGGATCAGAAGTATTTTTCCAGATGGCTTCTTTTGCAGGGATATGCAATATATGAAAATATACATACACCCTTCGAATATTTCAATCATATTAAGAAGTTTAATACAAGGGAAATATCAAAACTGATCACACAGGATACTTTGGTCCTGGCAGGTGAGGGCGACATCTATACAGTATTTTACCGGGAACAAATGGATGCGCTGGTTAATGCTAAAAGTGTTACAGGCAGACTGTTCACTCGTGAAGAGAGTGCCGATCATCATTGCCAGGTTGGAAATATGGGTCTGCTGCTGGATACAATATCCGAATGGATCAGGGAGAAGTGTAATGGCTAGAAAACCTGTACTTACCGGTGGTAAGCGCGATGAGATAATAGACACAGCTACGCGTTTGTTTTTTACAAACGGATACGAGGCGACCTCCGTCCGGATGATAATGGATGAGGTTGGTGGTGAAATAGGAATGTTTTACCATTATTTCAAGTCCAAGGATATGCTGTTCGATCAGGTCGTTGAGAGGTTTTTTCAAAACTATCGGGAGAAGTTTGAAGCTGTACTCACCGATTGTGAGACTAAAGAGCAGCTGGTGGATTCATTACTTCCTTTATATGAACGGTCTATGGTGGAATTCAATACTATAAAAGGCAATATTCACTGGACTGTACAGATGGCATTGCATGAAGGAACACTCAGAGCACTGTGTCCGGTCGTCAGCCGGGTCATATCCGGGTGGGACCTTGGAAAAGACATACTGCCGGATGTTCTGGCGGGGCAACTCATTTACGGGATATCAGCAACGATCCATTCCGAAGGGTTTGAGAAATTAAGCTCTGAGGAAAAGAAAAAATGCATAATGACATATATAAATAAGATATTCGGAACATAAGAGAATGAATTGCCGGACAAAAAGGAAATATCCGATGAAAAGCAAAAACCGGAGTCGGTTACAGATGGCAATGGCAGTGATAACTGCCATTGTCATTTTAATGCTTGCAGTTATACTTATGCTTGTTATCCGTCATTCCATGATAAAGGCCGATCTTATAGATATTCCTTCGTATGCGGATTTTGACATCAATGATATTCCGGCATTTACGGACGCGCCGTATGTAGAACTGAATGGGAATATGCCATGGTTTGAAAAAGGGCAGAAGACCATAGATGTATTTGAAAAATACAGTGAACTCGACCCCTATGGAAGATGTGGATCCGCTTTTGCAAATGTATGTGCTGAACTCATGCCGACACAGGAACGGGGAGAGATAGGAATGATCCGGCCAAGCGGATGGCATACTGTCAGATATGATGATATCATCGAGGATCACTATCTGTATAACCGGTGTCATCTTATAGCATATTCATTGACCGCTGAAAATGCAAATGAGAAAAATCTCATTACGGGGACAAGATATATGAACGTGTACGGTATGCTCCCATTCGAAATACTGGTCGCCAATTACGTCAGAGAGACCGGTAATCATGTACTGTATCGGGTTACCCCTGTATTTGTGGGGAAGGAACTGCTGTCCAGAGGAGTGATCATGGAAGCATGGTCGGTTGAAGATCATGGCCGGGGAGTATGTTTTAATGTTTTTTGCTATAATGTTCAGCCAGGTATAGTGATAGATTATAAAACAGGTGAAAGTCATCCCGACAGGTGATCGCAAAGGATTAAACTGACACAAACATCACTTCTTATCCCGGAGACACCCGGCAACGATCAACTGTCCGATAATGTTGATCGCTAAGATAACAGCAGCGGTGATGATGCCGAATACGACCAGATACACGACATATCCATATGAGAAATAGATTCCCGATAACGGTGATCCTGCTGAAGGTCCCATAAGGAACATGTAGTTTGTTCCAAGGATTCTGTTACAGATGTAAACAATGGGAACTGTGATCGATAGAAATATAACACTCTTATAAGAATCGCGTACATTTGGAACGATAACTCTGTCAGTGAGCTGCATTATGACGTAAGCGATGATGAGTGAGTGAAAAAGATAGCTTTCAATCGTTATGAAATGAAAAGCGGGGTAGTTGGTTCCGTTTGGAAATACGATCGCCAGAATAGCACCCGGCATACAGAGAGAATAAAGCACCTGTCCCAATGATTCCGGATAAATGCTGTGAATAAAGCAAAGGAACCCCGCAAGTGAACATAGATGCAGAGGCAGCTCATATTTGACGGATTCCCCGCAGCAGACAACGTATAGTATCCGAAGAACCGTCAATACAGGAGGAATGATCCCGATAACTCTGATCAGGATCCCTTTTACGGAGGCTGTACTTTTTACATAATATAAAACGAGCCAGGTGATCAAGAGAATGCAAAGAAGCATGATCGCAATATGCGTTTTATCAAAGAGCCTGTATCCGACATTGTCGGGCAAGGCAGTCTCATAGGTTAAGAACATTCAAAGAATCCCATAAATAGTCAGTATATAAACGGCCCGGATAATGAACTAATTATATGGTCATCAGTGACAAAAAACAATAAAAAGTGATATAATTAACCCAAATCACCTTTTGTAAGCATATATGACAGGAGGGTTAATATGAGCGGAGTTAACGGTATAGGGATAAATTCCCCCAATTATTTATATTCGGCACTTTCAAGCGGTAAAAAGATTCAGACAGCTGCTCAGGGCGCGAGCGAGCTTGCCGTTTTACAAAAGCAGGAACGTCAGGTACGCGGAACTGATCAGGGAACAGAGAATCTTCAGTCCGGCAAGAATGCATTAAATATTGCGGACGGAGCCACAGACCAGATAACCGATCAGCTTCAAAGAATGAGAGAACTAGCTGTACAGGCTTCAAACGGACTGCTTACAGATGAAGACAGATCGTATATCCAGCAGGAGATCGACGGATTAAAACAGGGCATAGCCGAGATAGCCAAGCGTACGGATTATAACGGAGTACCGCTTCTTGATAACGAAGAAGGCAAGGTATTTCAGATGGCATCCGATGCCAACGGAACAACCCGTTCATTTGAAACACCCAATGCTACCATCGAGGCACTCGGTATAGCTGATTTTGATGTAACAGGAAACTTTGATCTTAAGACCCTGGATGATGCACTTGCAACGATCAGCAAGAGCAGATCTTCAATGGGTGCTCAGAGCAACGGATTTGATGCTGCGATCAGCACCAATAATGCCGTTTCATATAATACGGTTGCTTCACAGAGCCGTATGGGTGACACAGAGTATGGTGATTATCTCCAGAAGCTTAAGAGACAGCAGACTCTTAATGACGTATCGCTTATGATGCAGAGACGTCAGATGGAGGATGAGGAGCGCAGAAAGACAAGCTTCTTTGCCTGATAAGTACTTACAGGCTGACGGAAATTAACAGTTACGAATAATTACAGGCCCTGCAGTTTCTGCAGGGCTTTTTATATGCAGATTCATCCGCCGGGGAAATATGGTATGATATAGGACATGAGTGAATATACGACAGTACTTTTTGACCTGGATGGAACACTGACTGATCCCGGGATCGGGATCACGAATTCAGTGATGCATGCACTTAAGAAATTTGATATCGAGGAAAACGACAGGACAAAGCTTTACAGATTCATCGGCCCGCCTCTTATGGAATCCTTTGGAAGATACTATGGATTTTCCAAAGAAGACTGTGAAAGGGCGATCACTTATTACAGGGAATATTTCTCCGTAAAGGGACTTTTTGAAAACGAGGTTTATGACGGGATCGCGGAACTGCTTCGAGCACTTAAGGAAGCCGGAAAGACAGTCGTCCTTGCAACATCTAAGCCTCATGATTTCTCCGTAGAGATACTTAAGCACTTTGATCTTTATAAATTCTTTGATTTCTGCGCCTGTGCCACGATGGATGAAAAGCGTACCGCCAAGGACGAAGTGATAGATTATGCCCTGCAGAATATTAAGGAAAAGGACAAATCAAAGATCGTAATGGTGGGAGACCGGATGCATGATATAATCGGTGCGAAAAAGTGCGGTCTGCCTTCCTTGGGAGTTCTTTTCGGATACGGAAGCCGTGAAGAACTTGAAGAAGCGGGTGCCGACATGATAGCAGGATCGGTAGAAGAGCTTAAAATATTGCTTGTCTGAAATATGGTATAAACGGTGAAAAGGAACTGACATTTATGAACGGAAATAAAATAGACGGAATGATATTTGATGTGGACGGAACGTTGTGGGATTCAACAGGCATCGTCCAGAAGGCATGGAACAAGGCTATAGAGGACAGTCATATAGACGGAGTGCATATTACGGCGGATGATCTTAAGGGGCTTTTCGGACTTCCGATGGACGATATCATCTATGCCATAATGCCGGAAGAATCGGAGGAAACCAGATTAAGATTCAAACCCCTCTGCTTTTCCTATGAACATGACTTTCTTGAGAGGGAACCCGGTGCGCTTTATCCGGACCTTGAAAGTACATTGTCGGATCTTTCTCAGAAGATACCGCTTTATGTAGTCAGCAACTGTCAGGCAGGATATATCGAGCTTTTCTACAGAAAGACGGGTTTTGAAAAATATTTCAAAGATCATCTGTGTCCCGGTGACACAGGACTGCTCAAGGCCGATAACATAAAACTTATAAAAGAAAAATACAATCTGAATAACCCGGTATACATAGGAGATACACACATGGATGAGGAGGCATGCCGCAAGGCGGGAGTTCCTTTCGTGTTTGCAAGCTACGGGTTCGGTCACGGAATAGATCCCGATTTCACCATAGACACGCTGCCGGAACTAAAGGATCTTCTCTGACAGGAAGATCTTTTTCATAAACATTATGTTCAGAGCCGTGTTTTAGCGGTATAATCAGATAGTAGTCTTTTGATGGGGTTATTATAAAGAAACAAAACATACAGAGAAGGAGAAAAACTATGAAGATCTATTCAGTAAACGATCCCGAATTCAAACCTTATGGTAAGGTACTTGGTTACGACACCAGCTGTCTTGTCAAGGCGCTCGACGAATCTACACCTCTTCCCGATGGCGTGGAATACGTAATGAGCTGTGCACCTCTTGAGTACACCTGCGATTTTGGTGTACTGCAGAATAATGCATATGGTGGAATGCCTATTCAGATAGGTTACTGTAACGGACATAATACGAAACTTAACTGCCTTGAGTATCACCGCGACAGTGAGCTGAACATCGGTTCCACTGACTTTATCCTTCTGCTTGCCAAGGCTGATGATATCGTTGACGGCAAACTTGATACTTCAAAGGTAAAAGCTTTCCTTGCTAAAAAGGGACAGGTGGTTGAAGTATATGAGACCAGCCTTCATTATGCACCCTGCTCAGCAAAGAAGGGTGACGGATTCAAGGTTGCCATTGTTCTGCCCAAGGGAACAAACGGTGCTGTACCCGCCCTTAAGGCACATAATGATGAGGACAAATGGATGACCGCATGCAACAAGTGGCTTCTTGCACATGCTGAAAGCTCAGAAGCCAAAGACGGTGCATATATTGGCCTTACCGGTGAGAATATCGACATTGCCGATCTGATCTGATCGACTATAAAATTTCTGGCGGCCGGATAGCTTAAACTATAGCTGGATCCGGCCGCCGGATGTTTTGGAGCATAAAATGAGTCCGGCAGTCAAAAGGATCATAAGAATTATATCAGCAGTCATATTTATCGCTGTCATAGGAGTTCTTTCATATACGACCTACAAGGTCGTAACCGACAAAGAGACTTTTAAGATGTGGGTTGATGACCATTGCATACTTGGAAGAGTACTGTATGTGCTCATGGTCATGATTCAGATCATGGTGGCGGTAATACCAGGCGGACCTATTGAGGTCGCAGGGGGATATGCATTTGGTGCGGTACATGGTATCATTCTCTTTATCATCGGTGCGACTGCAGGAAGCCTCATGGTCTTCATGCTGGTCCGGAAATTCGGGCAGCATCTTGTAGAGATATATTTCAAAAAACATCAGATCGATAAGCTTAAGTTTCTTCAGGATGAAAGAAAGCGGGACCCGTTGTTCTTTATCCTGTTTTTATTACCGGGAGCTCCGAAAGACCTGCTCTGCTACGTGGCAGGGCTTACGAAGATGAGATGGCCGGTATTTCTTATCATATGTTCAGTCGGAAGACTTCCGGCTGTTGTGGGTTCTGCCGTGTCAGGGCATGCACTTGGCAAAGATAACATGATGATGGGTGTCGTGGCATTTTTGATAACGGCTGCACTGAGTATCGCAGGATTCTTTGTTTATTATTACATTACATTAAAGGGGGTATCAGTAGATGAACGATGAGATCAGATTACTTGATAAATATATAAATGATTCAAAGAGTATCACGTTTTTCGGTGGCGCTGGCGTTTCTACCGAAAGTGGAATACCTGATTTTCGAAGCAAGGACGGTTTATATAATCAGCATGATGTAAGATTCGACAGATACCAGCCCGAATATCTTCTCAGTCACAGCTGTCTGGTCGGGGAACCTAAGGTTTATTATGAGTTCCACAGACAGAA